>Ga0208644_1003249_pt1 | contig 12702 bp, 25 predicted proteins | sample VirMetDEL_Nov_18_FD_184517 | JGI IMG/M metagenome (GOLD analysis project Ga0208644, IMG submission 184517) | Aqueous microbial communities from the Delaware River and Bay under freshwater to marine salinity gradient to study organic matter... | ecosystem: Environmental > Aquatic > Marine >... | reverse complement strand
GATTGAATGGTTCTCACCTTATGCTGAATACATCAAAGTTGTAGGTGTAGGAAATCATGAGAGTGCAATATTGAAGCATAATGAAATTTCTATCCTTGACAGATTTGTTGGTGGGCTAAATTCTAAGAACGGAACTCACGTCGAACTTGGCGGATATGGTGGCTGGATTGTTTATACATTTAATAGAAACGGTTCAAAAGCATCCTATCGTATCAAGTATATGCACGGAATTGGAGGGGGTGTAGTTACGAAGGGCGTGATTGGACATTCACGGATGTCTACATACATACAGGGTGCAGATATGATTTGGCAAGGTCACGTTCACGAAGACTATGAAATGAACTACCGAGTTGAAAGAATGAACCATAAAAATGCGGTTGAAACAAAAGACGTGTTAATGATTAGGACTTCAACATATAAAGACGAGTATAAAAAAGGTGACGAATATGGAGCAGCAGGGTGGGCAATAGAAAAGGGATTTTCTCCTCGTTTCATCGGGGCGAGATGGTGCGACTTAACACCTGTGAGAATACATCAGAAAGGCATAGATAAAATTATAATTAAAGCGAGAACATACCAGACCCAATGAAGATAGACGTAAACTATATATTTCGGGATGACCAAGTCGACCCCATCTATCACAAGTTAGGTCTTGAAATGGACGCAGATGAGGTAGAGATTGTTGAGCGTGGTGTTTTGGATTTGACCAAAGTGGCAGGGGCTGCTCAGTTTTATGAATCAACACAGGTGTTCATGGACAATGGTCATATTTTTTATGTAGATTTGCAATTCGAGGAGTTCAAATATCTATGGCAGACAGTGTAAACAACCCGACTCACTATAGCGGTGAGGTCGAGTGCATCGAAGCAATTAAAAGTTCAATGAGTAATGAGAGTTTTAAGGGGTATCTTAAGGGTAACATCATTAAGTATATTTGGCGTTATGAGCGGAAAAATGGGACAGAAGACTTGCTTAAGGCTCAATGGTACGTCAACAAATTGGTCGAAACAATACAATCAAATGGGTAACATAAACAATGCTAATCTGGACTACATCCTCCGCTGGGAGGGCGGACTTTCTAAGCACTCAAAAGATAGTGCATCAGCGAACTGTGTGCCTGATGGCTCAGGCGTTCATACCAATAAAGGCATTACGTGGGCTGCTTGGAAAGCACAGCACGGAGATTCGAAAGAATCAATAAAGCGTTTCTATGAGATGAGTCATGAAGATTGGAAGTCAATCTACAAGCTCTACTGGGAAGGCATAAAGGCAGACGATATCGAATCAGATTTAATCGCTGAGTTTTGGGCTGATTTCGCTTGGGGTTCTGGTGTTTATGGAGCAGCCAAGCAATTACAGAAATTTATCGTGTCAGAGGGTTTTAACATCGCAGTGGATGGGAAGGTAGGCAAGAACACTTTAAGTGCCTTAAATCGCCTTATAATCATGAAAGGAGAGGACTATATCTACTTAAAGAGTTACGACCACAGAGTTAACTTCTTGAGAGGGCTTGATTCATTCAAGCATTTTGGTCGTGGATGGATCAGCAGATTAAAGGATTTTCACAACTACGCATTGACTAAAATAAATGGCTCTTGATGATTTAGAAAAGTTTGGTGAAAAGAACCGAGCGTTCAACCCGTCAGAGGATGATGGGATTTTGCGTATAGTTCAGAATTGGGGCAATGAGCTTATTGCTCAGATGCAGAACCGATTAAGGATTAATAACACCAACGCAACGAGCAGCTTATCTTCTTCTATTAGTCCAAAAATAACAAGTAAACCAGGTGGATACCGTTTAACAACCATGATGCAAGATTACTGGTATTATGTAGAGAACGGAAGAAAGCGAGGGGAAAAACCACCATACGCAAATATTTATGAGTGGGTGCAAAATAAAAAGGAAATGCAGATGAAGATTTCTCAATCACCTGATCGGATAGCCGCTACAAAGTCACTTACTTTTGCTATTAGAAACGTCGTTGGGAAAAGAGGAACAAAGGCTCAACCATTTATATCTAATTCTTTAGAAAAAGTTACCACAGAAACCCTTGGGCAGCGTATCGCTCAATATATTGCCGATACTTTAGGCAGTCCATAATTAAAAAAGTTTTTTCATTCGGTAAAATATTTTTATATTTGCCGTATGGAAATACAAGAAATTGTCAAACTTATTAAGTTAAAGAAACGCCACGGCATCATCAAGCGTGTGAGCGAAGAAACGGGGGTATCTATGCCCACCGTTAAAAAGTACATTGAAGGCAACGTTATTTCAGACAAAGCTCTGTTAGTTCTAAAAGCTGCCCTTGAAGACATCGAAAACGAGGAGGTGCAGCAATGATCACTATGTTAGTACACGACCACGAGATAGAAGTGGAGCAGTATTTTGTGACACTGTTTTTTGATCGTGAGGAAGTAGAGTCTATGATTATGGATCACTACCGTGATGAGTATTCTGACAATATCTTCAGAGTAGTTGACGAGGAAGGAGCATCATACAAAACAGATTTCAGAATTTACAACGACATAGAGCGTTATGACGTTATTAATGATCTGATGTACTATCACGACCTAAAACCAACAAGAATAAAATTAGTAGAAAATGAAAACAAGTAACGAAACAAACAACCTTGTAAAGGCTTTATTTGAGTTCCAAGGCAAAGTAAACGCTGTTAAGAAGACAGCCAAGAACGATCACTTTCAATCAAGCTATGCAGACTTATCAAGCATACTTGTTACTATCAACCCAGTATGTCAGGAATTAGGTTTGTTAATAACTCAGCACCCACACGATGACGTATTGGTAACCAAGATTTATCACGTTGAATCAGGCGAATGGATGCAATCTGAACAGCTTCTAAGAATGCGAGATGCAAACAATCCACAACAGTATGGTTCTGCTTTGACGTATGCGAGAAGATATGCTCTTGCTTCTATCTTCAATCTGAACCAGGCAGATGATGACGGCAATAGTGCAAGTGGGCATCAAGTTAAAACAGTCAAGGAAACCATCACTCCACAACATCCAATGTGGCAGAAAGCCTTAAAACACATTCAGAACGGTGGCAATATCCAAGACATCAAGGATAAGTTTGTTCTATCTAAAAAGCATGAGGAGGTGCTGACAGCGACCAAATGACTAATGCAGAACGGCTTCAAATTACGATGACGCAAAGTCAAGAGGAATGGCTTAAAGCAAGAGCCAATCGTTTTACGGCTTCAGTAGTACACAAGTTAATGGGGAGCAGCCGATCAGGTTCTCCCCTATCTAAAACGGCAGAAACATTTGTTTATGAACGAGCTGCTGAGATACTTACGGGCAACTCTAAGCCAGTATATGGTGACGCTCTTGAATGGGGTATAACAAACGAGGCGGATGCCTTTTACTATTTCAATCAGCAGAACTTTGAGGAGTGGACTTATTACGGAGGAGAAACCTATGTATTTATTCCTTATGGTGAGTACAGTGGTTATTCACCTGACGGACTGAGTGAAGATGCAATCCTTGAAATAAAATGCCCTTACAATAGCGGAATACATCTTAAGAACTTCAATATCTACGATGCGGATAGCCTCAAGCAAATACACCCAGAGTATTATTGGCAAATGCAACTTGGCATGATTACCGCCAACTTGGATTACGGTTATTTCGTTTCTTATGATCCACGAATGCCTGAAGGGAAACAGATGCACATTGCAGAGATAGAACGTCACGAAGTTGAGTTTGAACTCAATGAGAAATTAGAGAATGCATGGGAATTATTGCAAAATATTTTGGCTAATTAAAAAGAAAGTTTATATTTGAACTATGGAAGTACCAGTAATTTTAGTTTTACCTGTCGCCTTAATCATTGCCATTTGCTATTTAGCCTATGCCAAAATCTGCGACGATGTCAGAGAATTTAAGAAGCTTGAAGATGAGCTTGAGCGTCAAGCGAACGAATCTGAAAAGCCGTATGTTGAACCTTTATACAGAAGGAGATTTAAGAAATGAACAACATGATTCAGCAAAGGGTTGCCGCAGTTCTACTGAAGCACCCTGAAACAAAAGATGATGACCGAATGCTCACTGCCTATTATTGGACTATGCAAATGTCAGACGAAGGTATCAGATTAGAAACTTTTGATGACTTCAAACGTGAGTACACATTTGGCAAGTTGACAGATGCACAGACCATCACGAGAATCAGAAGAAAGCTTCAGATGGAGCGACCACAGTTCAGAGGTCGTAAGTACCTGGAGAAGTTGAACAAACAACAGAAAGTAAAGGAAGATTTGGGGTATGGTGTACAAGGCAACCGTTAGGCTATCATTATCGTCAGGCGTAACCATTCAAGGCACAGTCAACGGACATTGCAAAACGCCAAAGTATTTCTTTGATGTATGCTGTGATTATTTCCTTGAGGAAGTTTGGCACGATGGCAGTACGATTGATGACATTGAAGTAACGAGTATTCAACCGGCTGATAGCTTTTCAAAATTGATTGCACCGGGTACAAGCCTTGATGATGATCAAGCCAAACATGGACACGATTACACACCATTTCACAGGTACAAGATTTTAGAAAATATTTAATATATTTGTAGAGCAAACAACAGGGTGGAAGCTGTTATGTAAAAAGATTTTTGCCTCGGCTGGTTAGATGGTCTTCCACACATCTAATCGGTACGGGGCTTTTTTTATGGCACAAAATAAGAAATCATTCATATTGTACACCGACCTTATTCATACGGTGGAGCAGTTAAACGAGGAACAAGCAGGGAGATTGTTTAAGCATATTCTCGCTTATGTTAATGACCTTGATCCTGAAACAGACGATGTTATCACAAAGATTGCATTTGAACCTATTAGACAACAATTAAAGCGTGACCTTCAAAAATGGGATAGCTACATTGAAAAGCAAAGCCTTAATGGGAAAAAGGGTGGCAGACCAAAGAAACCCAAAGAAAGCGAAAAAACCCAAGCCTTTTCTGAAAAACCCAAAAAAGCTGATAGTGTTAATGTAAGTGTTAGTGATAGTGTAAATGTTAATGTAATAAATAAGAGAGATAAATCTCTCTTGGTGGAAAGGGATGAAATCTTTGATCAGGTTTGGAAGGCTTACAGCCAAGTTTCAACACGACAACCAGGAAGCAAGAAGGATGCAGCATCAAAGTTTAAAAAACTAAAACAGACGGAACTTGAAAAGATTAGGCAGCATTTACCCAAATATCTTAAGAATCACATCGCAGCACAAAAGACAGATTACTTACCTAACTTTACAACGTATTTAAACCAAAGAAGATACGAGGATGAAAAGCTGCCGTATGCTGATAGTCAAAACGAATTAGACAACTGGACATTATGAACTACATTCAGGATATACCACAGGAGATGATATTGGAGCGATTAAAAAAGCTCTGTTCATTAGGAGGCATTAAGCCACCACAACAAGGCAAAGAGTTCATTGAGTTTATTCAAGACGGATTTGCACGATGTGAAATCGAAACGATGGACAAAGCCTTTAGAGAGTATCTGCTCGGAAAGTACACGATCAGACAACCACAGCAGTTGAACGTAAAATTTGTAAGCGATATCATGAACGCATACATCAAAGACAACTCGCACACGTTAAAACTCAAACCACGAGAGTATATGGCGATTGAAGCACCTAAAGACACTAGCCCTAAGATGTCAGCCTTTGACATAGCCAAAAGCAATTGGGAGAATGTCAAAACAAAAAGGGCGGCAGTATTTCCATCTTTTTTATGTAAGGCATGGGAGGAATTAGAGGACAAGCCAAAGATTGATGAGAAGCGAGTGGCTGAGTTAGTGGAGATGATTAATGACAATCAGAACATTTGGTTTTACAAACTCAAAAGAGAGCGAGGTCATAAACAGAAACGCTCACAATTAGACGAGGAAATTATTTACAAAGCCGCCTGTATGGCGTACTATTTAGAACTATGAATGATTTTATAATAGTAAAAGAACATCCGCAATTAATTTTGTTTATTGATTCATTACAGAAAAAAAATGCAGAACAATTATCATTTTATCCAAAACAAGTATTTGAAAGGGAAAAAGAAAACGGAAGATTGTTTTTAGGTTTGCTCAATGGAGAACCTTGTGGTTATATTTATGTGGGAGCAGCTGGTGGAGATGTAAAATGTCATCAAGTATGCATAGAATATGATGCAAGAAGAAAATTTTATGGTGCTATGTTAGTCACCGCACTTGAACAATATGCTTTGGATACTTATAGTAATTCCATAACCTTAAGATGTGGTTTTGATTTAGAAGCCAATCATTTTTGGAAATCATTAGGCTATCAATGTATTAAAGTGGTTGACGGTGGTATAAGAAGAAATAGAAAAATAAATATATGGAGAAAGTATTTAAAACCTCAATTATTTGAACAGATATGGGTAGAGCCAGTGGAAGGTAAAGCCGATAGTAGTATATGGCGTAAAAATAAAGAAACTGGTTTAATTTCTTCTTTTACAAGAGGGAAAAAATTAAATGAATATAGAATGACTGTAATCAACAATGAAAAAAATAAAACAAAATAACTATGAAAGATTTTTACCCAGAGTACATTGCAGCAAAGCAAAAGCTGACAAGATTAGAAAAGCAACACGAGAACTACCAACGTAAAGTCAGAAATCAAATAAGAGAGTATCAAGTGACCATTCACAAGATGAGGCACGAAATACTAAAACTTAAAGGACACAATGTTGAACGATGTCACGAACTTTATGAAAAAATACTGAACGAGTACGGCATCACAGAAGACGAACTCAAAAGCCCAATGAGGGACAGATCAATCGTTAACGTCAGACACGCTTTGTTCTATTATCTAAGGCACAGAAAGAATTTCAGCACTGTGAAAATAGGATCTATTTTTAATCGTGATCATTCAAGCGTTATCAATGGATGTAAGAGAGTGGAGAATTGGCTAGACATTCCTCAGGTGTACAGAGAAGAGTTAACCATTTTAGAGTTAATCAATGGAGCTGACAGTCAGGAAGGGTAGAGAGTACGTTCACATCATCCTTGAGAATGATAAGCAAGTTATCTACTATGCAAAGAAATACATGAAACAAGGCTTTGAGGTTTACAGCATATGCAACGATAAGACTGTGCAACTATTGTGTAAAACTTCTTAAATAGGTATTGAAATTGCAAAGAACTTTGACATATCAAAAAAGCCGACATCATAAACGAGCTGACAACAGCCGAATGGTTGCGGGAGGTTTGTGAGAAGATAGGGAAGCACCAAGCCAATGATTTATATCAAGAGGTCTTTCTCATAATATGCGAAAAGGATGAAGAATGGATACTTGAAAAATACAACAGTGGATATTGGGAGGGCTTGGTCATTCGCATCGTGGTCAACCAGGCTTACGGTCAATATACCAGATTCAACAAGCTATTCAAACAAGAGCCAATGTTGGACAGTTCCAAACTTGAGATTCCTGATCATGATGTTGATTACAGAAACGAGATACTGCATTACTGCATTGATATCGTACTGCGAGAGTATGACTGGTACCATACTAAAATATGGAAGCTATACTCAGAAGGTGGGCGAAACATCAAACCAAAATCAGCACGATCCATCAGTAGAGCTACCGGCATCAGTAGGCATGAGATAGACAAAGTGATTAACGAGATTAAGTATAAAGCAAATAAACAATTCAAAAAATATGAACCTTACATTTGAGATATTAGGACTCGCTTCAGCAGGAGTAATTCTTGTAAGAAACTTGACATATCGGCTCAAGGTTAAGCCATTTACCTGTGAGCTATGTCTAGCGTTTTGGTTGAGTGTTATGTACTTCCACTCCTTGGAGGGAGTTCTATTCTCATTTGCGGCAGGGATGATAGCAGCGATTATAAACAGATATGTATGAACTAAAGGACATTAACGAAGTAATTGACACATTAAAAAGACATTTAAAATACCGAAGGGGCTTTGCACTGAGTCAACCAAGACCAAGCGAAGTCAACGAAGCATTAACCAAAGTAATAAGAATACTAAATGAGAGTAACACTAGAACACTACGGAACGAAGATAACGATTGAAACAAAACACGATGATGTGAACATACAAGAGCTTGAAGAGTTGCTCAGGTCGTTGTGTCTTGCTGCTGGATATTCAGAACAAAACATTCAGGAGATGTTTGGACAATTGCCATAAAATAAAATAATATGAACCAAGAACAAATAACATTCATACTGGAGGAGATGCTGCCAGTATTCCAGAAATGGAAAGAAACACAAGTGCTGAAAATGACACCTGAACAAAACGTGGAGTTCAGAGCAGTGTACTTACAAGAGATGGGCAAACCACTTCCAACGTGCGGCAACTGTGTAGTTGAGGGAATGCTCTCAATGATTATCAGAGCGGAGGCACAGAAGAAGGAGTTGAACACACTCGCTGACGATGAGCAGCCCGTTAAAAAAAAGCGAAGAAAACGTGTCGTGCGTAACACAGATAATAAAACAGACCTGGGCGAAGGATAAGCCTTGGCTCGTTGTTGGTACCGGTCCATCTCTTGAGAGGTGGGATGTTTCAATGATGTTAGACTATAACGTCTGGACAATTAATGGAGCATTGGAAAAAACACGATACGCAGATATAGCAGCCTTTCATGATCCACCCATCTACAACGAACCACAGAAATACATAAACGGAAAATACAAGGCACGTTTTATCCTAACCAGAACCTGCAATCAAAAGATTTATGATAACACCATATTTGTGCAGTTTAAGATTGATCCGAACGTGGGGCATTACACATTCAGAACATTCAACTCCAGCTCATTTGCATTTGAACTACTGATGAATAGATTTGACCAAGTATATACGTTAGGCATAGATGGAGGTCGTGAACTATACCAAGGATTAACAGAACACTATATCAGAGGAGAGCAAGGCACCAACTTCAACGCTCACAATCAGCATATGCACGAGCTAAAAAATAGAACGGATTGTCAAGTAATTAGGCTGTGAAGAAACATACTAAAACGTATATGAGTTATTTCGGATACGACACAACCGATTTTATTCCCTGTGAGATATGCGGCAATCAAGCCGTTGATATTCATCACATAGAGGCAAGAGGTATGGGAGGCAACCCAAAAGGAGATAAAGACGAGATAGAAAACCTGATGGCGGTTTGTAGGAATTGTCATGAGGAATTTGGGGATAAGGCTGAACACAAACATATGCTCAAGGTTGTCCATAAGGTTAAGATGAATGAGAGAAAGTAATTACATTGTAATAACTGTGAATAATCTGTGAAAATATGGCAAACGAAGAAAACTTAAAACCATTCAAAAAAGGTGAGGATGAAAGACGATGGATGGAGGGCAGACCTAAAAAGTTCACCACCTTGATGAAGGAGGAGGGCTACAAGCTTTCAGAAGTGAACGACAGCATTCAGGCTATTATGGCAATGGATGAACAAGAGATTAAAAAGGTCCTGAAGAACGAAGGAGCAACCATGCTTGAAAAGACAGTTGCAAAGGCTATCATCAAGAGCTATGAGAAAGGTTCACTCTATTCAATGGATACTTTGTTGAGTCGGGTATATGGTAAGCCAAAGGAAACAGTAGATGCAACTGTTGAGGCAAAGGTTGTAAACGTGACTTTAAATTTAGACTAATGATTTTACACGGTGATTGTTTAGAGCAAAGCGAACAGATAGAAAGCGGTTCGGTTGATTTGATATTGACTGACCCTCCTTATGGGAATATGAAAGGTGCAGAACTTGATGGATGGGGTAAAGACAAAACTCATTGGGATGACGCTATTAACCCTGCGGACATTTTTAACATTGCAAATCGCATATTAAGAAAGAACGGCAAACTTGTTTTGTTCAGTCAAGAGCCTTACACATCTCAACTAATTACAAACGCAATTCCAAACGTGCCGTTCAGTTATCGGATGATATGGGAGAAAGACCATTATGCAAACGCTCTACTATCAAAGAAAGCACCCGTTTCATACTTTGAGGATATTTTAGTATTTAGTAAAGAACACGATTTTGAAGGGCTGCACCCATTAAGGGAATACTTTAAGCAAGTGATGGATTTTATAGGGTTTAACAAAAAAACAATAATTCAAATCATAGGACAAAAGGCTGACCATGTTTTAAGAACGAACTCCTCTCAATTTGACCTATGCACAGAACCAACTTACAACGAACTGATAGAGCATTTTAAGATTGACAAAATGCAAGGCTTCAAGACCTTTGCAGAACTTGAAACTATTAATCAAAAATATATATCTATCTTCAACCTATGGGAAGGCAAGAAATACAAAAGCAACGTACTGAAATATAAAAAGGACTATAACGGCTATCACCCAACACAGAAACCAATCGCACTACTTGAGGACTTGATTAAGACATACAGCAACGAGAATGACCTTGTAGTTGATTTGACCTGTGGAAGTGGAAGCACAGCAGTTGCAGCGATAAACACAAAGAGAAAATATATAGCAATAGAGAAGGAGGAGAAATACTACAACATCGCACAAGAGCGAATCAAAGAAGCAAACAAACCTAAGCTATTTTAATATGGATGAAATTACATTTTTAGGAAACGCCTGGTCTGATGACTACGGCTTGAACATCACGGTGAACGTGGACAAATTCAAACAAGCACTTGCTGACGGGAAGCTTGAGATTAACAAGTACGGAGATGTCAGAATCAGAGTGCAGAAACTCAAGCATCAGAACGACAGGTCAAAGGCAACCCACTATGTGGCAGTACCAAGACCACCGAAAGAAAAGGATGATATGCCTTTCTAATGAGGGTACTTCTATTACTTGACGGCATGAATGGGGTGAGCTTTCACAGGCTATACACCCCTTACGTCAAAATTCAAATTGACTACGGCATCACAGTTGATGTGTCCGTGGATCAGAATGAGTGGGCAGATTTGCCGTTTGAGAAATACGATTGCGTGGTATTCAACAGATGGCTGGGTAAACTCCAATATAACATCTTACCGGTACTAGCTAAAAAGAAAATCCCTTTCATCGTTGATATTGATGACTATTGGGTGCTACCGAAGTACAACCCAGCGTACAAGTTCTACCGTGCATACATCAAGAACGGAATAAAAGACAGCCTACACTATGCAGATGCAGTGATGGTGACCACTCCACAACTTGAGGAGAAGGTGAAAGAGTTCAATACAAACGTCACTATCGTTCCCAATGCTTTAGACTATAATCAAAGCCAATGGAAAGCAGAAACGGAGCATCCTTTCACTATCGGTTGGGTTGGAGGCTTATCACATACGGAAGACTTAAAGTTGCTTACAAACAAAATAAAGCCCATCTGTGAGGAATACGGAGCGAGATTCCTAATGTGTGGCTTTCATGAGAATGTTCCTGATTGGGCAACGATGGAAAAAGCAATTACAGGAGAGCCAAGACATAAACGACCTGAGTGGTTTCAGACAAGGGTAGGAACAAAGGCAAACGAGTTCGGCAAGTATTACTCTGAGATTGATATCTGTTTGGCACCACTACAAAAAACACAGTTCAACCGTTACAAGTCAGAGCTGAAAATCTTAGAGGCGGCAGCCTACAAGTTGCCTATCTTTGTAAGTGCAGTTGAGCCATACACAAACCACCGAGATAACCTCGGATGTTTCTTTGTTAAGAATAACGATTGGTCAGAGATTGGAAAGCTAATCAAGTCAGACAAAGTCAAAGAGGTAGGTGAGATTAATTACCAGTATTGCAACCAACACCACAACCTTGATACGATCAACAAAAAGCGTGTTGACCTATTGCGTAAAGTTATAGGTTAAAAATTGACACAAAAAATTTAACTTATAGGATGCAAATAAACTACTCAAGACCAAAATTGACGAGCTACCAAAAAGCCATCTTGGATAGTGAGGCACGTTACACGATAACGGCTGCATCTACAAAGACGGGTAAAACGGCAAGTCATATCATTTGGTTGTTTGAGCAGTCGCTGAGTTTAAAAGAGAATCAATCGGTCTGGTGGGTTGCTCCTGTGTACCAACAAGCGGAGATAGCATTCAGACGTATGAAGGCACAGGTGACAGAGAAAAACTTCTTTGTATCCAACGAGAGCAAATTAACACTAATAACACCGGTAGGCTCAAGAATAGAGTTTAAATCGGCAGAGAAACCTGATAACCTTTATGGTGATGATGTGTATGCGGCAGTCTTTGATGAGGCATCAAGAGCAAGAGAGGATTCATGGTTTGCTCTACGTTCTACCCTAACGGCAACACAGGGCAAATGTAAGCTCATTGGAAACGTCAAGGGCAAAAAGAATTGGTTTTATAAGTTAGGGGAAAGGGCGAAGGCAGGTGACCCCAACATGGAGTATTTCAAGATTACGGCTTACGATGCGGCAGATGAGGGCATCATTGAACGTGAGGAGATAGAACAAGCTAAACGTGACTTGCCTGAGTATGTGTTTAGGGAGTTGTATTTGGCTGAACCTGCTGATGATAATAGCAATCCATTCGGACATCAGAACATTGACGCTTGTATCCAACAGAGTAGCGGCACACCCACAGCATACGGAATTGACCTAGCCAAGTACACAGACTGGACGGTTATCATAGGGCTAAACGAAAAGGGAGAGGTTGTTCACTTTGACAGATTTCAAGCTGATTGGTCACAGACACTTCAGAAAATAACGGCAACCATAGGGAA
>Ga0208644_1003248_pt1 | contig 12704 bp, 5 predicted proteins | sample VirMetDEL_Nov_18_FD_184517 | JGI IMG/M metagenome (GOLD analysis project Ga0208644, IMG submission 184517) | Aqueous microbial communities from the Delaware River and Bay under freshwater to marine salinity gradient to study organic matter... | ecosystem: Environmental > Aquatic > Marine >... | reverse complement strand
GGAAGCTCTGACGCTGGAGCGGAAAAGCTAGACCAGATGATGGACCGAGTCAGAATGGCTCGCGGCGGTAACACAAAACAAGCCCCGTCTATTGACGCAGATAGAATGATGCCTGCATGAAAATAAGTCTAGTGCCGCTGGAACACGCTTCCACCGCTTGGAATCAAGCGAGGCACTGGCTTGAGCCGGCTGTAGAGATTGCCAACGGTCGATGGACAATGGAGCATCTCTGTGCGGCGGTCATGATGGGCAATACCCAACTTTGGATCGCATTTGACGATGACAAGGTTTGGGGCGCAGTAACTACGGAGGTCACCCGCTATCCAGCAAAGACAATGCTGTCGATGCACTTCCTCGGGGGCGAGGAGTTTGACGGTTGGTATAGCGACATGCTTGATAGCCTGACCCGATACGCCAAGGATGCGGGGTGCGACGGCATAGAGGGCATAGCCCGCTTTGGCTTCTGGAAGTGGCTGAAGAACGACGGATTTAATAAAACATCTGCATTTTACGAAAAGGAATTGTAGTGCCGGACATTCAATACAGGCGGCTGGAGGAAAATAAGGAAGACCTACAGAAGATTGTGGACTTCCTGATTGCAACATTCGGCAAAGAGCATGAGATGGGCAGTTTAAGCGCGTCAAAGTTCAGCTTTGCCAAGGGGCTTCCTTTTGTCGTGGCGGCAATTGAGTGTGGCGCGTGGGTCGCTGAGGACGAGGGCGAAATAGTCGGGTCCATTGGGCTACAGATAAATGCCCCTTGGTATACAGAAGTGCAGTACATCGGCGACCTGTGGACATACGTCACGCCGGAATATCGTGAGCATGGCGTAGCGGGTCGCTTAATTGAAATAGCAAAAGACCACGCCGAAGAGAAGGATGTCCCATTGATGATGGGCATCTTTAACGACGCGGATGTGGACAGAAAGATTAAATTTTTTGAAAAAATGGGCTTCCGCATGGTCGGCGCTCAGTTTTTGAAGGATAAGGAGTAACAGCGAATGTGTATGGGTGGCGGCGGTGGTGGTGGTCCTACAGAGTCCACAGTAACGCAAACAAATCTGCCTGAGTACGCAGAACCCTACTACCGCGACCTATTGGTCCGGACGGGGCTGGAGAGCGGGCAACAGTACTCTCCGTATGGCGCCTCACGGCTCCAGTATTTTATGCCGGCGGAGCAGACCGCGATGAGGCGCATCCAAGACCTTGGCATGTCTGGGACGCCAGCAGAGCTTGAGGCCGCTGGCTCCATTGCGGCTCAGGTCGGCGGCGGCAATCCTTACGCAAGCACTATGCTGGAAACAACACGTCGGGCGCAAGAAATGCCCGGATATCTCAGCCAGTTCCAACAGGGCGACGTGTACAGCGGCTATCAGCCTCAGTTCATGAGCGACCCAGAAGTCATTCGCTCGTATATGAACCCCTACATGGAGCTGGTCACAGACCCGCAGATGCGTGAGGCGCAACGTCAGTCTGAGATTCAAGGCCAACAGTTAGGATTGCAGTCAGCAGGTCTTGGTAGCTTGGGCGGGTATCGCGAAGCCATCATGCAGGCGGAGAGAGAGCGCAATCTTCAACAGCAGAAGAGCGATATATACGGGGCTGGACTTGCTCAGGCGTACACCCAAGCCACGGGTACGTTCCAAGCTGGTGAGCAAGCCAGACAACAGGCGGCAAGCATGGGTCTGGATGCGGCAAGAATCGAGCAGGCTGGTCGGATTGCAGAAGAGCAGGCCAGAAGCCGTGCGATGGAGATGAATTACGGGCAAGCGCAAAGAGCGGCACAGCTTGGGCAGTCAGCTTACGCCCAGTTGATGGGCGGCGAGCAACAGCGGCTTGCGGCGGCTGGCATGATGGGCGACTTTGTGGGCCAACGCCAGCAGATGGAGCTGGAGCGTCTCAGGGCTATGCAGACTGCCGGTCAAATCGAGAGAGAACTGCGCCAGCGGGGTCTGGATATCGGCTACTCCGACTTCCTCCGTCAGCAGGCATACCCAAGAGAGAATCTGACGTTCTACAGCTCTATGATGCAGGGCATACCGATTGCGCCGGGACAGATATCACAATCATATGGCATCACCCCCTCCATGACTCAGCAGTTGCTGGGCGCTGGTATCGCGGGTGTCGGCCTGTACAACGCATTTCGATAGGGGCTAGCTGATGAATATCCTTGAGCAAGAAGACCTCATCAAAGGACTTCCCGACGCGGCCTTGATGCAGGAGGCGTCAGCGCCTAGCGGTCAGGTTCCGCAGTTTTTAGTTGTTTCGGAGATCAAGCGCCGTAGCGATATGCGCAAGCGCTATCAGGAACAGCAACAGCAACCACAAGGCACTGTCAAAGACCAGATCGTGATGGAGGCAATGGGTATCGGTGGCGTGATGCCCCCGCAGATGGCCTCTGCGCCTCAGCCAATGGGTCCAGCAGGGCCACCACCGATGGGTGCTATGCCACCCCCGATGGGCGGTATGCCACCGCAAGGAATGCCTCCAATGGCGCCCCCCATGCCACAGGGCGGTATGGCGTCTGCCCCGCAGGCTATGCCCCCGATGGGTATGGCTCAGGGCGGGATAGTGCAGATGGCGAATGGCGGCTCAACAAGCATGCCCGGAGCTGGCGCCCTGTACGGGATGCAGAAGGAATATGTTGACCCACTACTGGACCGCGCCAAGGTGCTAGCTCGGACAGCAAAAATTAGCGTTGAAGAGGCGTATGAGTTGCTTGTACGGCAGGCTCAAATGAATATGCCTGACTACGGCATGCTGGGTCCGTCTGGCATGGGTGAATTACCGTCACTGGCAGGGCTGGATAAGGCCGTGGGCGAAAAACTGCAAGACGCCTACGGGGCAATCCCAAAGTACTCCATGACTGATCCGTTGGGCGGGGTTAAATCTGCGGCTGAGTCCGTAGAGGGCTTTTTCGACAGCTTCCCGTACCAGTCTGCGTTGCAGAGGCCAAACTACAGCGCATTGCTGGGGCCGACAGAGGCGCGAAGGTCGGAACGGGCGCCGGCTCCGGTGGACGAAGAGCAGATGCGCATCGCAGAAGCGCAGTTAGACGCTCTTGACGGAATGCCCGTAACGCCAGAAGACAGGAGCTTCAAGGGGATTACTCTCTCCGAAACGAGGCCGAAACCGCAAGTCAAGCCGGCAAGCGAGATATATGCAGGATCTTCGCTGAGAGAAGGTATAGAGGCTCTTGGTGGCGCCATATCAGACGAGCTGTCTGCAACTCCATTAGCTCAATTTGACAGAGAGGCAAGTCAACGGATTCGCGAGGTGATGGAGAAGGACGGCATAGGCGCCGCAATTGGTCAGTTTGGCAGAGAGGCCGTTGCATCTGTCATGCCTGCGGCAAGGACCGTGGTGGAGGGCGGGATCGCTCCGATCCTTGGCGCGGTTGGCGAGGGAGTAGCATATGTTGCAGACACGCCAATTATCAGCGAGCCAGCCAGAGCGCTTGATCAGCTTATCACTGGGTCGGTAGATGACCCGTTAACTCTTGGCCAGATATTCGGGTCTAAAGACGCTACCAAGCAAGGCAGAAGCCCCGTTCAGACTCAAGGAAACGGAATGCTTTCTGAGTACACGGATTACACAACGCTAACCGACAAGGAGGGTAAATTGCTGTTCCCTGCGGTTGCGGCGGATGAAGTTGCGGCGCAGTCTCCGTTTAGCCTTGAGTTCCTTCAGCGCGAGAACGCTATCGCGGCGGCAAGGGAGAAGGCTAGAAACGAAGACTTCAGCACGTTTGCTGGCAAGGATATCGACAGGACTGCGGGCGCAGGGACAGAAACGACCAAGGGCGAAAGGACTCCCCAGACAAGACTGACAGATGCGGTTGCTGAGTTGCCAAGAAACGACAGAAGCGACCGGGACATGCCTGCTCTTGACTTCTCAGACCTAATAGCCGAAAGCAAGCAACAGGCTCTGGCCAACGCGATGATACAGCTTGGCAGTGGGGTTTTCTCTGGTGACGTAGCGAAAGGTCTGTCTGCCGCAGGCGCCGCCGCTATGGAGGGCACTGCCGACGCAAGAGCGCTGGATATGAGGCGCCGTCTGGCTGAGTACCAAGCTGGCCGCGAAGACATCCGTAGAGGCGACGAGGCGGATCGCTTTGAACGCCAGATGAAGTTGCAGGAGCGCAAGGTTGATATCAGTGAGGAGCAGTTTACTAGCACTCTTGAGCAGGCAGAGCGCAGAATTCAGGCGGATATTGATAAGGGCCAAAGAGTCAGCATAGGCCAGCTTATGAGCTTTGTCTCGGATCTTGTTAAGGAGTCGATGCCTGACTTAGCCCCAGAAGGCAAGACAATGCAGGATGTGGTTAACACCATGACGATGGAACTGATGCGGAAATACGCGCCTTTGATCGACGCTGACATCAGTGCGCTTGACAGCATGCCCACACCAAAACTAACCACATCAGGGAAAGACCTGAGTCAATTGAACTCTCTTCTAGGCGGTTAATTAAACAGGAGCCTAATCAGTGGCTTTAGATATTCAGAAGGCGTTGGAAGCGGGATACACCGAAGGGGATATCGCGCTTTTTTTGTCGCAGAAGAACAACTTTGATTTAGATACAGCCTTATCTCAGGGTTACACCGCAGGTGATGTCATCCAGTTTCTCGGGGACAGAGAGGCGGAACCGCAAGATACATCCATCTTGGGCGCAACTGGAGAGATGCTGAAAGGCGTCCCCCGTGGCGTGGCTAACAGCCTTATATCTACCGGCGAGGGCTTGTTCCAGCTCGCCGATGCCGGCCTAAATCTGGTCGGGCTAGAAGATGCCATAGACGAAGAGGATGAGGACTACCTTCTGAACCTTGCTCGTCAGGGCCGAGAGGCTCTCAATGAAAGCGCTTTGGGCGTTGATCAGCGATACCAAGATTCATTCGGCACCAAGTTTGGCGAGGGTCTTGGGTCATTCTTTACCTTCCTTGGCCCCGGCCTGATCGGCAAAGCCGCAGGACTTACCGGCAAAGCGCTTAAAGCCGCCGAGCTTGGTGGCGCAGGCACGCTTGCCGTTGGGGCCGGTTCTGGGGATCAGTCACAAAGAATCGCTCAGGCGCGGGCGCAGGGCATAGAGATCAGCCCTGAGACCGAGGACGCGGCGATATTTATCGGTGGAGCCATTGGCTTGACTGAGCTAGCGCCCGTTGAACGATTGTTCAAGGGTCTGCCAGCGGACGTTGCCGGTCAATCCTTAGCCAAGTCAATTATGCCCAGACTGGTTAATGCGGCCAAGACAGGCGGCGTGGAGGGCGTGCAGGAGGTTACAGCCGGCCTGCTACAGGACTTCACGGCTCGCGGACTGTATGACCCCAACACCCCGATTGGCGAATCAGCGTGGGATGACTTGACCATTGGTGGCGCGGTCGGTGCCGCCGCAGACCTTGTTGTTAACTATGCGGCAGGAAGACGCAAGTCAGCCCTAGACCAAGCCGCTCTAGAGGAGGAGCGCCGGCTCAGAGAGCAGGAGGCCGCTAACGAGCAGATGCGCAGAGAGGCGCGGTCTGCACCAGCGGTTGAGGAAGAGGTCGATGTAATCAACGTCGAGCCTGCAATGGTGCCATTCACTACCACGGGCAGGGATGGGGCGCCTGTTGTTCAGCAGAGGCTTGCTGGCGGAAATCCGTACAAGGCGACAGCGATTGCCATCTCAGGCAGGATGGGGGCGTCGTTCCCTGTATACGAGAGCTTTTCCCAAAAGCAGATAGGCGCAGAATCCACCATTGTTGTTGACAGCCAAGGCAAACAATACGGGCCTGAGTATGCCGACCCAAGAGAGGCGATACAGCTTGCAGGCGCCCTCAACGAGCAAGTTTTAGAGCAAACACTAGAGCAAAATAACTTGCTTGCCATTGACGAGCTACAAGCACCTCTTGATGCTGATCAAAAGCGGTCACTACTTAGCTTTGGCCGTCAAGTTCTTGGCACGGACAGAACTACATACAACAAGTCAGCAGTAGATTATGCCGCCGGGACAACCGCAGAAGAGGGATTTGCGGACGATCTGACAGCCCAACAGGCTATCGAGGCTGGCGTCAAGCCCAAGGATATGACCGCCTCGCAGAGGCTGAATGCGGCCAGAATCAAGAAGGGCTTGCCAGAGACAGACAGGTTCTCCATATCCGAAGTGCGTAAAGCGCTGGGGGATAACGTCGGGCGTCTTGCTGAGTTTGAGTCTGGCGCATCTGAGGTTGATACGTTGCGAGCCATGCAGAAAGATGGCGTGCCAATTATCAGCATAGATCGTGATGGCGTATCGACCGGAACCATAAACTCCAGACCGGCAACTGCTCAAGAGAAAGAAGCGGCTCGCAGTGCAGGCAGACGCGCCCCAAGCAGGGTGAAGTTCACCAGTATGCGGGACGCAATGAATTACGCGGCCTTCGTTAACCAGCGCAAAGGCGGCTCGTTCATTAGCAGTGCCGACCTGTTTGGGGAAGCGGATCTAAGCAGGGAGAAGTTTGAACAGCTCCTTGCCGCTAAAAACATCGACATGGGTTACATGTCTCCCGAAATGCGGCAGATTGCACAGCGTTACACTGGCAGGAAGTTACGCCGAGACCAGTCCATCAATGACCTCACGAAAGAAGAGCGGCAGTTGCTTTATTACAAGCTACGGCAGGCTCCTCGCTTCAACAAGCCCACCCCGATACCTCTTTTTGAGCTAAAACCATACTCGCCAGCGCAGTTGCAGTTGGCTGTTGATTATCTGCGTGAGCAGGGATCAGACATTCCAAAAGCGGCCTTTGAGTTCCGCGGCGTCGAAATCAAGCCAGCCGCGTATGAAAAGGTGGTCAAAAAAGCCAGAGAGATCGCCTCTCCGGCGGAGCCTGTTGCTGTTGAAGAGTCAGAGATACTGGCGCTCCCGGCTCCAGATCAGCGTCGTCAGGCAATGGCAAAAGCGATTTCAGACCGCCTTGCGGCTATGGGGCTGGCCGGCGACGTAACTGCCAAGCTGGTTGACAGAGTCCGACTTGCTCAGGTTGACGCAGAAGGCAATATCACCTTCACGCAAGACCCGAGAAGCGAGGGGGCTAGAGGCGCATACAACCCTTCGGCCAAAGTCATGCAGGTCAGCATTGACACCATTCTGGAAGAGGTTGGCCCTGACGCAACCGACGCGGAGCTTGAGGCGGCAATACTCGGCACGTTTAACCACGAAACGATTCACGCCATACGCGAGCTGGACCTAATCACCCAAGAGGAGCTGGAGATTCTTGAGCGTGTTGCAAGGCGCTACAGGCCCGTTAACGCTCGCGGCTATGAAGCCGGTGAGACCTTTGTGCAGTATGCGGCAAGGCAATACAGCAACCTCAGTCCCGTCAAGCAGATGGAAGAGGCCATTGCGGAGCTGATTAAGTACGGCTACCAGAACAAGCTGATCGATGACCGTGGCAATCCCGTCAAGCTGGGCGGCAAGCCAAGGACGCTCATGCGCCGCATCATGGATTTCTTCAAGCAGATGGTCGGCTTTACCAGAGGCGTGGAGGCCAGAAACTTCAGCGACTTCCTGCGGCGTCTGGAGACTGGGGAGGTTGGAGCCAGAGAGCGCGGCGAGATACGAACGCTATACCAGACCGAGCGGCAGGCAGGGGTCGTCCCAGAGCGGGGTATAACCGGGACCGGCCCTGTTGCTGACACGTCACAGAGAAAGCCGCAAGCCGTTGTTGACCAGCCAACTGTGGTAGCGGAAGAGGAGCTGGCGGAGGTCGATGAGGATCTCTTGGATCGTCCCGCTGTAGATGTCACCCAGCGTATACCTGAGATGACGGAGGCGGCTCAACGGCTTCAAGCTGGAGAGATTACAAAGCAGGAATACAATGAAATCGTAGAGGAGCTGAAGCCCGTTACGCCGTATGAGGCGGTGCCAGTTCCAGCCTCTCCCGCAGATGCCAAGGCGGCGCTTGCCACTGGCCGTGGGCAATCCCCAGAGAAGGCGGCGAAGTACGGCTTGCCATCTCGCGAGATGAAGCGAGGCGAAGACGCCCAGTTAAGGCTGGACATCCCATCCTATACAAACCACGGCACATGGGTTGTTTCCGTCCATCGCCCGAAGGGCCAGACCTTCCGAGCCGGCCCTGTTGTCGGATATGAGTCAACTGGCGCGGTGACAGATGCCACATTCGGGGTAGAGGAGAAAGCCGCTTTAAGCATGGCGGCTGGCAAGCCAAAAGGGACTATTGCCACGGTAAGGGGGAAGTGGTCACCCATGTCGAGGCAGGCGGCAAAGAAGGCGGCAGATGATGCGCTTGCGGACCCCAACTGGACTCAGGTCGGGATGGACCCATTCCGCCACAGCTACTTCTACGACAGAAACGACACCTCCAAGCGGGTAGTTTCCGCGGAGGAGGTGATACAGGTTGGTCCGCTTGTTCTGGCAAAAAACGCAAAGACCGCGGATGCGCTGGCAGAGGAGGAGACCCTGTTTGATCGCGCTCCCGCCGACGCCGCCGTTGACATTATCGATATTGTATCTGGAGCAGAGCAACCTCCAAAACTAAAAGGCAAGAAGGCTGTTGCAGGATACCTACAGCGGCGAACGCTAGAGCGCCTTGGCGGAGTTCCGCGCAATATCAACAGGGAAGCAGACCGAGAGGCCATTGCTGATGATCTGGCGCGTGAGGCGATCTTTGAGTACGAGAACCAAGAGAGCGCCGTAGAGTGGTACAACGAGACCATCGACAAGACGATTGAGATGCTTTCGGAGGTTCACCCAGAGATCAAGACAGACCCCGGTTCTCGGGCGGCTTTCTTGATGTCGCTATCCATAACATCTCAGAATCTAGCAGTGCCAGACAATCTTGCGCTCGCAGAACAGTCCTACAACTACTACAAAGAGAACGGCAGGTTCAAGGAAGAGGGCAAGGGCGACAAGAAAAAGTCGATGGAAGCCAACTTCAAGAAGGCAAACAAGTTACTGGAAAAGATGACCCCCGTCGAGATCGAGCAGTTCCTGCGCACTGAGTTCTTGGTAAAAGACCTCAACAAGGCGAGCAAGGCGCTTCTGGGTAAGCAGGCGGACACCGGAGAGCTGGCCGCAAATACCGTATACGGATCAGCCATATTTGGACCCAAGATCGGCAACGGCTTCTACACCAATTTGCGCGGCGACTTCAGCCCTGTCACAATGGACATGTGGTTTATGCGCACCATGGGGCGCCTTGCAGGAACGCTGACCGGCACATCAAAGACCAAGCTCGATAATGCCTACAAGCGATTTGCAACCGCCGTCGGTAAAAAGCGGGTAGTCAAGGACGCCATTGAGCGACAAGCCAGAGAGGCCAAGAGTCAGCACGAAAGCGATTACAGAAAGTATGCGGCTGAGTTCAAGTCAGGCAAGCGGGAGAAGAGCGAGAAGACGCTCGCGGCTGAAAACCTAATTAAGCTGTTAGACGGCACTAATGACGTGCCGATGAATGGCACCCACAGGAATCAGCTCAGAGATATCACATACAGGGCGATACAGAAGTTTGAGGAGGCTACGGGCGTCTCGATTGAACCGGCGGCATTCCAAGCTCTGATATGGTATCCTGAGCAGGATTTATACAAATCACTCGGGGTTAATCTACGACATGTTAGACAAGACTATGCAACCTCAACAGAGCAATACCTTACCAAACTCGGAGTTGACCGAAGCAGAATTAAGCGAGCCAAGGATCGGGTTCGGCGCCGCGCAGAGCGAGGACCAGATGGAGTTCGACGCGATGCAGATGTCGGAGGCCGAAATAGACGCGGGGCTGGACGGCTTGATAGCGCTCTTTCGGAAGCAGAACAGCTAGAGGATCGCTCGGCTCGCCAGATCGACCCAGCAAAGGTCGAGAAGGCGGTTCAGCAGAATCTCGACGCGATCAACCAGACTCAGGGGCCACCTCGCTTTAGCGTTAAGGCGTCTCCAGAAGCGCAGTATATTGGCCGCAATCCAGAGGCCGCACTTACCCCAGACGAGCAGTTATACGACCAGCCAGCATACTCTCCGGCGGCTCAGTCTGCTATCAACAAGTTAACAACAGGGCCAGAGCAAGAGCAAGCCAACGGCAAGGTGTACATGCAGGTCACAGGTTCTGGACCGATTGGAACCATGTTGACCAATTTCAAACAGCTAGCCCTTAATCGATACGCCGGCTTGGAGAAGTACTACCAGAAGATACCCATGCTGAGGGAGCTGGAGGCAGATTCCAGCGCCATAGCCGCCGCACTATTCGCCGATCGCTCAAGAGGCATTCTGGCCTCCGCAATCAAGCAGGGCGTCCCCGTTTACGAAAACGGCCTGACAAAGGTTGTGGATTTCTACTACGGCGGCAAAAAATACAACGGCTTGATTGACGTGATGTCGCTCATCTACAACAAGGAGGTGGGCGACCTGCGCAAGCTGGCGCAGACGTATGCGATGGTTGAGCGCGGTAAATACCTTGACGCCAAAGGACTGCCAAACCCCGTAGACAAAGAGAGCAGGGATGCCATTCTTGCCGAGGTTGATAGCCTGACCGACGCCAGCGGATACAATCCTGTCAGGGAGTGGCACAACGTATGGCAGGCGTACAACGACAAGACCATCGACTTCCTCAAGAACACAGGCATCCTCAACGACGAGACTGCGGATGTCTGGAAGGCGTCCTCATACATACCATTCTACAGGCAGGCTCAGGGCGACAAGAACGTGCCGAAGGTGGCGTCTGGCGTGTTCGGCGACCTGACCCATCTGTCCAGCTTCAAGGAATACAAAGGTAGCGAGAAGGCAGTCGATATAGGCTTGATTGAATCTGTTTCCCTAAACCTAAGTGCCGCCATTGAAATGGGTATGCGGAATGTGGCACAGCAGAGAATCGCTCGGGACATGCAGGCGCTCGGCCTCGCAAGGCAGGTTGGACTAAAGGAAAGCGTTCCAAATGGGGTGAAGTTCAAGGTGAACGGCAAGCCTGTTCAGTTTGAAATAGATGACAACCTAATCTACAGCTCAATGGAGACGCTGGGTGGTGGCGTTGTCACTGACATCTTAACAAAAACGCTTGGCTTCCCGAGCATGGTATTGCGAGAGACGATCACGCGAGACCCCGGATTTATGATCGCCAACCTGATGCGAGACACGTTCTCCACGTTCGTCACGTCAGGATCCAACTTCATTCCAGTTATAGACAGCCTCCGAGGTTTGGGCGATGGCATGGAGCGCCTTGAGCGCGTGGGCGTTGTGGGTGGCTACGACTATTCTAGAGACCCAGACGATGTCGTAAAGTTTTTTGCTGATGAGTCAAACCGCAGGGGGATCGGCCCTGACGGGAAGCGCGGCGGTCCCTTGGGGATGTTCACCACGCTGTGGCGATGGGCCGGCGAGGCAACCACCGCTTCCGACGCCGCAACAAGAAACGCCGTATATAATGACGTGTTGGCCAGAACGGGCAACGAGGCTGAGGCCGCATTCCAAGCGATGGAGATCATCAACTTCTCCAGACGTGGCGCACATCCGTTGGCCCGTGTAATCACTGCGGCGATACCGTTCCTCAATGCCAGATTCCAAGGTCTGGATGTATTTGCGCGTGCGGCTAGCGGTAACTACTCAGCAGTAAGAAATCCTCGCGGGAAGACGCTACAGAAGTTCGCGACCAGAGCCTTGTTGCTGTCTGGAATTAGCGGCATCTACTACATGCTGGTGAGCGATGACGATCAGTACAAGGAGCAATCAGACGAGGTTAGGGATAACAACTGGCTACTTCCAACATCTGCTGGCGTTCCCGTTAAAATACCGATCCCGTTTGAGGTGGGCCTACTATTTAAGACGGTCCCCGAGACTATTCTAGCGGCAACTATGGGCGAAAAGACTGCGCCAGAGGTCAGGGAGACCATCACGCGAGGTATTGTTTCCACGCTTGAGATCAACCCGTTAGGCGCTCAGGCTGTAGCCCCGATTGTCGAGGCCAGCCTTAACCACAACTTCTTCACAGGAAGAGCTATTGTCCCGTATTACATTGACCAAAAGATCACGGGCGGGTTGCAGGATTCTGCTGGCACAACCGAGATGGGTAAATACATTGGTCAGGCGCTCAACATAAGCCCCATGAAGGTGGATCACGTCATGTTCGGCTACACCGGAACGATTGGCGGCTATGTGCTAAATTTGATTGATCGCGGACTCAAGACCGAGTTCATCCAAGGGGAGGGCGCACCACTACCCCCGTCCAAGAATATATTTGAGTTCCCGCTGTGGCGCAGATTCTTCGGCCAAAAAGAAGGATCTGGTTTGAGGGAAGATGCATATCAGCTCTACGACGATATAACCACCGTGATAAACACGGTAAATCGGTTGAAAAAGGATGGTCGAGCAGAGGAGTTGGATGCATATCTGGCCTCGCGCCGACACTTGTATGAGCTGAAAGACCCTGTATATTCCATTAAAAGAAAACTGGACGCAGTGCGAGATCAGAAGCGGAGTGTGATCAATTCCAGTCTGGACCCAGATCTCAAAAGGGAGATGATTGATGACCTTGACGCGCAGTTAAACGAATATCTAAAGGTATTGCCGCGACTGAAAGAGGCGGCGGATATGCCGTTTATTGAGACAACATTCTAGCGGGGGCATAGAATGCAGTTAGGAAAGTTTGCCGAGAGCAAGGCTCAGGCCGAGGTCGCGGCTCTGCTGGACAGCGGCCTCACAAAAAAAGAAGCGGCTCATAGGCTAGGCATTGGAGAGCGCAATGTCTATCG
>Ga0208644_1003245_pt1 | contig 12710 bp, 11 predicted proteins | sample VirMetDEL_Nov_18_FD_184517 | JGI IMG/M metagenome (GOLD analysis project Ga0208644, IMG submission 184517) | Aqueous microbial communities from the Delaware River and Bay under freshwater to marine salinity gradient to study organic matter... | ecosystem: Environmental > Aquatic > Marine >... | reverse complement strand
ATCCCTTATACAGAAGCGGAGTTAATCATACTATGAAAAAACAAATAGAGTTTCATAATGTAGTACCTGCAGATAACGTAAACAAACCTGCACACTACGGTCAAGGTGATATTGAGTGTATTGATTACATCAAAGATATCTTGACAGATGAGGAACTTATCGGTTATTATAGGGGTAACGTTGCGAAATACTTACATCGTTGGCGTTACAAGAATGGTCTAGAGGATTTGAAGAAAGCAAGATGGTACCTAGAAGCACTTATACAGCATCAAAGCAAAAGATGAAACCATTCAACGAAGGCTATCAAGCTTTCCTTGAGGGTAGCTTGGGTAATCCCTACCAAGTTAATACAAAAGATAATAGGGATTGGGAAATGGGTTTTAACAAAGCCTATTTCAAAAACAAGGAGCTAGTAATTGAAAGAGAGCTTAGAGAAAGAAGCAAAAAAGTTCACTCAACAAAAGCGTAAAGCTCCTGCAACAAAAAGCCTGACCGCAAGGATTTACTTGGCAGGTCAGGCACTAAGTGGTCTATTGGCTGGTGGCAGGTCGAGTAATAATATGCAGGAAATAAAAAGGCAAGCTTATGATTGGGCAGACTATATGCTAGATGATGATACATAAAAAGAGGGGGCTTGATGCCCCCTTTTTATTTAGTCTGCATACATTGTATCGTCTGCATACTTAATGAGGTAAAGCAAGAACTTAAGCTTTGCTTCTCCCCCCTCCATGTTTTTGAGATCTTCAATCTCTCCGTCATAACCTGCAAGCTCCATAGCATCTTCCCTAAGCTTTTTGCTTTTACCCATCACTTCACTCTCAAGTGCTAATAGCTTGTCGTCTTTTTTAGGGCTTCCAGCTAGGATAGCTTTTGCTCTTGTCTTTACTTTTTTAATTAGTTTTTGATAATCTCTTTCTCGTTTTGAGAGTGGCTTCTCTAAGAATCCATCCTCAATAAGCTTAGATGCTTCTAGGTTAAATACCTCCTGAACAAAGTCATCTAATCTATTTTTAAGTTCAGGCTCTCCATCAAATCGTATCGACTTCCAAGCAGCTTTACCTACAGATGCAGCAACACGTTCTGCAGGTGATGCTCCTCTGTCACCTCTAACACCACCAGCAATACGACCTGCATCAAAGTTACCTCTATCTCTGGTAGCTATGTTACGATCAGGTAGGTCTGTGATAGGTGCACCAAACATCTCAGGAATCTTGTCAATGTATCTGACAGAGTTGTTGTAGACTTCATTACCCTGTCTCCGATCAGGAGAAACAAAATCACCTGTTGCATACATTGCAAAAGTATTGATTGGGTCTAAGAATCTAGTTGAGCCAGAAGCAATTCTAGAGAATGAGCTACCAAGCAACTCTACACTTGCCATGAAGGACTCTTCAAGATCTGCATCAAGTAGTGTTGTAAAGTAGTCTTTGAATGTTTGATAAACTTCCCCAGTCTCACGGAATGTTTGACCGATAAACAGTTCGAACATTTCTTCTTTAAGATCTGCAGGGATTTCACCATCAATTGCTCTGTGAGCAAAAGCTTGAGCTATGATATTTACATAGTTCTTAGGTGAGTCGTACGTAATATCTCTACGAGACCCATCGGGTAGTTGCTCAAAGTTCCAGGTGTCACCGTTTCTAACTCTCTCTTTTGCAGCTTCATACTCGGACATCCCGCCCTCACGAAGGCTAGGCCCAAAGATAGTCATAGCACCTACAAGACCTTTTGATAAGAGAACTTGGCCTTCATCATCAAAAGGGTTATCAAGTTTGTAGACTTTACTAGTTACATGTTTAAATGCATTGAAGCCACTGTAATCACCTAGCATTGCAGTTGCAGTGTTAAAAAATCTTCCGAATGGAACTAAGAAACCACCACCTGCAGAGTTAGAAAATTTTTCTACGTTTTTAGCAATACCTAAGAATAATCCATCACCCTTTTTACTTAACCAAGAGAAGGAGTATGTCTCTTTCTTTGCCCTGTCTATAGCTGGAGTCTGAACTTCGTCTAAGAATTTTTTAGTATGCATCTCAACAAGTGCATCTGCCCTAGCCATAAACTGGTTATAGTTTACCCCATACACCTTCATAATATTTTGATCCAGGGCACTCATAAATGAGATCATCTTTGTGACTTCATCCTGCAACTTAACACCAGTAGCAGTTTGTATAGCACCTACAGCTTTTTCGGTTGCTTGGTTAATTTTAGATTTAGGGTCTAGATTTAACCTTTCTAGAATATTCTTACTTTCAACACCTCCAGATACTTCGGATAAAAGCTCCTCTCCCACTTCAGGTCTAAACTCTAGGTATTTTAATCCCTGTTCTACTGTGTCGTTATAGTTGAGTAGGTTAAATCCCCTGCGAGCTGCACCAAGTATAGAACCTTTTGCTTCTCTACCTCTACCTTGCAAACCCAGTATAGCTGTAAGAATAACATCTGATGCATTGTTTAAACTTGTTGTGTATGCCCAACCTTTAACGTTTAAACCAGTTGTACTTGGGTGAGAAGTAAGTGCACGTTTCCACAAAGATTGAATGTATTTTACACGATCAGCAGGTGTAGCTGCAACTTCAGCAATTTCTTTGCTAACTTTGTGCAGGTTCATCATGTCTTCCATTGTAATGTTGTCGATATCTTTATTTAAAATATCTTGTGCAGCTTTTCTGTTAAATAGGGTCTTACCACCAAATCTTGATCTATTTTTAAACCAATCAGATAGCTGTTGAGCACTTTTAATCTGGCCGATTCCAGAAGCATTAAAGATGTTCTCTCCAAACTCAGCCTTAAAAGCTTGGATTGCAGAATCAACAGTTTGTTGAGGTAGGTACTTGATGGCATCCCCAATGAAGTTTGAGACATTATCATCTTTTCCCCTTGGGACATAAACAAAGCCAGCCTCAGCCATACTGTAGATGAGACCTTTTTGTGTTAAGTTTTCTCCTGGTTTACCGAATAGAAATACAGATTCAAAAAGATCTTCAAGTTCAGCTGGCCCAGAGATGTCTGCTTTTGTAATAGTGTCTTTTGCTTGGTCTCTAGCTTTTGACCAAGGTAAATACATATCAATGTTAGAACTGAAATCAGAGAACATTCTTTGTAAGTTCTTATCAATTAGCTTAACGTCTGTCCTCTCCATCACTTGCTCAGTGATTTCCTCACCACTACGACCAGCAAACTTAGAAGCTATGTCTACGTAGTTCTTAAAGTTTAGAGCTTTACCCATTCCTTTTGCAAGTGTCTTTGTCCCCACAGTCAAAGAGGGTACTACTATCACACCTAACGCAGCTCCGACAGATTGTGGAATGCTTCTGCTATCCTGTACACCACTGCCAATACGCAGTCCTTGATACAGTTGATCAGTTCCTACAGCAATAGCTGCATCAGTAGACATACCTGCAATTACAGGTGGTAAGTTCTGCCTTAACCCAGCATTCCTAAAACCTTTTTTAATTACGTCTTTTCTAACTTTCTTAGCTTGCTCTTGAGTCATACCTCTTTTAAGAGCATTCTTGTAAGCTAGTTGGGCTGTTTTACGCATAGCAAAACCAGCACCCTTACTACTATATTTGGTAAATAGACGACCAATACCAAGACCTAGGACAGTAGTAGGATCCCATACACCTGCTTTTACGTAGTCTCTGACACCGTCTAGTGTCTCTCCCCAAGTCACATTCTCATTGAAGATTCCAGGCATCTTATCCATGATCTCAAAAGAAGCACCCATCAGTGCTCTCTGCTCATCATCAGCCATAGCAAACCACGCAACGTCATTACCTGTCGTTACGGTTTGGCCACCAGTAAGTGACCTCATCCAGTTCTGCCACTCTTGGATAAGTTCTTCGTCAGACATATCACGGTCATAACGTTCATCAAAGCTGTACTTGTTACGAGTTTCCTCACTGTAACGAGCTTTCATGATGTTACGTATACCGTCCACAAGATTGGGATTATCTAAGATAGCTCTCTCAGTTAAAGAATCCTGTTCGATATTGTCTAGTTCACGGATAATATTGTAAGCCTCAAAGCTTTGCTCTGGAGCTGGTGTGCTGTTTTCTTTAGAACTAATACCGACACCAAGAAGATCTTTAGGCTCTTCCTGATTTTGGTCCTCGTTATTTAAACCGATACCAATTAAATCTTCATCCATGATCAGCCCATAATTCTTTCAATTTGCTCTCTGGTTACGGTGCCCATCTGACCGTTACTCATGTACTTGTCTCCCTCACCTAACAAGCCAGACTTGATGGCTCGTTCAAACAGTGCATTTCCTTCAGGAGTTCTTGGGAAGTTTAGTCGTTGATTAACCAAATAATTATATGGTCTTAGTTTTGGATTTGTTTCCATCAAATTAATAGCTGCTTCTGGTCCAGCAATAGCTGCAGCACCTACGTAATCCCCAGCCTCTAGTCCAGTTAAAGCTCTTTCAAGTTCAGCTGCTCTTGCCTCTATTTCAGGTCCAGCATTACCACCTGCAATATCTGCATTTATTTGTTGTAACTCTGCAGCTATGGTAGGTCTTAAGTTACCGATATAAAGTTCTTTAAGTGCTTTCTGTTCACTACCAGATAGAGATTTCTGAGGGCTTGTAAACTGAAATGCAATTCCCACATCTTCCTTACCACCTGAGATACTCCTTGCAACATCCTCAAATGTCTTACCACCAAAGGCAATCTCACTGGCCATATCTTCATCGACACCAAGCAGTGTAAGAATCTCTTCTTGAGAGAGTTTACCTCCAGAGTTCATAACTTCTCTGTGAAAGCTTATAACATCTTCTTCAGCTTGTTCTGGACCGTAGGGTAAGCCCTCTTCTGCATAGTAGTCTTGGATCTTAACTTGCCCCTCGTTGAAAGCCTGTAAGGTTTTTAGATCAGCACCTACTAGTTGAGGGACAATCTTACTGTTCTCAGGTAGCCTTGCTTTAATCTGCGACATAAGTGCAGCCTTAGCTGCTAGGTCTTCATCAGCATCTGCACCATACTTCAGCTTAAGTTCAAGAGCTTTGGCTCTGAGACCATCCATTCTCTCTTGCTCTTTGTCGGTAGCCTTTACCCAGTCAGCTATACCTCTTGCACTAATCTTAACCATTATTATACCCTCGCCATTAGTCCAGTTTTAGCTGGCTCTTCTGTTGGCTCTTCTTCTACCATATCAGGTTGTTCTTCAGTCATTTCCATTGAAATTGGTTCAGGCTTTTCTGGCTCTGCTTTATCCAAAAGCTTTTTAGCAGCTTGTACATTTCTTCTATATGCAAGTGCTTTCTTTTCGTTTTGGTTTTCAAAACCTTCATCGTAGTCGATACCAGCTTCATCAGCAAAACCCTTGATAAACTCATGTAGAGCTGGGGCAATAATTAAGCTGACATCAATAGAATGAATACCTTCCATGACAGCACTACGAAGAATACCTTGCACAAGGGTGACCATGTCCAACCCATAATCTAAGAAATGTAGTGCATCTTCCATTGCACCTTCTTCCATTAGATTGTCCATGTGCATGTCCAAAGCCTCTACAGCATCTGTAACTTCTGGAGGTCTTTCATATGCTTGACTCTTTGGTTCTACTGTAAGGGACTGACCTGGTATTGGCCTTTCAAACATCTTCATTATTCTTGTTCCTTCCAATTATAAATTGGTGTGGCATCAGCAAGACCTTCGTCAGGTTTAATACCCGCAGCTTTACTTCCGTACCAAGCAGACCAACCATCTTCAGCAGCTTTATCTAGAGCAAATTGAATCTGTTTAGTGATACCTTCAAGTGTGTTGTCGTAACGTAGAAGTCGTCCAGTCAACTCTTCATACTCGTTTCCAAGACCACCGCCAGTGTACAACTGGAAAGGTCCGTAAGAAGCTTCTTGACCACCTACTTTTTTCTGGCTACCAGACTTAATCTTAGATTGATAAGCTCCAGCACCCTCAGCTCTAAACAACTTAATTGCAATGTCAGCAGATATCTTTCTCTTAGTTGCCTCGACCCTAATAATATCTTCTATTGCAGACTTATTCAAGTCTTTAGGATAACTTGGGATAATGTTCTTAATATGTTCTTGATCTGCATCTTCTGGTGGAGTTAAATCTACTTCATCAGAAGGGTTATCAGCTCTTGCAAGATGTATATCTTGAATATCTTTAAATCTTTTAGCAACTCTATCCCCCAGAACCTTTTCTGGAGTCTCAGAAATATCAGTACTTACTCTTCTACTAATCGACCTAGTATCACTTGCCAATCCTCTAGAAGCTCTAGAACCTTTTGCAGCTTCATAAAGGGCTGTGCCTCCAGCTTCTGCAGCTGCTTTCATTTTACTATAGTTTACTTTATACATGATTCACTACCTTAGAGTATACCGTCTAGCAGACCTTTGTTAGAAGTTCCGAATAAGAATCTAAACATCAAGGATGTAGCTGCTGCATCTTCTTCGGCAGCAAGCTGTGTTCTTACAGCTTCTAGATTTTTATCACCAAGGACAATCTGCAAAGCTCTGTCCATAGCTGATTCACTAGATGTAAATGCATAGCTCATGATATCTCTTTCACGTTGCCAGATTTGATCTAGGTTTTTAGCTGTAAGTCCATTGATTGTTTTAGCAAAGTCAGCATGACTCTGATTGATTGCAGCAGTGTTAAGAGTTGATAAGTTTTGTCTCCATGCTGCATTAGCTTGAGCAATAACTAAACCATTAGCTGCATTAAACTGATCTCTTTGATTCTGCATCTCAGAGTTAAACTTTCTCATAGCATTGGTGCTATTGACGTTGAACTGATCCATAGCATTGATCTGAGTTGCATTGAACTGAGAAGTCTGAGATTTTAAAGTGTCGTAGAACTGATTGACTTGGTTTTCACTAGTAGCATTAAATTGTGCAGCAGCATTCTCTGCAGCAGCATCAGTAAATAATGCATTAATGTTTGACTGAGCTTTAAACACTTCTGTAGCTTGCTCGTTCGACAAGTTAGCCATATCAATCTGCAGGAAGTTTCTAGCATTTTCAACTTGTGCTTGCTGACGATTGTTCAAGTTAGTCAGTTCAAGTTGAGATAGTGCTGCAGCTTCTGCCATTATAACAGCTTGTCTGTTTGTCAGATTGCTAAGTTCCATTGTATTAGCTGCACGAGAGTTCTCAAGAGCAATCTGCTGTTCAGCAGTAAAGTTCATGTTAGCAATCTCAGAAACTTTAGCAGCATTCATAACCTTAGCTTGGAATGCTTGGTCAAAGTCTTGTTGTAAAAACTTAGCTCTTTGCTCTGCTTTGAATAGAGCCATCTGCTGTTTGTTACCAGCATCAATTTGAGCAATAGGTAGTGCAGCTTCCATAGCAGCTTGAATAACTGCTTGTCCTGCCAAAGACGAAGCACCAAGACCTCTGGCAGCAAGCATCTGTGAGGCAGCTCTCATAGATCCTGCAGCCCAAGGAGGGGTATTTCCACCTTCAAACTGAGCCATTAGACTTGCTAGCTCACCTTGTACAGATGCTGCTTGTACTTCACCAGTACCAAACGCCTCACCTACTTTTGTTTGATCTACACCAGTACCTTGTACAAACTCGGAGACACCATCCATAGTCTCCACTTTTCTTGCATCTGGTGCAGTAACATCTACAGACTCACCTTGAGCAGCATTTATATCAGAAACAGCAGTTGTTTTTTGCTCTTGAGCATCAATAAGTTGTGTAGGACCAGTAGATGTAGCTGCAGTCATACCATCAGTTACACCTCGAACACCCTCTGCAGTGCTCGTAACACCTGCAGTTGCTGGGCCTTGAGCAGTCGGCATCTGTGCAAGTTCTGCAGTACCTGTCGTAGCAACCTCAGCAAATGGTGCTATAGGTGTAGTTTGTCCTGCATCGACAGGCATAAACTGGGTAGAGTCAGGAGTGATCTGAGCTACTGGTGCCTGAACAGGTTGGAAAGTCTGCGCAACTAGGTTGCTAGACATGCCTTGTATTTGTTCCGTATTTAGGTTATATGGATCAAAGGCACTATCTGTTTGCTCTTCAGTAGTTCCAGTATCTGTACCTGCAGTACCTGACTCTGAATTTGGTACGTATTTTGAACCATCCCAAGTGTATACAGTTCCTGTAGATGGGTCTGTAGTAGTTGAACCTACTGGTGGTGGATTCATAGGGTCAGCTTGTAAAGTAAAGTATGCAGGGATACCACCATAGGAAGGCATACCAGCACCACCAGCTGCTGCCAGTAATTTTTCTTCTTGAGGATTTACATAGGCAAGTCTGTGAGGCTGTCCTGCAATGTTAGCTTGATTAGGAACTACACCACCTTGGGCATACTTACGAATGTAACCACCTATAGCCAAGCCTTTACTTGCTACTTCAGGTCTAGCTTGCTCAAACTGTGCAATGGCCTCACGAGTCTTTGGACCTGTGTAACCAAACTGTCTGGTGTAGACTGCATACTTACTATTTAATTCAGCATCAGACATCATCATACCGCCTTCTGCAGCTGCCACAGCTTGCTGTTGTTGTTGCTGTTGTTGAGGCGGCTTCTCCATTTTAAATCCAGGAGGTACATACGTTATTGGCTTACCATTAAATAAAGTGACTAGAATACGTTGACCTAAAGGATTTACAAAGTAGACATTTTGATAGCCACTAGTAAACTTTTGTCCAGTTACAGGATCAATAGTTACAAGTGTTTCAGGGACAGCACCTTGTGTTCCTGCATAGTGTGTCTTATAGGTAACTTGACCTGGGACTGCAGATAGTCCTGCAGTTTGAATTGGCGAAGAGAATGTACCTGTTGTGGAGTCTGGTTGAGTTGACGTAGCACCTGTTCCAGATGTAGTAGTAGGTCCATAAGTAGGTATAGTGGTGTCTTGAATTACAGTACGAGGTACGTTAGGATTTACTACTGGTGTTTCTCCCGCAGGTAGGTCAACTACTTCCGTGCTAGGTATTACAGATGTAAAGCCTCCACCAGATGTGACAAAGTCACCCTGAGCATCCTCTGCAGATACACCAACGTTATCTACAGTTCCGCCTCCAGTGGTGACTTCTTGAAAGTTAGTTGTAGGACTCTCCGCAATGGGTTGTGTGTCTTCAATATTAATAGTAGTGTCTACTTCATTATCAGTATTTGTATCCGAAGTCGGTTGTTCTTCTACAGGTGTAGTATTTATAGTTTGTTGAACAGTTTGTAGAGATTGCATTTTTTCTTCAGGGGTCATATAGCCTCTGAAGTTTAAGTAGTAATTAGCATCATCTAAACTATTAAAAACATAGTTTCTGTTGTTTCTTCTACCTGTACTACCTAGAACAGTAGCATTACTGAGGTATCTATCCTGAGCATCTTTAAGATAGAACTTACCATTCTTTTCTTCTATTTTAACTTCAGCACCTACAGCTAGGGTGCCAGACTCTGTAAAGTCTTGGCTAATATCACGGTTTAGATATGCTGTATTATCAGGTATAACATTAATTGACTCTTGAGTAAACACATTGGATGTGTTACCTGGTTGTATAGCGGCAGTAGCTGCAGCAGAGTCTGTACCTACAGCCTGTCCTGCTGTACCTTGAACAACAGTTTTAACTTCTTGTTTGGTTACAGGGTTAGTTTTAGTAGCTTGAGCCACTGCTTCATTCTTAGCTTGAACAAGAGTTTGTGCTTGAGGGTTATCTGCAGGTATTAATTGCCCTGAAGTACCGACAACTCTTTGTTCACCTTGAACAGTGACTGTATCTCCAGCACTAAACTGCCCTGACGCAATAGCTTCAAAAGCTCCACCTGCACCGTGATAATTGTCAAATTCTGTTGCCATAATGTAATACCTTTACTTACTCATTGTCATCCACACTGCACCAGCTATAAATGTCAGTACGGCGACAGTGACTAATCTTGTTATTGTTGACCAGATAGACTTACGAGTGTCACGCCATGCTTCCAACAAGCTACGCATCTCAGTAATATCTCTTTGTGCATCATCATCAAGTAGACCAATAGAACGCAAAGCTTCTTTAGCTCCACGTCTAGCTGCACGATCCAGCATATCTTCTAGTTTATCTGGGGAAAGCTTTACTTCACTCATAGTTTAACTCATAAATGCTAAAATGTCAAGTTATTTATGGCTTTGTAGGCCAGTCATCATCAGATAAGTTAGGCCAGTTAGCATGTGAAGTAATATCACGCAGAGCCTGACGATATGTAGTCATCTCAGCAGAGAGTGTCATATCAGATAGTGCTAGATAGTCTGTCTCAGCTAGTAGTTCGTTGCGTTTATCACGGTTTGTCTCAGCAGTAGCTGCATTATTAGCTGCAATTTCATCCGCTGTTAGGTCAACCACAGTGCGTGTCAGCACCCAATCATTACCATAGATAGGCGTACCCACCAGATCAGTGTTGACCTCATTTGTGATTGGGTCTGTCGCATCTTCTTCTGTCATCAGGCGCACAACATTGCGTGTTGGCGTTGTGGCTGTTGTGACCTTTTGTGTCAGCGGGTCATAGTCTGGCATTGCTTCTGTTGTGACAGGGCGCATACCGTATCGACGCATGATCTCCAGTGGGATATTGCGTGGGAATGATACGTTTGGATTGTCACGGCGTAGCTGGCCCGTTGAATACGGATACTTGGCTACTGCCCCGTTTGTGATCTTAACGTAAGACATTGTGGTTTTCTCCTTTAGTCTTCTGCTTTAATGGCTATGTAGATGTAGTCTCTTCCACCTATTCCGAAATTCCCACTTGCATCAAAACCTGTTGAATTAAAGACTATGTCAGGGCTAGAATCCGTAAATTCTTGCCCGCTAGAGTCTGCAAGTAAGTATGCCCCAGCACCTCTTTCATTGTCATACATATGCCAATTCATAGTGTTGTTGGAGTTTTTTACAATTATAAACTGTGGCTGCCAACCAAGGTCTACGTTTACTGTTGCATCGTTTCCGCTAAAACTACCACACTGAATTAGGTCTTCATTGTGGGCGAATAAGTAGGCAACGTAGGTAAAGCCACTACCATTAACATTACCGACTGAGCCAACTGTAAAAACGGAACTGGTTGGGGCGGTATTATTCCAAGCGTCCGCTTCAGTTGCCGCTGCTGCTGTACTATTTAAGTTTAACTTATACTGCTCAGGATTTGTCCCATTATTTGAGCCTCTGTGATATACATACCAATCTCGTGCGTTAGATGTGCATTTTACAATAATACACCCAGGCACACTGCCAAGGTTATGGCTAATGGTTTGAGCAGAACCAGTCCCAGTATAAGTCACCACATCAAAGAACTTAGGGGCTTTGCGGAATGTCCAAGAAACGTAGTTTTGCCCACTTTCATTAACGTCACCAGATGTTGTAGATGATATATCAAATCCTGTTGAACTATGGCTTACAGAGTAAGATGTACCGTAATAAGCCAAAGTTGTGTTGCTCAATAATGCAGTATTATTTGCACTCCTGTCACTGCCAAACAAAAAGTGTGATGATGTTCCAGAGCGTTTTTTAATCCAAAGCAACCCACCCTCACCAGCAAGATCAATACCATTAGTAATTGTTTGGCTGGAGCTATTCCCATCATACAAATAAGTGCTGAACACATCCGCTACGGCAACACCCCCAGCACCACTACCCAAGCCCATCATCATTGCTAAGTTGCTCATGCTACTGCATCTCCTGCTTGCTTGGCGTAATACGTTGTGCCGCCATCAGTTGTTACGAATACATACACATCCTTTTCGCCAGCCGCTGGTGCATCTGGGGTTGTGGCTCCTGACCACTTGACTGAAGAAGGGTAGGTTATTGTGGCTGTGGCGGAGGATGTAACGTCATATTGATAGATAGCATCGTTACCTTTACCACAGACATACAGCTTTGTTTTATCTGGCTTAAAGAAAAGCCCAGTACTATCTACGTCTTGTGAATTGACATCAAATGTAGTGCTATCACTTGATGCTGTAGATACATCCCATGCTGTGCTTAAAGTGTGTGATCGTATTATACTATCAAGCCCACAATTAAATAGTTTTGTACCATCTGGGCTAATTTGAACACCCTCAACTTGTGTTAATGAATAAAACTTACTTGCATATGACATGGTAGAAATATCATAAGCCGTAGATAGTGTGTATTGATAAATACCCCGTGTAGTCTCTAGCCCTAAATACATTATTGTGCCATCATCATTAAACTGTATTGCCAGCGCATTTGTACCTTGGCTGCTATGACTAACAGTTCTTGTATAGCTTGCAGTTGATAAATCCCATGCAGTGCTTAAAGTGAATTGATTTATATCATCACCTTGCTCACCCGGGACAAATAACTCATAACCATCGTGGCTTATTGCAGCACATTTAGTACCACCATCATAAGTTGAAGTATTTAAATAATTATTAGAGTAAGAAGCAGTAGATAAGTCGTAAGCAGTAGATAAGTTGTATTGAAAAACACCGTCTGGCCCATCAGAGGCTATATACATTTTAGTCCCACTGTCTCCAAAAAATACACCATTCGGGTTGGCACTTTGTGAAGAAACACTAAAACTCACACTATCATACGATGCTACACTTAAATCTGGTGGCCCTATCACATCCGCACCTGTCACCTCTAACGCAAAGCTGCCAGCAGTGCCTGACGCTGGTGGGTTGCTGAAGGTAAACGTAGTGTTAGCCGATAGCGTCTTGGTGAAGTAGCTGCCCAGCGACATATCCACATCACTAGCTGCTACGGCTGTGCTACTCTGCAAGTATCGCTTGGCACT
>Ga0208644_1003243_pt1 | contig 12714 bp, 26 predicted proteins | sample VirMetDEL_Nov_18_FD_184517 | JGI IMG/M metagenome (GOLD analysis project Ga0208644, IMG submission 184517) | Aqueous microbial communities from the Delaware River and Bay under freshwater to marine salinity gradient to study organic matter... | ecosystem: Environmental > Aquatic > Marine >... | reverse complement strand
TCAAATGGGGACATATGACCGTCCTTTAATAATTTATTTGCTAAAGCAATATCTTTTTCAATACTTGTATTTGTATTATCATGTGTGAGATAAGACACCCTAGCACATCTAGCAACAGAACATTTTATTAAATCATCTAAATTAATACAATATGGTTTATAATCCCCAATCTGTGCCATGGTAATTTCATCATCTTGCACATAAGGAAGGTGCCATTCCCCAGATTCTAGTTTTTGTGGTTTAGATTTAACCATAGATGCTTTCATACACCTAGCCAATTTCTGAATCTCTGGTTGTGCATCTTCATGCAAACGCAGCTTAAAAAAATTATCCCACTCTGTTGCTGTTACAATCACTTTAATATATTGAAATGGTTCTAATAATCTATTGGTTATTTGTTTGTGTGCTCCCCGACCACTCATAAACTTTGAATAAAAACAAGCATCATCTGCTGCCATATCCCAAGCTTCTTTTATCTGCAATAAGTGTATATTATCTGAAACTTCACATTTAGCTTGCATTCCAGGTTGATTCATCCCCCAATGAATAGGTCGTGCGGGATATTTATTTATTTGTTTAATTATTTTTTCAGTAGGAATTGCTCTATTACTAGAAGCATTGCGTGAAAACACCCTATGAGTCATAAACTCACTATGAATAAATCTAGGGTAACATAATTCCATAGTTGTTATGCGAATATTATTTGCTATAGAATCAGCTATAATTTTAGCTTCTATCTTCATTTTATTCAAGTTTACCTTTGTAATAATATTCTAGTGTAATAAATCATCATCACCCTCGCTATAGAATAACCCACCAATAGTAAGAGTAACTAGTATATCGGGCATATCAGGATATGTATAGTTAATAGTGACACTATCTTTAGTTAAATCAAGTTGCCCCTCACTTGATGCTAAAATATTTAAAACAGCATCTTTTATTATATTTGGATTAATCATCATTTTCCTTATTTATATTTATCCATTTGTATGCATCAATAACCCCTTGATAATAAGTATATTCCATTTGATTTCTAACAAGTTGTGGGATTTTTTCCAAAGCATCCCTTTTATTAATCCACTCTGAAAATGCAACATTAAATTTTGTTGCTTCTATTTTAATATATTTCATATCTTACATGCAACTGGTGCATTCCCCCTTACTTCCTGCAATATCAGATTTAGAATAACAATAATATAAACTAAGAATATCTTCATCTAAAAAAGCATTCTGATGCACATCAGAAATATACTCCTCACTCGCATCTCCAGAGAAAAATAAATTAATACTTTGCCCTTGATCTATATATTTTTGTCTATCTGCTGCCATTCTAATAATAGCATTCATATCCATTTCAAAAGCAGTTTTAAATACTTCTTTTTCTTTTGTTGTTAACCAATCTACATGTTGAACACTACCAAAAGCATTTTCAATTTCCTGTATATGTTTTTTATCATATACACCTTTTTCTTTCATTAAGGCCAAGAACACTGGTGTTATTCTTGCAACTTCTCCTCCTGCTGTATTTTGTGTAAATATCATTGCAGGATCGGGATTAATCCCCTCACTTACGCCACCCATAATTAATGATGTTGATTTTGTTGGTGCTATGGCTATTAAATGTGTGTTTCTTTTCTTATTTTCTTCACACCATAATGGTATTCCTAATTTAGATGCATGTATATAAGATGAATATTCGGCATCTTCTTTAATATATTTAGAAATATTATTTGAAATCCATTTAGCTTCTAAACTCTCAAAAGGAACTCCCTTACTCTGTAAATATGTATGTAGTCCGCAAATACCTAAACCCAATGCTCTACCCTTCTCTGTAAAAGTAACTGCTTTTTCTAGGCCAGGAATATTCTTTCCTTTTTGAATGAAATCTTCTGCTACACAATCTAAAAATAATGTTGCCCAATATATAGCATCTGTATCTTTCCATTCGTCATATTTAGCTACATTCATCGAAGAAAGTACACAAGTATATGTATACACTTCAGAAGAGTGTAACATAATTTCTGTGCATAAATTTGTAGCTTTAATATCTAAATTATTAGATATATATGTGTCTGGTCTATGTCTGTTAGCTTTATCAACAAAGAAAAAATAGCCCTTTCCTGTTATCATTTTAACTTTAAGCGCTTTTTTATAACGTCTTAAAGCTTCTTCATCTGCTGAATTTAAACGAGCAATAAAAGCATCACTAATATTCCACCCTACATTCAAATCATCAGGGGAATGATGTAATAAATCACAAAGCTCATCAAAATCACCATGATCTATAGGGATATATCCTGCCCACGCTCCACGTCTAGTTGCCCCTTGTGCTACTTCCTGCATATCCCTAACAAATCCCTGGAAAACAGGTAGTATCCCACTAGCTTTCCCACCAATTGAAATTTTACTTCCCCTTGGCCTAATATCCCCTAAATATCCACTTGTACCAAATCCATATTTAGTTAATATAGCTGTTTCCCTACGGGATGTATAGAAACCATCGATGCTATCTTGTATATAACTTCCTGAACAGCTAACTGGCAATCCTCTATGATTACCCATATTAGCCAATATAGGGGTAGATGGACTAAGCCAACCGTTCCAAAGTAAATTAAAAAAATTCCCATAAGCCTCCGGATATATATGTTCTATATATTGTGCTGCTGTTTTAGCAATAATATCATACTGCTCTCTAACAGTATTTGCCCATAAATATTTTTCAACAAATAATTGATAGCCTTGTGTTGTATACCATGTAGGAATAAGGCCTTGTGTTTGTAATGTCTTTCTTTCATTAGAATATTTATTCATCATCATCTTCCCAATCATCACACCATGTTGGTTTGTAGTCTAACCATATTTCCCTTCCACAATGTAGAGAACATTCCTCACCGTCTCTATTGATACAATTACCGCACGTCTCTTCCATATCTTTTATTTCCATACAAATCCTTGTTCATTCCAATCCCGCACATATTCCCTACCAGCCCCACTAAAAAAGTCATTCATTTGATAATTATTAATTCCTGCATAAAACCAATCTGATATTGAATTTAAACCAGGATATTCTACCCAAGGACTCATACCTAAATGTGCTAAACACAAATTTATTCTACTAACAACAAATAGTTTAAGCTGTGTAGCATTTATACCATCCATATCCCCTTTTTCAAATAACATATCTATAATAGCACATTCATGGTCATAAATAGTAGTAACTAAAGATATTAGTTTTTTTTCTATTTTCTCGATTTCCCTAAAATCTAATTTTAATTCATCTTTTAATGTATTGTAACACCAGGCACCAGCTAAAGAATGTATATTCTCATCTCTAACAGAAAAATTAATACCTCTTACTACATTTAATAGTTTATTTTTACCTCTACTTTGGAAGTGTTTTAGAAAAGCAAAATTAGAATATAATATTACACCCTCAACTAGGGAAAAACCAGCTATGCTAAGCAAATCATTGTCTGAGAATATAATATCATTAATAAATTCCATTCTTGATTTAAGAGTGGGTTGTTGCACATAATCTGTATAGAATTTATCATCGTGAGCATTTAATAGTGTGTTAATTTTATTATAAAAAGGGGCATGGACAGCAAGTTCCATCATGCCAAAAACAGAAGCCATGCTAGTAAATTCATGCCTGGGAAACATCTTCATAAATCTACCCGTCCAATACTCCTCACCAGCACACATTTCATAATGTGTAAAAAGTTTTAATGTTGTAAAAATCCCATGGCGTTCGGCTTCACTCATATTTGTAAGAATATCATGAACATCTTTCTCTACCTTGATTTCATCCGAAGTCCAAAATACCCGTAATTGTTTATCCCTAAAGTCAATAGGTGTTTGGTATTTAGTAATATAACTTTTAGTTGGAGTTTGAATTATTGTCATTTTTCATAAACCATATTATTTTTCGTTTTTGCCACAATTTTATCATAATTTTCATCGGATTCCTTAACAAAAACACCTTGAAACATAATACCATTTCTATCTTTTATTTCACTCCAAGCAGCATCCAAACAAACACCAAAACTGCTTTGTGCCATTTCACATAAATTAATTAAGCATACAAGTGTATCTCCCATAGCATCCTCAAATTCATTTTTATTTCCTTTGAGAATAGCATCTGCAAGTTCACCCATTTCACTTTGGGCTTTGGCATATTGAGCTAATAAGCTGCTCCCTTTAATAATATTCCTATTATATGCCCAATTTTTCACCCTGTTGATTTTTACCTCTAATAATTCAGCAAATATTTCTTCTGTTTCTCCCACATAATTCATTTTATATCCTTATATTCTGAAATTGTATAAAAAATACCATCTTCTTTATTATCTTCCACATATTTTTTTATAGCAGCTAAAGCCTTTTCTTTAGAAAGAAAGACCTCTTTAATAAAAGAGGGGTAATTATCATAGTAATTACCAAAAACCACAAAGATATTAATCATTATTTTTACCTATAAAGCCACAATCTTCTGTTTTCATATCTGATATAGATAGTGAGAAATTAGTGCCTCCCCACCACATAATGGCTTGTATCTCATCCTCAACTTTAAATGCTCTATAACAAGTATGATTAATACATTTATTATTTCTATACTGCTGACAGTATGTCATATCTTTAAAACAAATCATAATTTAGTCATCCACCAATATTTAAGTATATTAAATTCTTTTTTTAAATCTGTTATGGTATTAACAATATGTATTTTTTCAATCACTACAGCCCTATATCCAACCCCCTCGGAGTAATAAGATAAATAATTAGTATTATTACGAATACTTAGTAATAATTTTAATAATTCATTAGCCCGATTAGTTGGAATAAACCTAAGAATGTAATACATTATTCCATACTCATTGATATTATCTTTTATATCAGAAAAATACCATTGTAGTTTTCTCTCTTGTTTTTCTAAATATACGAAAATAGGCCTAAAACTAGAATGCCATAATTGATTATTATCCATATTTTTCCTCAGCAATTATAAATTGTTTAACAATGTTACTTCTTACAATGTCGTGTACAGAAAATTCATAAAATGCCACACCTATAACACATTTAAGCACGTTAAGAAACTTATGTAAACCACTATCTCTTAAATCTGTTTGTTTAAAATCCCCGCAAAATACTATTTTACTACTATCCCCTACTCTTGTTATTATTGAATAAAGTTCCTGGTAATTTAAATTTTGCATCTCATCCACAATTATAATACTATTATCAAAAGTGATTCCCCGAATATAACTTGTAGCGGCAAACTTTATTTTCCCTTGTTCTTTAAGTCTGATATAAGCATCATCACGATTAAACAAAGAAGAGCATATTTCAATGTAAGGTAATTCATACACGGCTAATTTTTCTTGTTCATCCCCAGGAAGAGCACCAATGTCTCTACTAGGGACAGCACTACGAATAATAACTATTTTATCATATTTCCTAGCAACCCCGAGTACCTCCAATAGACTTTTAAAAAGTGCAATAAATGTTTTACCAGTTCCGGCACTTCCATATAATACTTGTACAGAGTGCTTCTTCCACCCCCCAAAAACTTCGTGTTGTTTTTCTGTTAATGGTTCTATATATCGTAAATCATCTAATTTAATTACAAGTTTTTGTTTTGTCATATGTTCTTTTTAAAAAATTTAAAAAACAAAACATTCATTATGACCGACCACAATATCTATAATAAATAGATATAAATCATATCATAGGGATATACCTAGACAATTCGAAATTATTATTATAATTCCGAATTTAATTCCATTAGTTTCTTACCTATAAGTAAGAAATCATCAGAACTAAAACCAATTTTTTTAGGGAAAAATAAGTACTCACCCGACCAGGGATATAGTTTTATCTTACCTATTGTTTCACCATAATCTTCCATTACTTTGATGCACCCACTTTTTCCATCCTTAAATTCTATCATTTTTATTTCCTATTTATTTATCACAACCATTCTATTAACTTTTCTTTTCTTAGGGAAGAAAGTTGATATTTTCTTTTTGCATCTTCTATAGTATTAAATTTACAATATTTATTAATATCTTGATATTTAAACCACCAAAGAAAATGAGTAGGTGTATTATCTAAGTATTCTGGAAACATAATCCCACGTTTAATACCATAAGTGTTATCCGTAAATTGTACTATTCTCTCAAACATTTCTTTGCTTCCTCTCTTTAGCACTTTTTTTGTCATGACATGTTGAGCAAATTGCTTGCCACCCTTCTATAGAACAAAACATTCTGTCAATGTATGTGTTCCAATCTATAAAACCTGTGTTTACATCTACTACTGGTTTTATATGATCTGCTACTATTTTACTACTAGGGAACTCTTTTTTACATTTAGTACATTTTGAATGCCATGCCATCTTGCCTGTAGCTTTATTTATCTTACGCTCTGTTCTAGCTTCTTGTAACACTATATTCCTTGGGGGGAAGCACATAGTGCCCTTCCTTAACAAGGAAATTATCCATGCCTTAAACTGAGCCGCAGTCCATTTAGGGTGTGGTGATTTCATTCTCTAAATCTAATTCGAAATTCATAAAGGAATGCATCAGCATTAAAAGCATCCTCTTCTACTAGATTACTAGCTAATTTAGGATTGTTAGCTAATGCTAACATATAGTGCACCCAAATTTCTTCATCTTTTAGTTTATAAATATCATCCATAAATAATTTTCCTTATATTATATGTAATACCGAGTTCACGCAAAATATATAGTAAATCCAAATGCTTGTCAAATATTTCTTTACCTACCCCAGAATTAATATATTGTTCCAAACATACATTATACATCTCTTCTTCTGTTTTACATTCTGCTAATATTGATGTAGCTTTCTTTGGCCCAATTCCAGGAACACCCCTTATATTATCGGAAGTGTCCCCTGTTAACACCTGTGCGAACAAATTACGCCATCCTTGTTCTACAGAAATATTATGGAATAGAGCAGGTCTTTGTACAACACCCTTACGTATAATAGGCCATTGATAATGTAGTCCTGGAATTTGTAACAAATCCTTATCTATTCCACAAATAATAGTACTACCATCAGATTCTTGATGTATACCACAACCATCATCTGCTTCATATCCATTGCATTCAAAGGCACCCCATTCTTTAATTAAATGTTGTCTTAACATTTCTCTATACTTTGGTTCTGGTTTATTCTTTCTATTTTCTTTATATGTGTGATCAATTTCTTTTCGAAAATTACCAGTTCCGGAAACAAATAAAGAATAAGATGAACATCCACTATCTTTAATTATATTTAATATATAATTATCTAAATATCTTTTAGCAGAATACTCTGCCTCATCTTCAGAAGCCAGTGCACTAACGTACACTGGTGTATCAGCATCAATTAGTGCTTGCATTAAAACACTGTAGTTACTAGTTCTTCTTGTATAACTATATAATCATACTCATTGTAGTCTAGCTTATCAATGCTAAAATGTATTCTATATTTTACTTTACCTTCTGGAGTAAGGTGGATCTCGCAAATTACTCCTTGCGCCATAACAACGTCCCCTAGATTATATTTGTTTAGCATTTTTAATTTCCTCTAGGATGTCAATTAGGTGTTGTATTTGTTCTTCTGGTATTGAAAAACCATTACTGTGTAATGGGCCAAAAGTATACCAATTAAACTCTGAACTACTTCCGAAGTCTTTAGCTATTACCACTTCGGTTTTATCTGAAGTGGCTATGATAGTTCTATCATTTATTTTGTATATCATACTTTCTCCTTAATAAGGTATGTCATCTTCTAAATTTATTAATTCTTTATGGCTGGAATTTGCCAAAACTGTGGGTTCATTTTCTAATACCCAATCTGTAAGTTTATCAGCTATAGCTAACACTTCACTGAGTGGGTTGTCAGTTCCTTTAAAAAAATCTTTTTGTAATTCTGCAAATTTTAATGCAGATGATATACTGCTTTGCCGTATAATATATATTTGTTTCTTCTTACGTTCTTCAGCTGTTTCCCAGTTACTTCCTGTGGAAGCAGGGGTGGCTTTAGTTGGGGTTTGTGTTTCTCCTGCAGTTTTTTTAACTGCAAGCCAATTCCAATATTCACCTTTCTTTTCTAGTGTAGCCTCAAAAGTATCTCCTACTGATAGAGCATGAAGTTCCTTTTCAAAGGCTTTATTATATTTAAATGTATTTTCATGAAAAGCTTTTTCTTTTATACTCCCTGTATTATCTTTAAATACAAGTTTACTACCTTGGTATGTCCCATTTTTTCCTTCAATTAACACATTTTTTTCAATTTCAATAACTTTACCTTGAATTTCCATTTTAAATTTCCTTTAAATTATACATATCATTCCCTACCAATATTTCAATAGTAGTTTCTAACTCAAACTTAACCTTAAATATTCTTTCTATATTACTGGGTACATCTCTAAACACTTCTTTTAACAATTTTACTATAGTTGCTACTTCATTGGCAACTACATCAAGTACAATACTATCATGAATTGTGTTAATTAGCAAACTCTTTAAACCCATTGCTCTCATTCTACGAAATAGAGACACTCTTGCTATTGCTACAATATCAGCCCCAGTTCCTTGCACAGGATGATTTTTAATCTCTGTAACAGGTAATTTAAAGCTACCATATTTTTTTAAATCCCATTTGAATGTTCGTCCAAATGGTGTAGTCAAACATGAAGTGTTTGATACTTCCTTAATGATATCATTATGCCATGATGCAATTCCATTATATTTAGCATAGTATTTCTCAATAACTTCTTTCCAATATTCTGCTTTTTTAGATACCCCCATAAAATCAGGGTCATTTATAAATGAATATTCATTCCCACCGTACAAAATCCTCTATGTTCAGCACACTTCGCTAATGTGTACCCGCAAGTTACAACTTGCAGCTATATATTCCTATATAGAGCGGACTATATCATCAACCTAAAAGGTTGGTAGGCGCTTCGATACGCTTGTATCTACCTGTAGTTTTATCTCGAACTACTTTAGTCTCTACACCTTCAAATGCTTTTAAACAATTATGTTCAATTTGATGACACCTTTTACAAAGTAATTCAAAATTATAGATTTCATTATATATTCAATCCTACATATTAAACATAGTTTATTCTTAAATGTTCTCATTCTACCTCTGATTAAACAGTCTAAACTGTAACACTTTGAATAATAAAAGTTCATTTGCTTGGCTCGGTATTGTCCGTTCTGGATGTCCACCGAATTCACCTACTTTTACTTCCGCCAGATTAACGGAATTTCAGAATTTTTGCTATCACTCGTTCAGGAAGATTGAATGCTTTTTGATTTTCACCGTGAATATCAATTCCAGATTTAAGTTCATTAATTAACATCTTGTCCTGTGAAAGCCATGCTGCTACCACGACTTCCAATCCCTTCACATCAGCTTGGATAATCATATCTAGTATTTTAATAAGTTTCTAAGTATGCCTCACCTTTAACAGGTGAACCACAATCATCATCAATATATACAACTATCTCTAATGCTGCACCATCTCTAGCTATAATAGATGCATCATACTTATTTAATACTTCTTCTAATTCATCTGCACATAATGCAGATAGATGATCTGCTTGTAGCTTTGCTTGTTTTTTATCCATTATATCTTGTCCTCATAAACTTTTTAGTGTTCTTGTCAGCGTTTTGTAAATTTGGTTTGTTGCTACTTAGTCTACCTGTCACGACTACACATTGATTCAAACTACCATGCAACATATTATGTTCCCACCCCATTTTTGTTATTAAATCAGAATATCCTTGTAGATAAGTACCTCTAAGTTTCTCAAGTTTTTTATATTCTAATATGATATTTATTAATTGTCTAGCTTTTCCAGTTGCTTTAAGTTTGCGCAACACTGGTTCATTTACTTCCCATTGGGAATGTCCTATGTTGGTTCCTTTTGCCATACGAGAAAAACTTTTAGCAGTTTCCGTATTTTTTAACGGTGTTACACGTTGTGGAAAAGAATATTCTACTTTTTCGATACCATATTTCACTTGCCCAATTTTCACCCCTGATTTGTAATGTCCTAAAGGTATTTTAAGGTTCTCAATAAATATTCCGCCATAAAGCGCAGTTGAAACATCATCATTACTGGTAATACTTAATAGCTTACTACCCAATAAATTATGATATTGCTTTAATAGATTGTCTATCTGTTCTTGTAACTTATTAGCATATTCTAATGCACTTTCTGTATGAAATAAAATACCATTGCTTTCCATTTCCAAAAGTACAAGCAAATCTGCACATTGTATTTTAAATAGTTTGTATAAATTGTTCATATTGTTTCTTAAACACTTGTTCTGTAATTATAACATCATGTTTATTATATTCTAATAATATTTTTTTAGGTATCTCATCTGTGTCTATGCACTTATTCCAATATTCTAGCTCAATGATGTCCATCTTAGTAGGAATATTGTATTTCTCACAAGTTTTAGCTAGACTGGGATACGGATTTCTTTGACTTTCTAATAAGAATTCTGCTATCTGACAATCCCACACTTGCTTAATATTAAATACATCTACACCACTTTGCTTTAGCCACGCCAAATCATATTTAATATTAAACCCCACAACAATATCTGCCTGATTTATTCTTGCTTGTATGTATTTTAGGGTTATATCATATATTTCTGGTTTCAGATTCGGAAAATATAAAGCCTCGACATCTGTTTTATCTGCCCATTTCAAACAACAAGATACAAGTTTGTTATATTTAGAATATACACTACCCCTACGATCTTTATGTTTTCTTTCTCCAGGATATTTATAAATAGTAGATTCAACATCTAATGTAAGAACATTTAACATAAATATTATTTCCAATCAGCAGTGTCTAAAATTCTTCTCACAAAATCTCTTGCCTCTTCTTGAGAATAAAACCCTTCTATATGATGGTAGTATCCATCATCATCATAATAATCAATATAATATTCGTCCTTATTATAATTATATGCTATATTATATTTCATAGTATCTGGCTTTTAAAGGATCTATTTTTAATTCACATCGCTGTTCCCCAGGAATAAATTTGTTTTTTAAAACCCTAAGATAACGTACATCCTCGTACCCTGTCTCAGAATTAGTCCCAATACCTAAGATAAAATCTGCTTCACTACTTTTTGCTGTGTGTGCATCTTTAATGTCGGTATGCTGCAACCATTTTTTATTTTCAGCACTACCATTAGCTTGACACACAGCTAAAAAGGGGCTATAGGTTTTGGCTATTTCTCTCGCCCATGTATAAATACTACCGAGTTTTAAATCCTCCCTGTCTGCTTTAAACCCATGTATTTTATCTATATTATCTATAACTATTAGATCCGGTGTCATTTCTTTACAGATAGCCTCAACTTCATGCTTATTGATTATACTCATATCATAGAAATGAAACAAGTTTTTTGTATTTTTATTAAAACTTTCCTGATATTTGGGGAAATTAGCTTTTATTTTATCTATCTCAACACCAAAAAATGCCTGGAATACTCTGAATTTCATTCGAGATCCTGCTTCTTCATTAAAAAAGAAGCAACAGGGTTTTTGTATCTGTAACAACATGTAGCTGATTTCGCTAGCTATAAATGTAGATTTCCCTATATTAGTCCGGGCAAAAATGAAACCAAAATCCCCTTTATGCAACCCACCAATATTTTTGTTAAGCCAAGGTAGTCTCCATTTTATACCGCCTGTTCGATCAATTTCGCTGAACAAGCTTGCATAATCATCTGATATTTTATATCTATCATAGTTAGTTCCCTGTTGCAATACACTATATGTATCATACACTTCCTGTATTTTATACAGGGGTAGTTGACCCTCACTTACTTGCATAGCAGTAACAGCCAGTTGATAACTCCATTGTCTGTCACAATATTGCCGCACTATGTTTTCAGCAGCATCCTCCCCAATTTCTTCCTTTTCCATTAAATTTAATAAATCTTCTAATTTAGCTTCCTGTTGTAGGCAGGAAGCTTTAAATTCGGAAAATGTTATATTTCTATTTAATGTACTATGTAAATTCTCTAAAACAGAGAACATTATTTTATGTTCTCTGTTATTTATATTAAATATATATTTATAATATTTATTATAAATATTATTATTTAATAATATTTTAAATATTATTATTTCTATCATTATTAAATTATTAAATTATTAAATTATTAAATATAGGGTATCAATCTTTATTTAGTTTGTCAAGTAGTTCATCTTTCTCCCTGAGTAGATACTCATATTCCTGTAATACATTTACAACATCAACCCATTTACAATATTCCCCATCTAAAGATTGTATTGGGGTAATTTCTGCATAATTATCATAAAATTCAACATCCATATCAAATCTATCTATCATTTTAACTCCAAAAAGGTGTTTAATTCCTGAAATGTATATTCCTTAGGATCTTTAGTAGAAAAAATACAATGTGCTTTAATCCCATTTAATCGCATCCTGTTGCATTCTTTTATTGTATGTATATGTTGATCCTCATCTAAAAAGATAATTGATTCTAGGGGCTTTAAAACTTGAATTTGGGGTATTCTTGCTTTTATATTTACTCCAAATATGGGCATTACATATTTTTTAAGCTTTGATAACTTTATTGCAGATATTATATCTTCAACTAGATAAAGCCGATTTGCTTTAACTTTATCATGAC
>Ga0208644_1003241_pt1 | contig 12723 bp, 18 predicted proteins | sample VirMetDEL_Nov_18_FD_184517 | JGI IMG/M metagenome (GOLD analysis project Ga0208644, IMG submission 184517) | Aqueous microbial communities from the Delaware River and Bay under freshwater to marine salinity gradient to study organic matter... | ecosystem: Environmental > Aquatic > Marine >... | reverse complement strand
TTGGTAAAGGTCACTGCCTTGAATGTTGGGTGTACTGGAAAGTACGCCGTAAGTGGTAATAAGCTTTTTGCTCCTCTCTGGTGGTCTTCGGACTGCTGGAGAGGGGCTTTTATTTTTTTTTTTTTTGAAAGATCAAAAACATGAAACTTTATTCTGAAGAATACAAAGAACAACTACAAAAAGTTCATGCTAAACACGAGTGGGGTGGTGGTGTAGAAAGCAAAGTCAAGTGGATTATTCCTAATGCTAAACGTTGGTGTGATAAACGTATTTCTACAGTACTAGATTATGGTTGTGGTGCAGGACACTTTAAAAAGACTTGTAACGAACTCTTCCCTGAGATAGAAGTCTCTGAGTACGATCCAGGAGTTCCTGGCAAAGACTCTATGCCTGAACGTAAGGACTTTGTTGTCTGTGTTGATGTCTTAGAACATGTTGAACCAGACTGTCTTGATGGTGTCTTACAACACATTCGAGACTTAAACACTTGGGGTGCTATTTTGCATCCTTGTTTAGCAAAAGCTAAAACAATCCTTCCTAATGGTAGTAATGCTCACCTCATAGTAAAACCTGCCTTATGGTGGCTGGGAGAGTTTGAGAAGTACTTCCAAATACAACGTATACACTACTCCTCTGCTAATCATTTAGGTGCTTTTGTGGTGAACAAATGAAGTGGATATTAATTTTTATTAGTTACAATAATGGTCATGTTATGACTGTTGGTAATGGTGTCTTTGAGACACACATGGAATGCTTTGCTGCTAGAGAAATTCTTAGCAGTGAAGTTGGTGGGGGTAATGGTTACTTCCCTCCTAACTTGCAAGCTATTTGTATGCAAGTTGAAAAACTTTAATAAAATAAACGCCGAAAGGGTTTAGAAAGGAAATATAATGCTTAATAAAGATTATTTTTTAGGATTTGACCGTTTGATGAGAGATATGGAAACCTTTGGAGGCAATATTCCAAAGTATCCTCCTCATAATATTATCAAAGAAGATGATAAGTTTAAAATTGAAATGGCTTTAGCTGGCTTTGCAAAAGAAGATATTTCGATTGAGGTCAAAGATAAAACTTTAAGAGTAACAGGAGAGCCTTTAGAGGAAGCTAAAGACTATGTATTTAAAGGTATCTCTTCAAAAAGATTTGAAAAGAGCTTTATGCTTGGTGAACATATTAAAGTAATTGACGCAGATATGGTCAATGGTTTATTAAGTATATCACTTGAGGAAATTATTCCTGAAGAGAATAAGCCACTTACAATTAAAATTAAATAACACACACAGAAAGAACACACACATGGAAAAATATACAAAGAATCCTTATCAAATCCGTTATGATGTACTTGCAATGGCTAAAGACATGATGGATAAAGCTTATGAAACCAACATGACTATTGCCGAGAAGGCAATGGAAATTTATAAAGACAATGCAGAAGAAGCATTAAAGGCATGGAAGAACTATGTGCCTGTAATGTACACCCCAGACGAAATTAAAAAGAATGCAGAGAGTCTTTATGAGTTTGTTGTGAGTAAGCCTCATGAGAAATAACCATTATGCTTATGCTAGGAAACTTAGAGCAAAAATTCTTAAACTCTTAATGAGAAAACTTATCAAAGGTTTTCCAGTAATTTTTCCAGGAAAGTATCTGAAAAATAATACCTGACGTTTAAGAATAACTTTGCTAAGGTTCTACCAAAGTGATACTATAGTTGCTATCTACTGACATCTGAAAGATAGTTGCTAATTCCCCCCGATGATGTCCTTTTTAGCCCCCCTTATGAGCTTTTGTCGGGGGGTTATTAAGTATCACTTTGGTATCCTTAGTGTAAGTATTTATTATTTAGTTTTTTATGTTAATATTTTCTATTATTATGTTTTTATTAGTAATAAATTTTTAATATTTTCAATAGCTTATTAAGGGAACTTATTAAGTTGTTGTAAGTATTGAATAAATATTTTAAAATTTTTTATATCATGGCAATATAACTTTTACAGAACCTGAAAGGAGGTCACAATGCCAGACAACCGCAAAGATAAATCTGGAGGCCGTAAGCCTGGAAGTGGACGTCCTAAAGGCTCTAAAAACATTAACTCTATGGCATCAGTACGTAAGCTTGAAGAGCTTGGTTTTGATCCTATTGAGATGATGGTTAAAAAGTATCAAGAGATACAATCTAAGTTAGACTATCTAGAAGAAATTGGTAAACACACTTCTGGTGCCTATGCACAAATGACTGCTACACAAGGTACATTAATCAATAATCTTATGCAGTATGGCTATAAGAAGATCCCTGATAAAATTGAACAAGAGGTTACTGAAAAGAAACCTATTAGCATTCTACTCACAGATACTAATGAAAAAGAAAAAGAGGATACTTCCGATGAATGAAGCAGAGGAATCTTGGCACTTGTCTAAGAGTGTACCTATAACGTTTATTTTAGCTATTGTATTACAAACATTTGGTGTTATATGGTATATGTCTACACTTGATGCCACTGTAACACTAAATGCTCGTGACATTGCACGACATGAGATACGTATTAATGAAATGGAAAAACAAACACAAGAGTTAAAAGTACTTAATGCTCGTATAGATGAGAACATTAAGGCTATTCGTGAAATGATGGAACAATCAAGAGCAGATTGATATGGATCCTATTAGCTGCGTAACTCTTGCGGCTGGTGCATTTAAGACTATTAAGGCTGCTATAGGCGCTGGAAAAGACTTACAAGACATGACTAGCCAACTGTCCACTTGGGGTAAAGCTTTTAGTGACTTTACTAACTTAGAAGAAAGAACTAAGAACCCTCCGTGGTGGCAAAAAACGTTTAAAGGCAGTGATGAAGAAACTGCCCTTGAAATATTTGCACACAAGAAGAAAATGGAACAAATGCGTAAAGAGATCAAAGATCATATCTCTTGGCATTATGGACCTTCTGCTTGGGAAGAAGTATTACAGATAGAAGCAAGTATGAGACGTAAGAGAAAGCAAGAATTATATGCTAAACAGCAACGCATGGATGCTATTATTAACTGGACTGCAGGACTAGCCATTTTTGCTATTGGTCTAGTTTTAATGATAACAATCTTTTATTTTATTGGAATAGCACAAGGAAAGTGGTAAATGCGAAAGTATGTTTTTTATGATGACAACGGAAAAGTACTCATCATGACTAGACATAAACGCATAGGTGAGGAGTACGTTAAAAATGTCCTATCACAACGGAAAAACAAAAAGAAAAAGCCCGACAAGCACAAAGCCAAAGAAAAAGGCACCTAAAGGTTATCATTACATGCCTAATGGAAAGCTTATGAAAGGGACTACTCATAAAAGTGGAAGGAAAAAGTAATGGCTAGAGCAAATCCACGCATTTGGGAAAGAGCAAAGACTAAAGCTAAGGCTCGTATGGGTGGTAAACATTCTGCTAGAGCTATGCAACTAGCCGCTAAATACTATAAAGACATGGGCGGTAAATATACTGGTGGTAAGGATACTGGTCAAAAGTCTATGACTAAGTGGACTAAACAAGACTGGGGTACTAAAAGTGGTAAAAATAGTGTTCTTGGTAAAGATGCTACTGGTGAGCGTTATCTGCCTAAAAGGGATCGTGAAAAACTTACCAAAGCTCAGTATGCCTCCACCACTAGAAAAAAGCGAGCTGATCTTAAGAAGGGAAAACAATTCTCCCAACAACCCAAAAAAGTCAAGAAAAAGTTAGGGCGTAAGAAATGAGCAATATTAACAAGATTAAAGCTTCTGACAGGCAACGCCAAATGAATAAAGCTTTTAAGTATGGCTCTAAAGAAGGTGAGAGACATAACCCCTATAGAGCAGTTAAGCCAGCTATTAAAGCTTATAAAAAGAGTTATAAAAAATGACTGTAGATTTAGGGCTTCTTGGTTATTTACCTCTTCCACAAATGCCTTTTGATAAGGTACAATCTAAACCTACAAATAAGCAAAGAATTGTAGAAGAAACTCATCATTCTATAGACAAAAGAAAAGATAACTTTAAACATGAAGTTGCTTATGCGTATCACCCTCAAAATCAATTAAAATTTCAGCAAGGCCAAATAATTGACTTTGTTATAGCATAAGAGTTTAGTATGATAAAGTTACATGAGAAACAGTCAGAAGTTATTAGAGATTTATTTGTAAATAAGAGTAATCGTTATGCAGTAGTTAATGCTAGTCGAGGCTTTGGTAAATCTTACTTAGCAGCTACAGCAGCTATTATAGCAGTACAAGAATTAATGAATTTAAATGAGGATGTTCCTAACAAGAACGTAGCCCTCATTGCGCCTACCTACAGCCAAGCAGTAGATATTTATTATCCACTGATAGCTTGGCAACTGGGTATGGAAGACTTTGCTGATAAGGCTTCTAAAGCAGCAGGACAGTTTTGGTTTCCAAATAATGTTCAGCTTAAGCTTTGGTCTTATGAAGCATCACAACGTATGCGGGGTACAGGTCAGTATTTCATAGTAGCCGATGAGGTTACTTCTTGGAAGGGTGCTGGTATGAACCTTAAAGAGTCATGGGAATCAATTATTCAACCTTGTGTTGCCACTCGTTGGTCCCCTATGAACGCTAAAAAGTTTAACGCTAACGCTGGTAGAGCACTTATTATCAGTACTCCCAGTGGTTATGATTATTTTTATGAGATGTATAACAGACAAGATTATGATAATGACTGGAAAAGTTATACATATACATACAAGGATTCTCCTTTCTTAGATGAAGAGGAGATTGAAAGGGTAAAGCTAACACTGGACCCCTTAAAGTTTGCAAGAGAATATACTGCAAGCTTTGAAGATTCAGGTAATAATGTGTTCTATACATTTAATCGTAAAGAGCATATTGACAATACACTTCAACATTTTGAGGAAGGTGAAGACGTTCATGTCGCTATTGACTTTAACGTTGGAATCATGGCCTCAGTTATCTTTGCTATTCGGGGTAATCAAATCCAAATACTGGATGAGATGCAAGGACACCCCGATACTGAAACCCTAGCAAGAGCGCTTAAGGAAAAGTATAATGATCATCGTATCATTTCTTATCCTGATCCTGCTGGGAGGGCGAGAAAAACTTCAGCTGCTGTCGGTGTTACTGATTTCAGGATCCTAGAGACACACGGTATATTTACCAGAGCACATACAAAAGCTCCACCGATTGTAGACTCAGTAGCAGCTGTAAATAAAAAGTTTAAGAACGCCAATGGTGATATTGACATGCTAGTTCATCCTAAGTGTGTTAATACTATTAAGTCTCTAGAGCGTACACAGTGGGTAGAGTCTAACCCAGATAGTGCTACGATTGATAAAAAAGAAGGTATTGAACATTGGACAGATGCCCTGCGTTATGCAGTAGAATATCTGTATCCAATAAGAGCAGGAACTAAAGTCGTTAAGCGTGGCTTTAATTTCTAGTATATCCAAGGCAAAGAAAGGAATAAAACAATGGCAATGGGTAAAAAATATCGTTCAGCACGTTCAGCTGTAAACAAGAAAGTATTTGGAAGCAATACAAATGCTCTTCGTCAAAAACTTAAAGCAAAGCGCACAGTAAAACGTGCCGTTGCTCGTGGTCGCTCAAAAGGTATTGGGCTTATTGGTAAAGCAATCAATCGAGCAACTGGTTCTACAGGCGGTGTATATAAGTTTACTGCAGCTCGTAAAGCAGCTTTGGCGAAAGCACGTGAAGCTTCAGCACGTGCTCGTGCAAGAGGTGCCAATATCTCCCGCCGTGTTCGTTCACTAGGCGGTCGCCGTGATATCACTCGTCAAGGTCGTGGCGGTATGTAATTAAAGTAAGGGAGTTTCGGCTCCCTTCTTTTTATAGTATTAAGAACAGTGCGGAAATAATAACAATAATAACACTTAAGCCCATCTGAGGATCGGCAGGAGGACAAAATGGCACGCAGTAAAATTAATTCAAGATCGAAAGATCTTATTGATGACAACGGCTCCGTGTATGTGTCTATCATTAAGGGCGAACAAATTCAAATGGGTATTACCTTGAATTGGTTAACTAACTTAACAGGTTACACACTTACATGTAAAGTAGTAGAAGCCGACTCATCAAACTTAGGGACAACAGAAGATACAAAGTACCCCAAAGAAGAACAGTCTGGTGGTGTAGTAACTACTTTAGCAATTATTGACAGTGACGTCACAGACAACGAATTTAAAATTGTTATTCCAGAAGATCTTGCGGATAACTGGACTACACAACCTAAACCAGAGAAACCTTCTTATGGTTGGATTGGGTTAGAAATTCGTGATAATGGAACAGGTAATAATCAACAGATTTGGAAACCTTTCCGTGGTCTAGTAGAGGTTATGTATAGTCCATCGGAGGCTACATAATGTCTTATAGCGTAACTGTATCTAACAACAACCTTTCAATATCGTTAGATAATGTAGACTACTCAGTGTCTCTTTCTCGCACTGGAGGACAAGGCGCAAAAGGTGATACAGGAAATATTGAAGACTCCTTTCCTAATGCCACTGATGAACAAATTCTTCGTTATGATGAAGAAAACACTCAGTGGACAACTCATACGCTAACAACTACTTCTCTTTCTGATATTGATAATACAAACAGAACAGACGGTTCTATGCTAATCTATAGCACGAACTCTTCTAAATATGAGGCAACTAATACTATTGGAGCGACAGGTACTGTTACTCTGAATGGGGGAACATTCTAATGGCAACTAAAATTATTCTCAAAAAGTCCACGACAGGTGGCTCCGCTCCTCTAGCAGCTGATCTAGATCAAGCGGAACTAGCGGTCAACCTTGTTGATCGTAAAATTTATACAAAAGACAATGGTGGCACTATTGTAACTTTACAAGGTGCTTATGTTGATTCTACTGAGCCAGGAAACCCTGCAGAAGGTGATCTTTGGTATGATACAGACAATAATATGCTTAAAACGCATAATGGTTCTAGTTTTGTATCAGCAGGTTATACAACGCTTTCACAGTTCGGTGTAACAGCTACAGCAGCGGAACTAAACATTCTTGATGGTGCTACACTTACAACTGCTGAACTAAACTATGTAGATGGTGTTACAAGTTCAATTCAAACACAGCTTAACGCTAAGCTTGAAGACATCACAAACGAAAACTTAGGTGATCTTTCTGATGTTACTATTACTAGTGTAGGTGACAATGAATTTCTTGCGTATGATAGCACAGCAGGTGCTTGGATTAACCAAACAGCAGCAGAAGCAGGAGTTCTAACAGCAGAATCAGACACGCTAGCAACTGTTACAGGTCGTGGTGCAACTACTGCTGAAGACATTTCACTTACTTCTACAACTACTTCAACAAACTCAACAACAGGTGCTTTAACTGTTGGTGGTGGTGTAGGTATCGCAGAAAACCTTAACGTTGGCGGTAACGCAGTTATCACAGGTAACTTGACTGTTTCAGGTACAACTACTACAGTTAATTCTAGTGAAGTTAATATTGGTGATTCAATTATTCTATTGAACTCTGACATTGAAGGCACAACAGATCCAACTGAAGACTCAGGTATTTCTGTTAAACGTGGTACACAAGCAACTGTAACATTTTTCTGGGATGAATCTGAAGACTACTGGTCTTTTGATAACCAAACAGTAGCAGATCTTACACTAGACGGTGGTACTTACTAATACCTGACGTTAAAGAATAAAGGGGTTGTCTCTATAGATATCCCCTTCCTTTTCAGGAGAATAGCCCTATGGCAACTAAAATTATTCATAAAAAGTCTTCTGTTTCTGGTTCTGTTCCTACAGCATCAGACTTAGAAGCAGGTGAATTGGCTGTTAACTTAGCTGATCGTATTATTTATTCTAAAACCACTGGTGGTACTGTTATTGAAATGGGTGTTACTGATGCATCCTCTATTCTCGAAACAGCAAAGAATGTTTCTGGAGGAACACTAACAGCAGGTACTCCAGTGTATCAATCAGGTACTTCTGGTAATGCTATTGAAGTACAACAAGCAGATGCAGATACTTCTAGTATGCCAGCAATTGGTATTCTTGCAGAAGATATCGCAGATCAAGCAGAGGGTGATATTGTATTATTAGGTTTCTTACAAGGAATAGACACTTCTAGCTTTTCAGCAGGTGATACTCTTTATGTAAGTGCTACAGGTACATTAGCAAATACTCCACCAACAGGTGAAAGTGCAAAGATTCAAAACATTGGTAAAGTAATTAAAGTGCACGCTACCAATGGTTCTATTCTTGTTACTGGTGCAGGACGTTCTAATGCTACACCTAACCTAAACGATGGTAAGTTTTTCCTTGGTAACTCTAGTAACCAAGCAGTTACAGCAACGTTTGATACAGAAGTAGCCAACACACCTTCAGTTAGCGCAAACACAAGTAAACTTTCTGGAATAGAGGCTAATGCTGACGTAACAGATACAGCAAATGTTTCTGCCGCAGGTGCGCTAATGAAAACTGGCGGCACTATGACAGGCAACCTTATTCTTAATGCTGACCCGACAGTAGCTTTGGGTGCAGCAACTAAAGAATATGTAGACACTATTGCAGCAGCAGGTATGCACTATCATACACCAGTACGTGTAGAAAAAGAGGGCAACCTTAGTGCTACTTATAATAACGGTACAAATGGTGTAGGGGCAACCCTTACAAACAACAGTACACAAGCAGCCTTAGTAATTGATGATGTAACTCTCAGCACAAATGATCGTGTTCTTATTTATGAACAAACAGATGCTACTCAAAACGGTATTTACGTAGTTACTAATACAGGCTCTGCAAGTACTAACTGGGTACTTACTCGTGCAGATGACGCAGACACTTACTCTCCTTCTGATCCTGACAACTTTGGCCAAGGTGATGCTTTCTTTGTACAAGAAGGTACACACGGTGCAGGTGAGCTTTATGTAATGAATACTGCAGGTACTATTACTTTTGGTACTACAGAAATTCACTTTACACAGGTAGCTAAAACTGCTGTTTATAGTTCAGGAACAGGTGTTACTTTAACAGGTACACAAATCTCTATTGGGCAAGATGTTGGAACTACAGCTTCACCAACTTTTGCAAATATCTCTGTTACAGGCAATGTAGACGGTCGAGATGTTTCTGTTGATGGTGCCAAGCTAGACAATATCGAAGCTAATGCTGATGTTACTGATACTGCTAACGTTACTGCAGCGGGTGCTGTTATGGACAGTGAGCTTACTAGTGAAGCTGCTGTTAAAGCAATTAATCAACAACTAACTACAACAAGTAGCCCGACTTTTGCTTCTGTTAACATTAATGGAACGACTACAACAGACGGTGTTACTTCTGATGGTGTAATTAAAAACGTAGCTAACACAGTAACCGCTTCAGGAGCTACAACAACTATTGATATGACTGCTTCTAACTTCCATGTTATCACAATGCAAGCAGATACAACTTTTAGCTTTAGCAACTTAGCTAGTGCTATTACCTCTTCAGGTACTTTAGTCATCAAACAAGATGCAACAGGTGGACGAGATTTTACCTTGCCAAGTTCATGTAAGACACCAGTAGGTGGCGCAACGATTGTTCAAGAAACAGGCGCTAATACTACTTCTATTCTTTCTTATATTGTGGTAAGTTCAACAGAAGTCCTAGTTAACTACGTAGGAAACTTCGCATAAAAGGAGATTCTTATGAGTAACGTCTTCGGGTTGATGGATGGCGTTAAAGAGTGGGCAACTTCGGTTTCTACCTCTAGAGCCACCACAACAACCTTTAATACAAGTCGCTCAACGACTACAACATTTAATACAAGTCGAAGTACTAGTACGACTACAACAACGAGTTATAATACTTCACGAAGTACCACTACTACTTTTAATACTTCCAGGTCTACTAGTACTACAACTACAACAACTTATAATACAAGTAAGTCTACTGTAACGACTTTTAATACGTCACATAGTACTACAACAACCTTTAATACGAGCAAAAGTACTACAACTACTTATGCTACTTCAAAGAGTACGACTACAAGTTACACCACTACTTTTGCTACTAGCAGGTCAACTAGTACTACAACGACTACAACTTACACGACTACTTTTAATACGTCTCGTAACACTAGTACAACAACTACTACGACTTATGCGACTACGTTTAGTACAAGCAGAACAACTAGTACAACTACAACAACTAGTTATACTACTACTTTTGCGACTAGTCGAAATACTAGTACAACCACTACGACTACTTATAATACGAGCAAGTCTACTACGACTACTTTTAATACATCAAAAACAACTACTACTACGTATTCAACAACTAAAAATACTACTACAACTTTTAGTACAAGTCGTACAACAAGTACTACAACTACTACAACTTACAGTACTACAAAGTCTACGACTACAACTTTTGCAACCAGTCATAGTACAACCACTACGTTTATAACAAGTCATAGTACCACTACAACCTTTAGTACAAGTCATACAACTAGTACGACTACTACAACTACTTTTAGCACTAGCAAGTCAACTACGACTACCTTTGCTACTAGTCATACTACAACTACGACTTATAATACTACAAGGTCTACTACTACTACATTTAACACTAGTAGAAATACCAGTACAACAACTACTACAACTTATAATACTAGTAAAAGTACTACAACAACTTATAGTACATCACATAGTACAACTACTACGTTTAACACTAGCAGAAGTACAAGTAAGTCTACCACAACTACTTTTAGTACATCACATAGTACGACTACAACCTTTAATACTAGTCATAATACTACGACAACCTTTAATACAAGTAGAAGTACAAGTAAAACAACGACTACTACGTATTCAACTTCAAAGTCTACTACGACTACTTTTAGTACAAGTCATAGTACAACAACTACTTTTGCTACTTCTAAAAGCACAACTACAACGTACACAACTACGTTTAATACAGTGTTCCAAAACTATGTAGCAACAAGTTATGTTGCAGTCAATTATATTGCTAACACTACTGTAAGTACAAGCAGAAGTACAAGTAAGTCTACTACCACAACTTATAATACTAGTAAGTCAACTACAACTACTTATAACACTAGTAAAAGTACGACTACTACATTTAATACTAGTCACTCAACTACTACGACTTATACGACTACTTTTAGTACAAGTAAAACAACCACTACAACTTATAGCACAAGCAGAACTACTACTACTACGTATAATACTAGTAAGTCTACTACGACTACTTTTACTACAACCTTTAGTACAAGTAGAGCGACTACTACTACGTATAATACTTCTCATAGTACAACCACTACTTTTGCTACAAGCCATAGTACAACAACCACTTATACTACAACCTTTAGTACAAGTAAGGCAACTACTACAACCTTTAGTACAAGCCATACTACAACTACAACGTATAATACTAGTAAAAGTACGACTACTACATTTAATACGACTCGCTCTACAACAACAGAGTATACAACTACTTATAACACTACTAGAGCAACAACAACCTCGTATAACACTACAAGGTCTACTACTACTACCTATAATACAACTCGTAGTACAACTACTACCTTTAACACTAGTCATTCTACTACAACAGAGTATACAACTACGTTTAATACAACAAGGTCTACTGTGACTACCTTTAATACGTCACATACTACGACTACTACTTATGCCACCTCCAAAAGTACTACAACTACTTTTGCGACTAGCCATAGTACAACCACTACGTATTCAACCACGTTTAATACAAGTAGAACAACTAGTACGACTACGACTACTAGTTATACAACTACTTTTAACACAAGTAGAAATACAAGTACTACAACTACTACTACGTATACAACTACGTTTGCAACTAGTAGAAGTACAAGCACTACAACTACCACAACGTATACAACTACATTTAATACGAGTAGGACAACTAGTACAACTACTACAACTACGTTTAATACTTCTCACTCTACAACTACTACTTTCAGTACGAGTAGAAGTACAACAACAACTTATAGTACGACTAAAAGCACTACTACTACGTTTGCTACAAGTCATAGTACCACTACGACTTATACAACTACGTTTAGTACAAGTTCGACATTTACAACTACGTTTGTGACCTCGCACAGTACTACAACTACGTTTACGACAACGTTTAGTACGTCTTCAACGTTTACAACAACATTCAGCACAAGTAGAAGCACCACAACCACGTTTAATACGTTAAGGGTGACTTCATTCTATAGTTAGGAGAATTATCATGGAAATGTTCAATAAGGCATCTATTAAAGAGCGTATTGGCGATATGCGAAAGTCAGATACACTACTACATCTAAAAGACTGTGAAAAACATTTTCTTAAGTTAATTAAGAAGCATAAAATCGAGTCTGCTTATGATGTAGTAGCCAATGAACTTCCTTATTTTAAAACAATCCAATACACTGAATGGGCGCATTGCTTTTCCATGAATCCTCTTCAACAGCGATTGCGTTGTGAACAACTAGAAGAGGCTTATGCAGATGATGTTGAAGTAACTACAGACTTTATGAGTTACTTTAAGGAAAAGGCTACAAATGGTACTTCAAATAAGTATGATCATATAAAAGATCATGATATTGAGCCAAAAGATCATTTAATTATTCCTTTAGGTTCTAATAAAATCAAAGAGACTATTTGTGCTAACAAGTTGTGTTATTTAAGAGATAAGTGGGAGGGTG
>Ga0208644_1003237_pt1 | contig 12727 bp, 19 predicted proteins | sample VirMetDEL_Nov_18_FD_184517 | JGI IMG/M metagenome (GOLD analysis project Ga0208644, IMG submission 184517) | Aqueous microbial communities from the Delaware River and Bay under freshwater to marine salinity gradient to study organic matter... | ecosystem: Environmental > Aquatic > Marine >... | reverse complement strand
AAGACGAAGCGGGTCTATAGAAAAGGAACCATCGAGGATATCGTGGATCGCACTCGAAGCCGGATGCGCGATGGCTACAGAATCGGCTTGAACCCTGAGAAATGCCGCTGCGGAGCACCAAAATTCACTTCCAAGGCAGGGAACCTCGTTTGTGCCGATGCCTGCTGGACTAAATGAGAGGGAGAACAAATGACTACTTCAAACCTCAACAATGAAACGGGAGCCAACATGGAAAAGCAAAAGATCAGCACCAACCTTCACAATTGGAAAGGCGAGATCGGTACGGCGGTCTATCAGCCCGATGGCAACGGGTTCCGCTTCTGGTTCCGTGGCTATGAGTTCGTCATACCCGACATCAAGATGATTTATATCGAAGAAGGCCGAGAAACACCTTGGGACTTTGAAAAAGGTAGTATCTTCCCTGTTTATCAGAACGGAGTGGTCGATGAATATCCCCTCGGACATGCAGTCCGTGATAGAGGTTCTCAAAGCTGGGAAACCAGCGATGGACACATTTCGCGCCAACATGAAAATTTAATTGCGGCAGCAATTCAATTAATTTCAAATATTTTTTAGCGAGGACATGGTAGTTAGATGCTGGTCTTTTGAACTCATGACATTCTCTTGACAATTTAGCGCTTGAACCCTTGATGAAATCCGGTGTATATTTGCTGGGTAGTCGAGAAAAGCGCTCAACACCGCAGCGCACCGGGCATTCCCGCCCAAAACCCCGCTTCAACGGAGCAAACCAACATGACTCAGTTCTCTTCCTACCAAACCGCAGTTATCAACACCATTTCCAGCGGCCTGACCCACCTCGTCGTCGATGCTAAGGCTGGAAGCGGCAAATCCTTCACCATCCTCGCAGCCATCGAAACCCTCGCAGCCAACGGCGGTTTGCAAGGTGGAACCCTGCTTATGGCCTTCAACAAGAACATCGCTGACGAACTCGTCGATAAAGCCCGTGCAAAGCACATTCCTGTCGGCGGCTTCAATGGTGTCACCATCAAGACCTTCCACTCCCTCGGTTTTGCTGCTTGGATGCGGTACATGGGTCGCGGCACCAAAGTCCACGTCGAACAGAACAAATCGTGGAAGCTGCTCCAAAAGGCTGTTGAAGAGGGTCATATCAGCGAAGACACCATGAAAAGCTACGGAGCCACCGCTTGCAAGCTCGTCGCATTCGCTAAAAATGCTGGTGTGGGCTGCGTTATCGATGGTGTCCGTATCCAAGCTACCCCCGATGTTTTCGAGGAATTGTTCGCGCACCACAATATGCAGCTTCAAAACGACGATTGCAAGCTTCAAGACGCTATTACCCTTGCAATCCAGCTTTTGCGGCAGTCCGCAAAAGTCAAGACCATCGTCGATTTTGACGATATGCTCTGGCTCCCTGTCGTATATGGTGCTAACTTCTTCCAGAATCGCCGGGTCTTCGTTGACGAATTGCAGGACACCAACGCCCTTCAGCTTGAAATCGCCATCCGCTCCCTCAAACCCGGCAACAAAGGCCAGTTTGTGGGCGTTGGCGATCCCCATCAGGCCATCTACGGCTTCCGTGGCGCTGATTCCGATGCTTTCAACAATGTTATCGACCGCTTCTCCGCAAAGGTGCTTCCATTGAGCATTTGCTACCGCTGCTCTGCTGCCGTGATTCGCGAAGCACAGCGCCTCTGCCCCGATATTGAGGCTTCCCCCAATGCTGTCGAGGGTTCCGTCCGCGACCTGTCCCGCTACACCGTCGATTTCTTCGCTGAAACCGCCGATTTGGCTGTGCTCTGCCGCAACAACGCTCCCCTTATTGCCCTTGCATACTCCCTTATCGGTCGCGGTGTCGCCGCTCATGTCCTCGGTCGCGAAATTGGCGAGGGCTTGCAGAAGCTGATCGACAAAATGAATGCTACAAACATCGATATGCTCATTGAGCGCTTCGAAGCATACTTCTCCCGCGAAACCAAAAAAGCAGAGAAGAAAGGCCGTAATCGCCGGGTCGCTACCCTCGATGACCAACAAACCTGCTTGGAAGTCTTTATTAACAACCTGACCGAGACTAACCGCTCCATTTCCGGCCTCAAACGCCAGATCTCCCGTATCTTCGACGAAGATGCCGCTGGTGTCACCCTCTCCTCCATTCACAAGGCCAAAGGCCGCGAATGGGAGAATGTCGCCATCCTCGACAGCCATTTGATGCCTTCTCCCTTTGCTAAGAAGCCTTGGCAAGCATCGCAGGAGAAGAACCTCGAATATGTCGCTATCACCCGTGCAAAGGTCAATCTCGTCTACATCAGCAGCGACGACTGGGCTGAGTAGTTTGAATGCCCTTTAAGGGCGACTGCCTCCCAAAGCCCCGGTTCGCCGGGGTTTTTTTGTAACTAAAATTTGATTACGGTTCAAGGCCGCATATGGGTCGGCCTTCTGTAGAGCCTCTGAGAGCTTCTGTAGAGCCTCTCAGGAGCCGCTCTGCTGTCCTTACCCTCTGAGAGGCCCTGAGAGGCCGTACAGACACCCTACAGAGCCTCTGAGGGTCGCTGGAGCCATTCTGCTACGGTGTGGATGCCAGCAGACCCCAAAACCATCAAATTCTGGCTGTGCTGACCTCTACCCGTAGCCAAATCCAGAATTCGCTTCTAAAACGGCCTGTAGGGCCTCTGTAGAGCCTTCTGAGGGCCGTCAAGGTGTCAAGACAGCCTGAAGCCTCTGAGAGCGGCTACAGAGCCTCTCAGAGCCTTTCCTGAGATTCTGGATCCCTTGACATTCTCTTGACATAAAAGGGCTTCCATTTAAATATTTCCTGTGCCATAATGCTTGAAGTGTTGAGAAATTCGCTCTCAGCCGCTGCCATTCCAACCGGAGAAAGCCATGAATGCTCTACTCGAATCCCCAATGGATGATGCCGTCTTCACCACAAACCTCGTTGTGATGGGGCTTATCGCACAGGGTGTCCTCGATCAGTACAAAAACGAAGCTTCAACCCCCGAAAAGACTGCTGCTCTTGAGAAAGAGCTTACTACCTATGCATCTATGTACATCATTCCTGCGGAGGCTTGATATGTCCAAGAGTACAGAATTCACCTTGCTTTTCGTCGCATTGACCACATTGGTGGTTTATACTGGCATTCTGTGCGCTCAAGCCGATTGTAATACTACAATCGTGTCTTTCGGCCCGGTGACTCATGTTGACCTTTCTTACTGAAGAATTGAGAAGGAGGATTAAAAAGATGGATTTAATCTACACAAACCGCGAAGCCATCGGCATTGCAGAGGGTTTCATCCCCTGCGACGACCATGACCGTTATTGGGCTGCTTGGCAGCACATTATCGACAAGCGGCTGGATGTCGCCCTTCAAGGCTGGTTTGCAGCTACCACCAAAGTCCTGATTGAAGAAGGGCAATGCCGCCCTGCTCCAAAGTTCAGGCCGTAAGCCAACAATCATTCTTGACAAACACTTGACAATTATTCTCTGGACAATGGCCGAAAAACGGCCTACATTGTCTCTTGAGCGGTGAGAAATTTTTTTCACCGCCTCCAAAGCCCAAAACCCACGAAGGAAGCCAACAATGAGCAACATCAACATCCCCGCCTCCGACTTTCGCGTCAGCTTCAAGTCCCACATCGCTGCTGTGAATGCAGGTTCTACCGTCACAATCGAGAAGCACGGCAAGGCCATCGCGATGCTGGTTCCTGCAAGTGCAGTTTCTAACCCCGATATCAAGGTCAGTGCTACCAAGGTGCGCGTCGATTTCTCTCGCCTGCTGGCTGACCTTTCTGCTGGTTCAACCATCCATATCACCAAGCACAAGTCCATCCTTGCTGCTCTTGTCGCTCCCGATTTCGGTGCTTCCGAGCCTGTTATCGAAGAGGCTGCGGTCGAGACTATCGAAGAAGAAGAGGTCGTCGAAGTTCCTGTTTCAAAGCCTCTTTCCGCTCGTGCTGCCGCGAAAGCCGATATGGCCGATGATGACGACTTCTTCCGCGATGACGATGATATCGATGAAGACGAAGAGGAAGAGCAATTCACCTACACCGCGATGATTCCCGATATCTCCGAGGCAACCTTGGATATGGCGGCAGACACCGACGACGGCCACGACTGGCTCGACGAAGAGCACGACGATGTATATGATGCTTTCTTCGCCGAACTTGCTCAATGCCGCAATGTCCGTATGCAACGCCGTGCTTCCACTCGCTGAGATAATTGAGCTTCAACCTACCTTCCAATAACGGAGAGCAAAACATGGATAACACTCAGAAAGCCAAAACCCTGCTTCAAGGTGCATACTTCTTTAATTGTTGGGACAACGGCCCATTGTATAGGGCATTTGCCGGATATAGTCCGGGCGACGGTATTGTCTGTCGGGAGGTGGTTTTCCGAGAGGACGAAAACAATGCTTCTCTGGTACTTGAGCAAAAGGCAATGGATACGGTGGATAACATGATCGCCGATAGGACAGTTGATCCCTGTGTTATGCGCCTGCTGGATATCTGGGAGGAAATGGTCGTTGACTTCGATAATGACCTTGAAACCTTGGATAGCTTTATTTGTAGCTTTGTATTTGGGGAATAGCTGAGAATCCAGAATAAACAATAACATCGCTGTAAACACTGTAATGTCCCATATCATCCGGTATGGGACTATTTAGTTATGTTATGCCACAGCTATCACCGGGAGCAATTGTTTCAGACGGAGAGGATATAGGAATAATCATTGGAGTTACAGATATTTCTGTTGACTCTGAGTGTTATGTGTTGTATGATGTATTGAGAAATGTCTATCACGTTATAGAATGTGAATACCTTGATACACTAATTAATGATGGTGAAGTATTAACGGTATTGGAACATAACGATGGATGATGAGTTACTGACCAAACTTGATCGAGATCACAGAAAAATAAATAAAGGTGACATTGTATTGTTGGTATATGATATGGGATCAACATTACATAGCACGAGAACTATAGGTACAGTTCTTAGTACAGAATTCGATGAATATAGAATCCAAGTGTATAAAGTATATTGGTTTGGTATAGGATTTACTGGAGAGCACTACTGGTATAATATATCCCCAGTAACTTTAAAAGAATTCGAAGAAGGAACAATAGGCTATTATGGCAAACGATCAGAACGATAACGATAGCGAGATAGTACTGTATCCCGGTGATATGATTGAGGGTACAGATATACTACAGTATGGAGAAACATTTGTTGGTATCGTTATTGATGTAAGACCTAAGAGTGTGTATAGCGATTATGGTTATGATCAGATGCATACAACTGTTTATGTAGAGAACTATCATTATATGTTTGTTATGTATGATGGTGGTTATAGTGGTCTAATGAAGATGAATTTAAAGTTTATAAAGGATATAAAGGTTTTGTATAGGAATTGTTTATAGGGGCTATGGATAACTTATGGATAAATGTAACAATGTTAGAATCGCCTGTGCGGTGACTGGGTCGTTTTAGTTATTTTTGAGGGGTGTTGATAGGCTTAGTACATTATAGAGCCAAAAGCAAGCCCTACCGAGCGATTAAACGATACTTTTACACTTGACACCAAACCCCGTTTATGGTACAATAAGATATGTATAAATTAGGACAGCTATTACAGAAAGCAGACAATGTCGGTACATCCGTCAATATCGGTGGACTATACGTTATTGTGAATGTATCGTTAATGAACGACAGCACAAACGTCTATCGTGTGTACCGTATGCATGATTGTAAGTGCTTTCACTATACAGAGGGATCGTTAGACCATTACTTTATCTCTCTATAAGGGAAACCCCTATGAATTACACAACAGGCAACCTATACCGCGATAACATATACAACGATATCTTCGTTCTCATCGCAATGAGAGGGGAGAATGTACACTTTTATAACATCAGAACAGGATCCAGACACCGCTATGTGTTGGGATATCTGCATCTCAATTTTATCTCTCTATAAGGAACACCCTAATAACTATGTCGATGAACACGATACTTTTAAAAACAGGCAATATTTACAAATACAGAGGATTTGACTGGAATCATGGTCGAATCGTTCATAACTTATTAATTTATTTGGGTATCTCTGACAGTGTCGAGAGCTATAACGATGAATCATGTAATCACTATACAGAACATAACTTCTATGATGTTAAAGCTGCTACCATTGTTTGTGTACATCCATCAGAACTGTCTACAATGATAGACAATTGTGAGATACAGAACCCGTGATATATGCTGGGGATATAATGTATTACTATGACTGGACAGTACACTATAAAGAGATGGCAGTCATTGTATTGGAGCAACCTGCTGTTACAGGCAGAGCAAATATTTCTGTATATGTTATACTCTCAGGCAAAGTCATGGATCTATGGCCGGAAGAACTATACAGAACAAAGTCAGGCGCAACAATTTAATAACTTGACGTATCGTTAAAGACGTGGTAGTACCCCTACCCCCCTACTACCCCCCTACCGGAAGATATGTCGCGGGTAATGCCGGGTATCGCGAGGCCGCGCTAGGTACGAAAACGACACGCGGCCAAAATTTCCAGATTTTCGGTTTCCAAAAAAACCGCCCAAAAAAATTTTACAGATTTAAGGAACCAACCATATGCCAAGATTTAACAACAAGAATATCCAAAAATTACAAGAATACAGTAAAAAGTATTTGCTGCACAGCCAAAACTTATACGAACCAAAAGAGGCTTTTACATTTGTCAATATATCCGAGCTACAAGTTGGAAATATATATTTAAATAATCATGAGCACCGCCAAGATTACGAATACGATCCTAGCACCATGATATACTTGGGGCTAGAACTTGCGGTTGTAGAAGATCTATGGGATCATACAATTGTAAGAGAAGAGGTGGTATATACCTTTTACGAGGTTGAAAGCGGATTTACATATCGCGAACAAGCAGACGAAGAAGGAAACATTGTGTTTCTTCCCAGAATAAACATGGGAAACCTGTAAAATAAGACTATTTATATTCGACGGGAGACTTGTGGGTGAAGTTACTAATCGAAAACTGGCGTTCGTTCGTTAACGAAGAAGAAGACCAAACAGAAGGTGAAACCTCTGTTTCGCAAGAAGACATCGATGCCTTATTCGATGATCATGCTAGCGGTCGTCCCTTTGACGCAGAAACGGAAAAAGTTCTCGATAGCGGAGCTACCATAAATGAGGTTGAAGCTACCGAAGAAGGTTACGATGTAGTCTTACAAGATTTTATTGCGGTACATAACAATATTAGTGATGCTCTTGCAAACGAAAACTCAGCTTTAAGCCAATTAGAACAGATCGCATCGAAAGAGATATTTACAAAATATATCGATCAAGCTTCTGCGAATTTAAAAAGAATAATCACTGAAATTGCAAATATTAGCTATGTTGTAACCAATAATGCTTATATAGAACCAAAGTCTGTGAATCTAGGAGGCAGAATCAGAGCCAGCGTTCCGCGTAGACACAAATACATGACTGATGAAGAAACAGCAAGAGGCAGACTTGAAGAGTTGAACAACGACTATGCTGAAAAAGTTGATAAAATAATAAGAATGCTCAATATCTTTAAAAGAGTATATACTACTGCCTTTGGAGATAACACTGATCGAATAGACAACTACTATAAAGCCGTTTCTGCAATAAAGTTATTTACTGGTGAAAGTGTAGATACTGTTCGAAAACCAGAAGGCTTTAAACCCGAAAAGGCAAAACTGATATCCAATAGTGATCGTATGTTAAAGAGTGTTGTAGAAACCTTGCAAGGCTTAACTATAGTGCCTACACTATATCTTCCAGAATTTAGGTCTGTTTATAAAGATAGAAGTAGCACTTACTTTGATCTTAAAACAGAAATAGCCATGATGTTTCGTCATTTAAGGCCAACAAAATTCGATTATGAGTTTGCCAAAGGATTCTTGACTTATGTCGGGAAAAATAGTCCGGTTTTGCTTTTACAACAAGGCACTACAATATATCGTGGTGTAAATGCCGATGATGACAAATTTCTGGCTTATAAAAATATGGCTCCCGGCACGATTAAAACTTATCATGATATTGTATCATGGTCAACTGATATAAATGTTGCTAAAAGCTTCGCTTTCGGCGAAAGTGATACTAGCAAAGCAAAACCTTTTGCAATTATATTGCAGGCAAAAGCAACAAGAGGTATGTATGTTGAAGAATATAGCAAATACCCTAACGAAAAAGAAGTTATATGCGGCGGTAATATAGTTTTGATAGGTAAAGATATATTTCGTTTGCCTGATGGCTTTGGAACCATGAGAGAAGGTCTAATATTGGACTTTGAGTATGTATAAGCGGCTTACAAGCCACATTTTAGGAGAATAAAAAATGAAACTAACAAAAGGTATGTTAAAAAGAATTATCGCGGAAGAAATGGCTGCTGAAGTTGATGTTGATTGCGATAGCATTCGCAAACAGATTAGGCAGCTAGATCCATATGATCCGGAGCAAGGTGCCATTTTGCGTAAATTGCAAGATGACCTAGCAAAGTGTCCTCCATCTGCCGACACCTCTACTAGAGCAGGCCGCAATAGATTTGGCGATCTCGAAGAAGGTATCGAGAATATTACACCTGAAAACATTGGTATCGCGATTGATGCGATAATGAAGATGAAGTATTTGTTACTTCCTATTCTTGGCACTGCTGGTGTAGCCGCACTTATGGAGTTTTTGCAAAGTAAGCAATCTGGTGAATCATCCGATGATTCGATGTTGAATAGAGATATCTGAAACCAAAAGGTAGTTATAATGAGTACTTACGAGCAAAAGTGGTGGAAATTTTTAGCGGAGTCTGAGGTTTTAGCCTCTCAAGAAGATAAAAAGAAAATTATCGACTTGTTGAAGCATCCCGACTTTGAGGTTCAAATCCAAGGGTTTGAACTGGCTAATATTCTATTGACCGAATATATCGCTCGTGCCGAGGAAATGGCTCTCTATGGTTATGATGATGGTAGTTCTAGTAGATACAGTCACAATCAAGGTCTTATAAAAGATCTATATTTAAATTATGTCGATACAGACTGGGATGGTCCTTCGTTTGATGATCTCACTGATATAGAAAAAACACCAGAGAACCTTGCTAAACTTTTCGGTGTAAGTGTTGAGGCCGTCGATATGATGAATACATTCAGAAGTAAGGCACAATCTGTTACCAATATCCAAGAACTAAAAGAGGCTATCAAATACTTTTACCTTCTTTCTGATAAGTTAAAAGAAGATGGAATGCCGATTGATGACGATATCTTTGCTCCCAGATTCAGTTATAGTGAACCATATAGACCTATACCGCTAAAAGAACTATTTAGTAATGCCGGGAGGGGCTATACTAACTTTGATTTATATTGGGTCAGGCCATATTTAAAAAAAATATTGGAACTTGAAAATCAAAAAGAATACCACGGCATTGGAGATGTACCATTTTAACATTTTACAGGATAAAAGTCAATGAAAATAAGTGATAAAGACCTTAAAAACTTGATTATGGAAGAACTTACAAAGTCCGACAAAGACGAAATTAAAAAAATTGTCTCGAAGGAAGTCGAAAGTCTACTTAAAAGCAAGTCAACGAAGGATATAATCGTTGACGAAATTGAAAAACATATGAGTTCTAAGGCTACTAAAGAAGAAATAGGCGAAATTGCCAAGAGTATTCTTAAAAAACTTTACAAAGATTTGTCCTTACAACACCCATATATCATTGATCGTATAAAGGTATAACTAAAATGAAAACAATTTTTGGAATGTGGGCTTTATTGCCCTATTTGGCCGTTGACAACCTATTTATAGACGATGAGTCAGCAGTTACTTTGCAGGTTTTTGAAGTCGAAACCACCGACTTTGAGCAAGAGGCCATAGAGATTATTGCGGATTCTTCTAAAACACAATGGTATACACTAGTTGACACAGCAAAATCCGAGAATTGGCGACTTAATAATAGAAATAAATTCTAAGTCTATCGGTATTTTAACTGGCAAAAAGAAAAAAATATATGTTGACGAAGATGAAGTTTATTACTGGATAGTTCATTGGGTGTTTGGATCGAACATGACACCATATATTGAGGAAGAGTACTTGATTTATTGTCTAGAATCTGGTATATTTACTATACTAGGAGGACAAAAAGATGACCAGTAACAAATGGAATGTATATAAAATTTTTGCAAACGGAAAAGTAGCCAAGAAACCGTGTCATGAGTTCACTTGTAGTGACGATGATGCGGTTTTTACTTATTTTGAACAAGAGATCCGGCCAACTTTATCAACAAAACTACAAAAATATAAGTTCGAGTTGCTTAAAGAGGGCATTGAACCTGCTACAACAAGCACTAGTGCCTCTGAAGAAGAACAAATGTCACAAAAACGAAGTAAGATACTGCACAAACACCTAAAAAACAATGAAAAAATTTCAGACTTTGGTGATTTTATCAATTTTGCTCTTCTGCTCTCGTCCGAAACCGATTGGAAATGGCAGTGGGCAGCAGTTGAAAGGGTTACTTGCAAGTATTTGCTTGGAATTTCGCCGTCTTTCCGGTCTTATGACGATGCTGTGCATTGGGTAGACTCTCAAATGTAAAAATATAAAAAGTTAGATCAGTTTCAAAGCGGCTTTCGGGTCGCTTTTTTTATTTATTTGTTCTTAGACTAAACAAAAAGCACTATTTATAGTAGAATTTTATTTTGAGGTTCAAAATTGAAGAAAAAAGATGTTGCAAATGTCATTATTATTGACGATCAAGATCGTTTTTTAATAATTAACAGAACGAAGACTGCTCCGACTCACCCGTTACACTGGGATCTGCCCGGAGGACATATTGAAGACGGCGAAGAGCCGAAAGAAGCGGCAAAAAGAGAGGCTTTTGAGGAAACTGGACTCAAAGTAAGCGACTTGAAGGCCAAAAATGTTCCAGATTCGTTCCGACATTTCTTCACAACCAAAAATTACAGCGGAAAAATAGAATTTAAAGAAAATCCGGAGTCCGGAGTGATCGAACATAACGATTATAAGTGGGTAACTCTAAAACAATACGAAAAAATGGACGATCTAAGCATCAAACCAGAGGAAATCAAAAAGGCTATGGAAAAAATGACTTTGAAAGAACAATATGAAGCAATGTTGAGAGCAAATGCGGAACAATTGCTTATGGAAGGCCGCAAAGAGAATATTCAAAAGAAATATGCGGTACTTGATGACTATAGTGAAGATTCTGTTATGCGATTGCTCGATGCCGATGAAGAAAATAACTATAAGTATGCCGATTGGATGGCTAAACAGGCTTTGAAGTATGTTAAACAGATGGGCGAGAATGTAAAACCCGCAATGCTTGATCTTTATATCAGTCAGATTATTGATTCTGTTGATGATTTTATCAAAAACCAAAATAGATTAAAAAAGAAAGACATAAACCAGTATCAAAACATCGATGAGATTGGTATGGCTATCCATAAAGATGTTATTGAGCCAAGAATCGCGAGAGCAAGAAAGCTTAGAGGCGAAAACCCCCGCACACAGGCATTTGTAGATGCTGGAGAAGGTACTGTTGTTTATGAAGACGACCGCTTCTTTGTAGTTCGCCCAGACTCAGTGGAATCCTCTTGTTATTTCGGTGCTAAAACAAAATGGTGTATCGCACAAGATGGAAACGATTATTTCAACGACTATATTACAAATCAACAAAAGATATTTTATTTTATCAAAGATGATACAAAACACCCAGATGATCGATATGCTAAAATAGCAGTGCAGTTAGGAGGTAATCAAGACTCTGTTTCTTTTGAGATGTTTTGGGATCGACACGATGCTCCTTATGATAACTACACTGAGGATGTTGCTGATTTTGCTTCTTTTATGTCGGATGAAACTGGTATTCCAATGACTTCCGCTCAAAGGATGATGGAAGCAATTTGGAATCATGCTGAAGCAAATCCGCCAGAAAACAGCCTAGCGAGAGAATATGAAGAACTACGAGAAAAGGTAGATAATGGTTTTTATGATACGGACAACATAAAGTTTGGTGCAACCATAGGTGACGAGTATGGATACGACGATTCGGCAGTAAAATTTACTCTTTATGCTACTATCACAGCACCGAATATGAGTTTTAGTCCCGAAGGTATAAATGATTTATTACGAGATGGGCTTACGGATCCAGAAGGATCTGAATACGAGGGTCATGAAATCGGTGTTATATTGGCTGAAAGATTTGAAGAAGTTTTGAACTATAACGATTCTACCTTTGTGAATTATAGAACAGACGAAGAATTTGATGTAAGTCCTCGTATAGTTGAAACTCGGTTTAATTCTAACCACGACAATCCCAATGTTATGTATACGGTAGAATATGATGATGACGGACAATTTACTTTTAGACTAGACATAAATGAAAGAGATCAAGATTCTGCATATAGTGGCGACAACGAAGGTTATGATTTTCCAACAAATGAGAGGACAGAAGACATTGAATACAACATCACTGAGATTTTAGTTAAAAAATACAATGACCCAAATGACTGGCTTGATATGACTGCTTTATATCGACTTATACCAGAAGCAAGAGAAGAAACCATCGATATTGTTGGAGACATAAAACGGACTAAATTTGAAAATATCAAAATTTTTGATGGAGAAGGCGACCAAATAGAAATCAGTACAACTTTCCGTACTGAACTTCCGCAAGAGTTTATCGACTCTGTTTGGCCT
>Ga0208644_1003236_pt1 | contig 12732 bp, 7 predicted proteins | sample VirMetDEL_Nov_18_FD_184517 | JGI IMG/M metagenome (GOLD analysis project Ga0208644, IMG submission 184517) | Aqueous microbial communities from the Delaware River and Bay under freshwater to marine salinity gradient to study organic matter... | ecosystem: Environmental > Aquatic > Marine >... | reverse complement strand
ATGTAGGTGAAGCCTGGTTTGTGATGTCCAAGTATGCCTACGATATGCCAATATCAGCAGCCAAGTATTCCAGTTTACTATTAGATCATGTGCAAGAAGACAACGATTTACAGCGTATACAGGCAAGTGTTCATGCAAATGACAAACAAGCTATAAGATATGTTGAGTGGTTGGGTTTTGAGAATGAAGGTTTAATGAAGAAGTTTGGTCCTGATGGATCAGATTATTATCGTTTTGCGAGGGTAGCGTAATGGCAAACAGTATGTATGCAAATGATGCACAGGCTTCAACCTCCGGTGGTGGTGGTGGGAGTTCAGGGGGGTATGCTGCTGCATCAGGTCTTGGTGCAATTATGGGATTTAAAGCAAGTCAAGCTGCTGCAAAACAAGCAAAATTAACTGCTGAATATAATGCTAAGGTAGCAGAGAATGAAAGAATATTGTTGCAGCGTTCAGCACGAGATGAGCAAGAAAGGTTGCGTCAAGGATCAGACAAGCTAATATCAGCACAAAGAGTAGCTGCTGCTAAATCAGGCGTTGTTACTGGAACAGGTAGTAATTTATTGGCGTTACGAGATACTTATATGAATACAGAGATGGATGCTATAGCTATAAGATATGCAAGCAGTATACAAGAGCAAGCAAAAACTGCACAAGCAGCTATGATTAGAGCAGAAGGTGCTTCAAGATCATCTGCAATTAAAACACAAGCGTATGCCAATTTACTTGAAGCTGGTGCAAAAACAGCAACTATGATGGGATAAGATATGCCGAAGATACCTACATATGACCAACTTGGACAAAGAGTAAAAGCACCTACCACACAGTTTGGTGTTAGAGCAGATACACAAGCATTTGTTGGTGCCCAACTAGCTACGGCAGATTTGTTTAAAAAGGCTGGTAATATAGCTTACGAATTTGGCATGAAAGAAAAAGAGGAAAACACTAAAGCTGCATTTGCTGAGTTAAAGACACAATACAATAATGAAGTTAATGATTTAATAAGAAACAGCAAGGCTACAAGCACATTAGAAGCTGAGAATGAGTTAAAGAATTATAATAAAAAGTTTGAAAGAAACTATACAAAAAAGAATTTAACTCCTAACCAGTTAAAATCTATCAAAACACAAATGATATTGCATCAAGGAAACAAAATGCAAGTCGGTAAAAACTTAGCGTTTGATAGAGGTAGAGATTACAATTCTACATTGCATAACAACAGCTTGACTAATTTGTCTATGGAAATATCAAAGTTGCCTGTGGGTAATCAATTAAGGGAAGCCATGATACAGGAAGCTCGTGAAATTTACACAACAGCAGCAGAAAATGGGGAGACTGGTAATTTAGGTGTAACAACTTTTGCAGAGTTTGAAAAAGGAGTAAAATTAAATGATTACAGCTTACTATCCAGTAATGCAAAAACTGTAGAGGAAATAAATGATTTAAAAAGCTCCCTTGAAAACGAAACATTATTACACTCTGACAAAGTAAATATTCGCAACCAAATCAAACTTAATGAAAGTAGAGTGTTAGGGGAGTATGTTGAAGCCTTGTCTATGGAAATATACCAAAACGAAAAAGATGTATTTTTAGATGACAAAAAATATCAAGAGCGTTTAAATCAATTACTAAAGCAAGATAAAATTGAAACAGTTAATGCTAAAGGTCAAGCAATAACAGTAGATTTAAAAAAATTAAGTTCTAATCAATTAAGAACTTTGGTTAACTTGGCTGAAAATAAAAGAATAAAGTTTGAGTCAGAAGAGCTGAACGATATTAGAAATACAGAAATTGCTAATGCAGAGAATATGTCTTTGTCTGAAATAATAGAAAGAGAAAAAAATATTGATAATGGGACTTATCTGCCAAATATAAAAAATTTTAATGCAAGGCAGTCTATAAAAAATGTTTATTCGGATTACAAAAAGAAAAGAGAAGTGGAGGATTTGGCTACGGCTGATAAAAACACTCAATCAATAACTACTAGTATAGGATTAAACAAAGGCATTATAACAAAACAAACGCAAGAGAAAATAGACGGAACATTAAATATATTAAAGTTAACAGACAACATAAAGGCATTAAACAATTTTAATTTTCAAATTGAAGCGTCTACAAAGTCATCAGCTATATTTTCATCTACTCAATTTTCTTCACTAACAGAACAAGCAAATGCAGAGAAGCGTGCACTAGCTGAAGCCAGAAGCGAAACAGATATCGACAAACAAAGATTAAAGTTCGAGATACATAATCAACTCGTTGCCAAAAACTCAAAAGCTAGAGCAGACTTTATTAAAGATCCTGTGGATTATTTAGAAAAAAACTTAAACAAAAAGTTGGAGCCATCAGAAAGAATATCAAGACAGCAAACTATGGGGTTGTTTGGTAAAGATATTAGAATTGCTTCTGATAATGAAATAAAAGCATTTTCAGCCAGGTTTGCACAGCAAACAGATTTTAATGAAAAAGCTACAGTTGGTGAAGAGTTTATATCTAGTTTTGGTCCTGAAAACGAAAACCTTGTTATGAAAAATTTGGTACAAAGAAACGTAATTAGTAAGGTTGAAAGTTTGATGTTGTCTGATCCGAGAAATCCAAACATCAATACTATTATGGTTGCCAACTCTCCAGAGCAAATAGAAAGAACCGAAAAGGGTAAATTAAAACTTTCATCAAAAGAAGGTAAGAGTTTGATGCAAAGTGTAAGACTTCAACTTGAAAAGTATTCAAATAGTTTAATAGGTAAGGCATACGAAGGTGAAATTGAAGCAGGTTTTAAAACTGCAGCAAATAATCATTTAGCTGACACAGAGTCTATTGTTTATAATACAGCAGCTTTTCTTGTGCAAAACGGAAAGGCTTCACAAAACAATGCTGCTGAGATGGCGTATAAAATGACATTAGGAAACAGCCATGATTTTTTTGAAATAAATAATAAATTTGTAAGGGTAGAAAAAGGCTCTGGCATAAACACAGAAGGTGTCAAGGGAGTGTTAAAATATATCTTAAATGATAAAAACTCTATGATGCAAGGTATTATATCTCCAGGTCAGCAGGGTATACAAGGTGATGTTACAACAAGCGAATATGTTGACAGAATTTCTTCTGAAGGATCTTGGAGGACTACAGTAGACAATCAAAGTGTGTATTTAATTGACAATACAGGCAACATGGTACGAAGAAAAGTTGTTCCACAACCTTCAGATGTTGGTGGCGTGGGGTCTTTAATAGATCAAACCTCACCATTTGTTGTTATAAAATTAGATTCTTTAAATGCCATTGCTAAAGAAGTTTCAGATATTGAGGAGGATATAGGTCCAGGAGCTTTTGTTGTTAAACGGAAGAGGATTGATGAGTTTTTAAAAACTAGGACAAGGTTTTAATGGCGAATTATTACTATGAAGATCAGCAGTTCGATCAAAATTTATTTGATCGGTATTTTGATGTTGCACCAGCTAGTAATTTAGATGTTTTAAGCGACACATTTCAAGAAACTCTTTATTATAATCCAGCTAATGCTTTGTTAAGGTTATCAGAACAGTATGGTTATGAGGGTCAACGAGGTCAAACTTTAACAAAAGATCAGTACATGGAAAGCGAATATTACAGACCTGGAATACAGGTAGGTGATGATGGCATAAAAGAAGGATTAGCAAAACTTTTAGCTGAAAGAAAAGATAAGAGAGATTCTTTTAATTTAACATTAAATGCTTCTAGGGGTGGCTTTGGTTTAGGTGCTGCACAGTTTGGTGTAGCGATAGCCGGTAGCTTGCTTGATCCATTGAATATAGCTAGTGCTTTCGTTCCGACTTTAGGTACGGCAAGGGCTGCTACACTTGCTGCAAAGTTTGGTAAAAATGGTGGCAGGTTTATGACAGGTGTAATGGATGGTATGGTTGGTGCAGCTATACTGGAGCCTTTAGTGATTGGTGCAGCGGCAGCAGAGCAAGATCAAGATTACAATTTAATGGATAGTTTTTTAAATGTGGCTATTGGTGGTGCATTAGGTGGTGGGCTTCATGTTGGTTTTGGAAAAATATCTGATAGGATAGAAAGATCAAATCAAGAAGTAAAAGACAAAGCAGCTGTATTAGCTATTGAACAAGCTGCTGGTGACAAGGATATTACAGCAGGTTCTTTGCATAAAGTTACCGAAAACAGGGCTGCTGACAGCTTAATTAAACGTAGCAAGATGGGTAGAGATTTTGATCCCAGCGTTAGGGCACAAACAGATACGCTTGATCCTGAAACAGGTGAAATAATTAGCACAGAAACAATTAAAGAAAGTCAGATAACAAAGCCTGAAGGCGTGCCTGATCCTGAGACTGTTTTGTTTGATGCAATAGATGATCCTGTATATCAAAGAAAAGGAAAAACTTTACCTTCTATACTAAGACCAAAAAAACCGGATGGCTTGCTAAAGTTTATACAAAAAAATGGTGGTATTAATTTAAAAGATCCAGATTTGCCAGAAATAGATGCGGTTGTGGGGGGGATAAATGCAAGAAGAAAAGTAAAAGGATTGGCAACTCAAAAAGGCAAGACAATAAACGATATGATGGATTTAGCCAGAGAAGCTGGTTATTTCCCAAAACAATTAGTAGATGGTGTAGACGAATTTACTCCAAGTCAATTTTATAATGCCATAGCAGAGGATGTTCATGTTGGTAAGTTTTCCGAACTTGATACAGATTCTTTGATTGCCTTAGAAAGAGCAGAAGAGCTTATAGCTATGGCAAGCAGGTACAATATAAATCCTGAAGGTATGTCTAACGAAACATTTTTGTCTGCTATAGATAATGCTATGCAGAAACAAGATTATTATGATTACAATACAGCAATAGAAAAAGATGGATTAACAGAACAGCAATACAAAGATTTAGGTGATGAAGCTGCCGTTACCAATTCATATTTAGGTGCTATGAGGGATCAGCAAAAAGTTATAGATGAAATGGAGATAGATGGACCTGACTATCAAAGTTCTGAATTAGGAGATATTTTAAATCAAAACAGCTTGTTAGAAGCAGATTTGCAAGGTTTAAGAAACGCAAATTTGTTGCCTGATGATTTAGACGCAGAAATAAAAGCATCTGATGATTTAATAAATAAAGCTGATTCTTCCTATGATGAAGCAGCTAGGGCAGGTGCAACTTGTTTAATTACTAATATGAGGAATCTAAAATGAGCAATATAAAAATATGTTCAGCAGATGTTATCAACGCTGTAAAAAATAAAAATGGCGTAGAGATTCCACTAGAAGAAGTTGAAGACATTCTTAAAATTTTAGAAAGTAAATTAAAAAAAAGAAGCAGTGCGTTTGGTGAAGATGATTTAGCAGAGTTAATACAACAGGCAGCAAAGTTATCACAACAAGCTAAAATAAAAGCAGCTTTGACAAAAAGAAATGCTTTGTTAAATGCAAGAGCTTATGGCAACATTATGGAAGCATTAAAAATAGATCCAACTAATCCATCAAAAGCATTGTCTGCAATCATGGTTGGGGATGCAAGATATTCTGAAAAAGGTTTGTATAGCGTAGATGCAAAACAGCACGCCATAATGACTGACTCAGCTAGTGCATTAGCTGCTGATTTACAAAAAAATGATCTATTAAAAGTATTCCAAAGCACAGAGTTAGATGAAAAAATATATGTTGAGCTGTTTGACGGCTTTGGCAAAAGTGGCAGTCCTGAAGCAAGGCAAATTGCAGAAAGTATACAAAAGGTACAAAAACGGCTATTAAAAAGAAAAAACAGAAATGGTGCAAATATAGGTGAGTTAAAAAACTATGTTGTTAGGCAAAACCATGACGCATTGCTTTTAAGGGATGCTGGTAAAGAAACATGGGTAGCCGATATAAAAAACTATATAGACAAAGAAAAAACATTTGAAAACAAGCCGTTAGATAAAACAGAAGATGAATTCTTGGGTGATATATATGATAATTTAGTATCAGGGAATCACATGAAAACCACAGAACAGTTACAGTTAGATGGCTCCACTCCATTAACATCATTTAAAACTTCTCAAAATTTAGCTAAAGGTTTGAGTGGGGAAAGAATTATACATTTTAAGGATGGTGGCAGTTCTTATGCTTACAAAAATAAATATAGTCGTATGTCATTACCAGAAGCTGTTTTGGCTGGAATATCACATGATGCACAAAGCATAGGGTTGATGGAAACATTTGGACCTAATCCGAGGGCAATGTTTGACAGGGTTGTAAAAGATATACTTGCAAAAGGAAAAGGCGACATAAAATTATATGATAAAATAAGAAAAGGCTCATTAGACAATCAATTTAAGGAGTTAGATGGAACGACTAGAGCCAGAGGTGTAGGAAAGCCATTTTTAGGTATGGCTACAGATTTTGCAGGAATTGCTGCTGCATACAGAATGATACAAAATATGGCTAAATTAGGTGCAGCCACAATATCATCATTTTCAGATATAGCTACTAAAGCGTCATTTATAAATTCAAATACAGAAAGAGGGATATTTGGCTCTTATGCGAAAGCATTTGGTGATGTTTTTAAAGGCTTTAAAAGTGAGCAACAGAAAGAATTAGCCTTTTTATTAAACGTAGGTGTTGATAGTTGGTTAGGAAATGTTCATGCAAGATTTGGTGCTAACGACAGTGGACCAGGAATGATTGCTAAGGCACATCAAATGTTTTTTAGATTGAATGGTATGCAATGGTGGAATAGTGCTCAAAAGGAAGGTTTAGCTGCAATGCTTGCTTCTGATCTTGCCAACTATGCAAACAGAAATTTTGATGATGTTCCAAAAGAAACAAAACGCTTGCTTAATCAATATGGAATAACCGGTGTAGAATGGTCGTTATTTCGTGGTTTGGAAATGAAAGCAGTGGATGGTAACAAGTATTTAGTACCTGCGTTAGTTGATGAGATATCAAGTGCGAAAATTGATATGGTTATACGAGACAAAACTGGTAAATTAAACATTACTGATAATATGAGAGCAGAATTTAAAGATGACCTTAGAACTAAATTATCAAGTTATTATGTAGATTCTGCTGATGCAGCTATTCCAACACCAGGTGCACGAGAAAGAGCTATAATGAACCAAGGACAACCAAGAGGAACTGTTATTGGTGAAGCTGTAAGAATGATAATGCAACTAAAAGGATTTCCTATTACTTATATTACAAAAGGTATGACTCGACAATATTATGCAAAAGGTGGTGGTACTAGTGGTATTATAGGTCTTAGTCAAATGATGGTTGGCACGACTGTTATGGGTTATTTGTCAATGAGTTTGAAAGATATTATAAAAGGCAAAGAACCTATGGATGTTTTTAGTGAGGATTTGTCTAAGACAAAAGACGTTTTAACTAGAGCATTTCTGCAAGGTGGTGGTGCAGGAATTTATGGTGACTTTATTTTTGGAAAATTTAATGAGTATGGTCAATCTCTAACAACAACAGCACTTGGTCCTACGGCTTCTGTAATAGACGATATAGGAACTATATATGCAAAGTTTAGAGATGGTGATGAAGTTATGAAAGATGCAGCTAAATTTGGTTTGCAAAATACACCATATTTAAATTTATTTTATACAAAAACAGCTTTGGATTATTTTGTAATATATGGATTTTTAGAAAGAGCTAATCCTGGTTATCTGGATAAAATGGAAACAAGGATGAGAGAAGACTTTGACCAAGAATTTTATTATCCTCCGTCAAGTTATGCGAAAAGATTTTAATTTGATTAATTTAGCAAAAAAGATTATAAAGTAAAAATGAGGTAGCTATGACAGTACAAAGCACAACTACAGTTTCAAGTGGAAATGGTGACGGAAGCACCACTGAGTTTCCTTACGATTTTAAAATATTTGCTGCTGGGGATCTTACTGTAATTGTAAGATCTGCTGCTGGTACGGAAACTGTAAAACAACTAACAACAGATTATACAGTAACAAACGTAGGTGTCATAACTGGTGGAGATGTTGTGTTTGTAACTGCACCTGTTACTGGTGAAACTGTTTTTATTAGAAGAAACATGGAGTTAATACAGGAAACTGATTACACACCAAACGATCCGTTTCCAGCAACGAGCCATGAAGATGCGTTAGACAGGCTAACATTTATTGCACAGCAACAGCAAGAAGAACTAGACAGAAGCATCAAGTTATCACGAACAAATACAATGACATCCACAGAATTTACTGTTGGTGCTTCAGATAGAGCTAATAAGATACTAGCATTTGATGGTAGTGGAGAGATATCTGTTACGCAAGAGTTAGGTACATATAGAGGTACAGACACAACAACGACAACGGAAGCGTATGTTGTAAGGGATATTATCAAATCAACGACTGCTGCACAGTTAAATAACGTGTATATCTGTGTTGCAGGTGCTGTTGTAGGTGATTTACTAACAGATACAGATCATTTCGAGTTGTTAGTAGATGCAGTAAGTGCAGCCACAAGTGCAACTAATGCAGCGTCTTCTGCAACTACGGCAGGGGATGCACAGACAGCAGCAGAGACTGCACAAGGCTTGGCAGAAACAGCACAAAGTGCAGCAGAGACTGCACAAGGTTTATCAGAATCAGCAAGGGATGCAGCACAAACTGCACAAGGACTAGCAGAATCTGCGAGGGATGATGCACAAGCTGCTGAAACAGATTTTCGTGATACATATTATGGTAGTTTTGCTAATGATTCAGCAGCAGAGACGTATCAAACAGGCACAAATGGTGGTACTGTAGATGCAGGTGATTTGTATTTCAATTCAACAAGTAACACTCTTAAGATTTACAATGGTTCTACATGGCAAGATGCAGCACTAACTGCTGCTGATTTTCTAACTGTTGCTAATAACTTATCAGACCTTAACAATGCAGGAACAGCTAGAACTAACTTAGGATTAGGTACTGCTGCAACCTCTGCATCTACTGACTTTGTTGCTGTTACTGGTGATGCTATGACTGGTAACTTAACATTAGGTGATAATAACAAAGCTATATTTGGTGCAGGTAATGACTTAGAGATTTATCACGATGGGTCAAATAGTTACATTTCAGACCAAGGAACTGGTGGCTTGTTTTTGCAGGGAACTGGAAACGTAATCATTGAACAGCCAGACGGAACTAATTTTATACAATGTAATTCAGTTGGGTGGGTTAGATTGCATTATGGAGGTTCAAATCGTTTTGAAACCACCTCAACAGGCATACAAGTAACTGGTACTGCACTAGCAACCACAGACACAGATACAACTAATACTGGTGATATCATACTAAACTTTGAGGATAATCAAAACTTTGTACTTACATTAACTGGGGATATAACTTTAAAAAATCCAACAACAGAGCAAGTAGGTCAAAGTGGTATGATAGCATTTATACAAGATTCAACTGGTAACAGAGGTGTTTCTCTTGAAAGTAATTATCAAATAGCAGGTGGGGGTGCTAGTTTAGCTTTATCCTCAACAGGAGATACTACAGACTTAGTGCCTTATTTTGTTGTTGCTGCAGATCGTATTTTGTTAGGTACACCTCAATTAGCTTTTAGTTAGGAGCAATAATGTCAGGTCCTTTTGGTTCTTCTCAATGGATGTACAATAGTGGTGCTGATTTCTACAATGGAGTTGCTACCCAGTCATTGCGATTTGATAGTGCAAGTAGTGCTTATTTAGACCTAAGTCCTGCTCAAACTGGTGACTCCAGAAAAAAATTTACTTTTAGTTGTTGGGTAAAAAGATGTGCTACTGGTACTGAACACGTTTTATTTAGTGCAGGTGCTAATGCTTCTTCAGCAACTGGAATAGTTTATTTTTATTTTAGTTCAAGTGATACATTAGCTTGGTATAGGCAATTTAGTGGTAGTGGTGAGACACATTATATAACAAGTGCCAAATATAGAGATACTTCAGCTTGGTATCATGTAGTTTTAGTAGAAGATGCAAACACTACAAGCCATAAAATTTATGTAAATGGTGTTGAGCAAGCCTATGGAACAACTACAGCTGGAGCAGATACAAATAGTCCAGTTGGTTCAACTGAAATACATACTATTGGTAGACGTTCTTGGACTGCTAGTGGTTATCTTAATGGTTATATGGCAGAGGTTAATTTCTTAGATAATATTGCTATTGGTGAAACAGATGGATATTTAGATGAATTTGGTGAGTTAAAAAATGGTGTATGGATACCTAAACAATATACTGGCTCATATGGCACTAATGGATTTAGATTGCAATTCAATCAAACTGGAACTGGTACTGGCTCAAGTAGCACAGTTGGTGCAGATTCAGCAAACAGTAATCATTGGGATACCAATGCTGTAGATGCTGAAGATTGTGATATGCCAGATAGTCCTGAGAATAACTTCTGCACCTATAATCCCTTAGACCCAAAAGGAAATGACAACACATTTTCAGAGGGCAATCTTAAAGTTGTTGTAAATGCACAAAACACAGATGAACAAACAACAGCAACATTTGCTGTGTCTAGTGGTAAATGGTATTGGGAACATAGATTAAATAGCACAACAACAACGGCTGGGTATTTTAAAATAGGTTTAAGAGGAACTGATGCAGATGGTAGTGCTTGGACTGTAAGGGGTACTGATGGAGAAACACAAGACTCATCTGGTACAACGGGGAGTTCATCCGTAAGTTACACAACGGGTAATGTTATTGGCGTTTATTTAGATATGGATAATGGTAAATGGTATGTTTCAGTTGATGGTGTTTTACAAAATAGTGCTAATTTAACTAGTGGCACAGGATTTTTACATAGCAACCTTACTGGAGAATTAAGACCATTTATTTTAAATGCAAGTTCTGGTGGCACTCATACTGGTCAAGGTAATTTTGGACAAGACAGCACTTTTGCAGGAGAAGAATCAGCAGGTGGAAATGCAGACGAAAATGGTAATGGCGATTTTCATAGTTCAGTTTTTAGTGGTTATTTAGCATTATGTTCGGCTAATCTTCCAGAGCCTACTATTAGTCCTAATGCAGATACACAAGCTGATAATTATTTTGGAATACTTACTTATACTGGTAATGGCACAGGTTCTGGTAGTACGAATAACATAAGGTCTGGTGATCCGGGTGTAGGTGGAGAGATTGATTTTAAACCAGACTGGACTTGGATAAAAAGTAAAAGCAATGATACAAATCATATTCTAACTGATTCAGTTAGACTTGCAGGAAATGTTTTGTTTTCAAATTTGCCAAATACTGAAGCTGATAATACTGCTTTTTTTACATCTTTTGAAACAAATGGTTTTGATTTAGCACAAAATGGTGGTGATACAAATGCTAGTGGTTACACATATGTAGCTTGGAACTGGAAAGCAGGGGGAACTGCTGTAACGAACACACAAGGAGATATTCAAAGTCAAGTAAGTGCAAATACAGATGCAGGGTTTAGCGTTGTTACTTATACTGGGAGTGTAAGTGGTAGCCCTAGCACTATAGGTCACGGCTTAGGGAAAACACCAAGAATGATTATTGTTAAACCAAGAAGTGCATCAGGTAATTGGGCAGTGTATCACGAAGATTTAAATCCTAGCTCATCTTACAACCACGCTATTTTTTTGAATTTAACTAATCAAAAATCATCTGCCACTAATGCTTATTGGGGAGGGAACACAATGACATTAAATAATAATTTATTTAGTGTTAATAATTCTACTGAAACTAATACTAATGGTGTAACTTATGTAGCCTATTGTTTTGCAGAGATAGAGGGCTTCAGTAAATTTGGCGTTTATAGCTCAAATTCATCACCAGATGGACCTATGATTTTTACTGGTTTCAGACCCAAATTTGTTCTGATTAAAAAGACTGATGGCTCTGCAAGTTGGTGGATAGTAGATGCTGTAAGAGATACTTACAACCCAACAGATAGTTATCTTTTGCCAGATAGTAATAAATTAGATAGAACTTATACAACCGCTGATTTTTTATCAAATGGATTCAAAATAAGAAATACATCTACTGCATTTAATAGTGGAACACATATATATATGGCTTTCGCAGAGACCCCTTTTAAATATGCAAACGCAAGATAGGAGAAAATAATGGCTTGGTTTTATGATGGAAGAAGATTAAAAGTAGGTAAAGGTTGGGTAGACAACAATGGAACAAAGCATCCATATAATTGGACTAATTGGACAGCAGAAGATAAAACTAAATGGGGTGTAACGTGGCAAGATGACCCAGATACTAGCTATGACAATAGATTTTATTGGGCAAGAGATGTAGAACGTAGCTTAGATGATATCAATGTAGTAGACGAAGATGGCAATGCAGTTATTGACCCTACTACTGGAGTACAGCAAGTTCAGTTAGGTTTGAAATCACAATGGATAGAAATAACCAAATCAACTGCTAATGGTTTATTAACTTCTTCTGATTGGTATGTAGTTAGAAATGCAGAAAAGTCTACTGCTATTCCTGCTGATATAACAACTTATAGAGATGCAGTTAGAACGGCTAGTGGCACAATAGAAACAGCGATTAATGCTTGTACTACACTAGATGCTTTTAAGGCTTTGTTTGAAGTACCTAAGGATGATGATGGTAATCCTACAGGGAAAGCACCAATCTATAATTTTCCAGACGAGACATAAATGGCAGTTGATGGAGCTATAATTTGGAATATAATTTTAACATTAGTTATAGTTCCTTATGCTTGGGCATTTAAAAATTTATATGCAGAAGTCAACAGACTACAAATACTGTTAAACAAAACA
>Ga0208644_1003230_pt1 | contig 12745 bp, 14 predicted proteins | sample VirMetDEL_Nov_18_FD_184517 | JGI IMG/M metagenome (GOLD analysis project Ga0208644, IMG submission 184517) | Aqueous microbial communities from the Delaware River and Bay under freshwater to marine salinity gradient to study organic matter... | ecosystem: Environmental > Aquatic > Marine >... | reverse complement strand
CGGACAGCCGAACCCGTGCCGTTAGCAATGTTGTAATCGTGCGTTGCCACAGCCGCCTAGCGCAGTCTTTTGTCTACTCTACCCAGCCTTGCCATAGCCAACAGCACTCCAGTTGAAATTACGATCCACTGCGGTATCGCTGCTGTTTTTGAAGGTCACCGTGAAACCAGTGGCGCTGACGCTGCTGACCTCGAAATAGTCACCGCTCTGCATGTTCTGAGCCGTGATGCCGATGCTGGGCAAGTTGCTATTGGTCCCCAGCAGTGATGCCGTACCAGTAAAGAAGGCATTGCCGAAGGTGATTGCCTTGGCGCCTGCACCACTGGCAACCGCTGCACTGCTCTGCTCTTGGCGGCGGGCAAACTGCGCCAGATACCCCAACTCATCCACGAGGATGTTCTGGGCGGTGTCGGTGCTGGTCAACTCAGCCTTGAACTGGAACGCCCGACCCTTAAAGGTGCCGTTGGCGAAATCCTGCCAGCTAGTCCACGTTGGCGTGCCGGTTGGATCGTCATCAGTGCGGCGCACCAGCAGCTTGGCGTTGACCTTATCCACCGTGTCACCGTCGAAGTCGTCCCAGTCGTCGATCAGTTCGGTCTTGGCGTCGATCAGGTCGCCGGGGTAAAAACCGCGAGTGACAAACCGCCGCTCCAGATCCAGCGAAAACACGCCCTCAAGATCCAGCGTGTCGGTAAAGGCGTATTCACCGCTGCTGGTGATATCACCCATGAAATCAAAACTGGGCAGATCATCAACGTCGGTCACGTCGTCCAGATCCTCGGTGCCGTCCAGCGTTAGCGCGTCAAATTCCTCGCTATAGAACGTGTCGGTCTTGTTGCCTTGGAATGGCGGGGCGTCCTGATCCTCGCGGCGATCTTCCACCAGCAACCGCCCAAGCGTGTCGGGCAGGTCGATGATGATGCTTGTCTCGTTGGTGCTAAGCCGTCCGCCGTCATCAGCGAACTTCACCAGCACTTCGCCTTCAATCAGCGGGATCGTGGCGCTAGTGGCAGAACCAGCGACAGCTTCAATCAGGTCAACCGAATTGCTCCAAGTGGCGCTGCCATCGGTCAGGCTGGAATGACGGATGTAGACCTTGCCTCCGTTTTTAACGTCCAGTTCAGTGGTTTCGTCCCACTTCAGCGTGCCTTCTTTCTCGCTGGTCGCCTCAAACCGCAGGTTCTGAACCTGAGCCGGAACAGCAGTTTTGCCGATGGCGTTAAACGTCAGGCTGGCAAAATCTGAAGACTGCCGCCCCAGCGAGTTGATGCTGTAAATCTCAAAGTTGTAGGTGGCAGCGCGGGTATCGAGAATCTCGGTGTCAGGCTTGGTGACCGTCAGTTGCTCCCAGTTGTCGTCACCAGCGCGATAGCGCACCTTGTACTGCGGGATGCCTTTGACTGCTGCCCAGCTAAGGATGATCTTGACCTTGGCTTGATCGTTGGCGGCATAAAACTTTTCTGATGCCTTCGGACTGGTTGGCGCATCAGGGATTGGGTTGAGGTTTGTAATGCTGCGCGTTGCCAGCTTGAACCCACGCTCGACGTAATCGTATTTGCTGGAGTTGTAGAGCAGTCCGGTGATGTCATAGACGTTGCCCTCACGCTCTTTGACCGTCAGCACGCGATATTGCTGGGTCTGGATTGCGGTGGTTTGAATCACCCAAACACTGTTCTTCTGCGGTTGCGTTGTCCAGTTGCTGTCAACCGTGATCAGAACGCCAGTGCGGCTTGTGATCGTCTTGGTTTCAAGCGTTCCATCAGGTAGCAGAACACTGATCGTTGCATCCTTGCTTGGCAATCCGGTGGTGTCGTCAACTGAAACCGTCTTTGCACCAGAGCCGACAATCCTGCCGCCGAAACGCACACCAGACCGCATTGGGTCTTGCACGTCAACAACAGCACCGGGGCGGACCAACACACCGGCATCAATTGAGGCGCTAAAGCTGCAAACTTCAGTTTCCTGCTGCTCGGAGTACAGGATCCATTGCCCCAGCCTGTTGGCTTGACCGCGCGAGGTGCAGGCAAAGGCTTTGATCTCAGTAGCGACCCAGCCGTACTTGTCGATGGCGTCGCGGTCTTCAACAATTTCGTAGTTCTGCTCGCGGCTGTCCAGATCCAAATAGCTGACAACTGCAACCGTGTGGCGGGTCTTCAGGTCGCTGCCTGCATAGCTAAACCCCGGCTCCAGCACGTTGGAGCGGTTGAACAGGTAGCTGGAATCAGTTGGCTTATCTTGCGTAATCGTTAGCGCACCAGTCGCCCAATACGGCTGACAGCGCATGACCGAGCAAAGGTCATTGATCAGCTTGTATGCCTCGTATTGGTTTTGGATCAGGGCATTGCAGCTAAAACGTGCTTCTTTAGTGCCTGCGCCAGTGCCATCATCTACAAGCTCATTGGAATATTGTGAAGCGGAATAGAAGGCGAACCGGTCCAGCTGCGCCTCGGCAACATGGTCGCCAAAGCCGTAACGCTTGCTGATTAGCAGGTCATACAAAATCCAAGCGGGGCAGGTGGTCCACTGAGCAGCCCCAAAGGTGCCAGTCCAAGTGCCGCTATAGGTAAGCCGCCCGGTCGCTGCATCGACAGTGGCATTGTTGGGGATCTTGACCTTGATGCCACGGATTCGATATGCCCGCGCAGGGATGTTATTGAACTGCTCGGCTTGGAATCTGACCGCCGCCAGCGCGCTGTTGGGGTAGCGCAGTTTCTGATAAATCAGTTCGGTGTAAGCCGTGAAATAGGTGGGATTTACGTTTGTATCACTGCTGTCTGCTGAATCACGCACCACGCGCAGATCAACAGGAAATGCGCCATCAATATCGACTAGATAATCGCGTTCGTATTTATCCGCTGTACGCCCGCTGATCGTGTCAGTTTTGACGGTGGTGTAGCCGCCGCCGTTGTATTGCAGTTGGATGCTGATCGTCACGCTAGTGCCAAGCACATCGCCCTCAGCAGTGCCACGCTCAAGCCTCGGGATTGCAATGCTGACGCGCACTGCATCAACGTTGGTGTCGGTGATTTGCCGAGTGACTGGCGTTGCCTGAAGAATCTCTACGTTGACGCTTTTAATGTCTTCGGTTGTTTCGCCAAATTTGGGAATATAGGTTTGCGCGTTGGTGCCGTACCGTGCGTCAACGGTGACACCTTTGAAGTTGTAATCTGCCTCCGTAAGGTTTGTTACATCAGCGCCAGATCGCAGGATTGGCGTATCAGTTAGATAAACATCTTTAAGCAGTGCTTTGTTGTAATTATCTGTGCCACGGGTGTAATCACGCGCAGACGGAAAACCTTCGATCTCGCCTTCGCAAAGCAGGTCAAGAATGTTGCCAAAGGCGGTAGACGCCAGATTGTCCGCCGTGCGGATTGGCGTTCTGACAGCTGGGGGTGCGGACTGCTGAACAACAACGGTTTGCTGGACAACTGTTTGCCCACCACCGCCACCGCCGCCACCACCTGCGCCGATGATCTGATTCTGCTTTTTCTTCGCCATGTCAGATCGTGTCAACGTCGATGCCAGCGGAGATCACCACCGATCCCACGATAGTTTCGCCATAGACCACAGGCACGGGAGTTCCTTGGCGACTGGTGTTCTGAATCCCACTAAAGCTGTAGGACTCTTGCGGGTCCATTTCGGTGCCTTCCGTTGTAGTGGTGCGACTGCCGCCTAATGATTGCGATGCTGGACCAATTTGACCAAGTTGCGGCGTAGGCGATAGCAGCTGCGAAACGCCACCTAAAACAAGGGCAACACCGACAGCCGAGGCAATTGTGCCAATGGTTGTTGCAATGCCAGCAGCAGTCCAACCTGTTGCTGCGGTTGCACCAAAAACGCTAGTTGCACCAAACATGCCCGCGCCCGGCAATAAAAACGAAGCAGCAATCAAGGCAACGCCAGCAATGATCTTCCCCGTACCACCTCCTGCACCGCCCAAAATTGGAACGATTTTGATGGTTTGACTAGCTGGATATTGCAGTTCTTCTACGTCAGTTTCGTAGTCGTCAACAATCACCTTGTAATGCTGATCAGCCATATGACGATCCAATCCCGGAAAATTAGCCAGCAGCATCCTGACCGCTTCGCCTGCGCTGCTGATTTCCGCTAAAAATTTGCGTTGACCAATGAATTTGGCCAATGGTCCATAGAGCCTAATTTCCTTTTCCATAGCGCAAGACCCTACCGGTGCATTTTAAAAGCCACTCGCCCAATAAGTCACGACTGGACAGGCGACCACGTAAATGATGCAACACCAGCTGGTCACCGATGTAGACGCCGACGTGATTCAGTTTGTTGGAGTCAATCGCCATCAACATGGCGTCGCCAGCCTGCATTTCGGCAATGTCCACCTCGTAAAAGCCAGCCTCACGCCAACAATCATCAAACATTGGGTTTTGGTTGAACTCTTCTGGAGTCGTCGGGCGATCCCAGTCGGGCAATTCAATTCCTTGCTCGCCGTACCAGTCGCGGACCAGCGTCCAGCAATCGCTGACGCCCCAAACCCATGACCGCCCGATTAACGGTGCTTTGTAGCCTTCAGGCGACACCTGACCCCATTGCTCCGTCTTGGGGTTGACGATGTACCAAGGCAAACCCGATTTCTCGCAAGCAACCTTGTCAGCCTCACTTGGGATCGGTGGCGTGACTGGGTGGCTATGCACCACGCCAACAACCTCGCCCTTGTCTTCAGCGGCGGCGTAGTCAACAGGGTCAAGAATGAAAAACTCATTGCCCTCTGCCAGATTTCGGCATGGGACATAACGCTTGCGACCCTTGATGACCACCAACAAACCGCAGGCTTCGCGTGGATCTTCCTCCTTGGCGTGTTCCAGTGCTGCTGCCTTAGCGGTCGGGTTCATCCGTTAAATGCTCCGATGCCGGGGTAGCCACCAAAAGGCAATTCAGCAGTAGATCCAAAACGTGCTTGGCAGCTGGTTAAACGCTTGCCGCATTTGTCGTCGGCAGAAGCCGTCACCGCTTTGTCGTTTTCGTCGAAATAGCTGCTGCCGCTGTAGCCGCACTCTGAGCCTTTGTAAATCCAAGGACAAAGGTTGGCGCTGCATTGACGCTTAGGGGCGCGAACACCAGCAAGGTCAAAAGCTGCAGCAAGTTCAAACTCAACAAGGTCTCTAGTTTCTGTGACCTTACGGGCGACGTAATAAATTTCAGAAGGCAGCTTGGCGGTGGTGTCTGGGGTGCCGTAAGGATTGGTGCCGCCAGTGAAATTTGCACCGTCGATGTAACGCACCAATGTGCGAATGCGAGTCAGCTTGGCGCCAGTCAGATCATTGCCTGCCGTGGTGGTGTTTACATCAAGCAGAATTGCTGTGATGCTGCCGAGCAAGTTGGCAACGCGGATTGTCGGACGGGGCAGGCTGCCGCTTTCGGCGTTGTACTCAAATCCCTCAGCCTCAATGGGCAACTTGCTGTAGGTATTGCTGTCCCAAACGATGTCACCGTTGGTCGTTAATGCATTAGTGCCAGCGTGGAAGCGATAGGTGAAGGCGCTGCCGTGGATATTGGCGAATAGTTCCAACTCAAACAGTTCAATAATGCTGCTTGGGTTGATCTTCTGTAGTTCAGAAACAGGGACTGCCATTACGGTTCAAACACCTGCTCAAACGTTGCCGTTATACGGTTGATGTTTGCGTATTGATGTTCACGCTGCCATGTCTTGCAGATCCACTTGTAAGCAGTTGACTCGTCAATTGGCGTCCAATCAAAACTTGCCGCATCAGTAGCGCGAGCATCAAAAAACGCCTCTATTGCATCCGCATCCGAATTTGTTTTTGCAGTCCATGTCAAATCCCAAATTTTGGGGTTCATGTGAGACGGAATGCCATACATCAAACGCTGCTGGTATCCATCACCAAACTGAACGACGCGAGTCTTTGGATCTGATTTTTTGACTGCACCAAAATCAGGCGTTGTTCCGCCAGTGCTGGTGCCAACAGTGGAATCGTCAAAGGTAGCCATTACGAGAGCAAGCCTCCGGGACGCTTCTGGCGAATAAGTTCCTGACGCACTGCCATGCCAAGTGCTTCACCCAGTTTATTGGCATCAGGCTGGTTGCCTTGTACTGCACTACCAGCAGCATCAACGTTGACCACAATGTTGCCCATTTCACCACCACCACGCATGGTGACAGGGATGCTGCGGCCATCAGGCAGCGGCACGTAAGCCTCAGGACGGCTGCCTTCGCCAAACATGGCTATCTGAGGACTAGTAGCAATTCCACCGTTTGCGTAGCGCCTTAAAGGCATCGATCCATTGGAGGTCATGATGCCGCCATCGGCGAAACCAAGGAATTTTCCAAACGCACTGCCACTTGGAACAATTGCCTTCAATGCTTGGAACATTGCAAATTTGATGAAGATCTTTGCAAGATCATTCAGTATTGAACGCGCAAAATCTGCGAATTGCATTTTGCCGGTGGTGACAAAATCAGCCAGCTGATCGCCGAGACCCAAGAAAGCATTGCCAAGAGTCGCACCTAAGTTTTGAGCCAATTCACCAGACTGTTTAACAGTTTCAGCAAAAGACTTGGAAATTTGATTGCCAAAACTTTCTGCTGCTTGGCGGGCATTCCGTAGTTTTGCGATTAGTTCCTCAACGTCCTTAGCCAATGTGGTGAATTTTGCCGCTTTGCGCAGGTCATCCATCTGTTGCTCAAAAGCAATCTCCTCTGCTTGCTTTTGTGTCGTCAACCCATATTGAATTTCCAGCGCCTGCATTTGCTCTTTAACACTTTCTTTTTGATCAACATATTGCTGACTCACAGCATTCATTGACTCACGTTGAGCCTCGATTGCCCTATAAATTTGACCCTGCGCTTGACGACGTTCCTTGGCTGCGTTGTTGGCCTTGATTTCGCCTTTGTCAAGTTGCTGTTGAACTTGAAGCAGTTTTAAGGAAGATTGTAAAAATTCAGCCTGAAGCTGATTGCCTGAATCAAGCGCGTCTTCAATTTTGTTGTACAAGAAAAGTTCGGACTCTGTAATGTCTTTAATTTCTTTTTTCTTTTTGCCACCTTTATCAAGCGCTCCACCCGGCTTGTAAACATTGTCTCCCAGTCCTTTGCCAATTCCCTTGACGACGCCTTCCAGCGTTGCCTGTTCGCCTCTCAGTTGTTTGAGAGACATTTCTGCTACATCGGCCTGAATATTGAACATCCCGCCGCTAGCACCAAGCAGTTGTGCCATGCCGCGATAGGTTTGAATATCTAATTCTTTTTGCGGTATTTGGCGCTTGATTTGAGCCAAACGTTCTTTTGCTGCAACCTTTGGAAGGTCAAGCAAATTGGCAAAAGCTTCAAATGCTGGTGTCAAACCTTCAACAATGCTTGTTGCAATTGCTTGGAAGCCAGCGCCGATAGGTCCGGCAAAGCGGCCAATTTGAACCGCAATATTGTCCAAGGCCATTTGCAAGCGTTTGCCTGCATTTTCTGGTGCCTCAGCAATTAAATTTGCCGTGTTTCCATATCGCTTGAAGAGTTCTTCCGAGAATTTAATGAAGTCCTCAAGTGTGACTTCGCCGTTTTCAAGTGCTTTGTCGAGTTCTTGAGGCGTCTTGCCAATTGAATCAGCAAAGATCGTGAATGCGCCCGGTAAACGCTCACCAATTTGTTGGCGAAGTTCTTCAGCCGATACCTTGCCTTTACTAAATACCTGAGAAGTCGCCCGCAGTGCAGAATTAAGGTCTTCAGTGCTGCCTCCAGTCGCTGTAACTGCAGCTGCAATGCCTTTGAAAACCTTTTCCGTTTCTTGGCTGGTCATGCCAGCGCCAGCAACACTAGCTTGAAGCTTTGTGTATTGCTGAGTGGTGTCCTTTAGAGGAATTAGAAATTGCTTGCTGAGTTTTGAAATGTTTTCAATGTTGTCGTTAAAGTCTTTCTGGCTCTTGCTAACACCAGCAAGTGCAATATTTAATTTCTTGATTTCGGCAAGATAGGTTCCAGTATCTCCAATCGCTTTGCGCAACATTGATATTTGTGCGCCAACAGCGCCGCCAATTGCGGCGCCAGCAGGACCACCAAAAATGCTGCCAATGCCAGCACCCAACGCGCCTTCAGGACCACCAAAAATGCCTGCAGCAGCGATTGCGCCACCAGTGCGTGCAATGCGTCCAAATGGCAAACCACGCCTTGCTGCGGCAGGCATGGGTCCAATTGGAGCAGCATATTGCCGTCCCATTTGGAAATAGGGAGAGGCTTCCCTAAAAGGACCAGCAATCAAAGCACCGGTACGTGGATCACGTGCTCCAATTTCGGCACCCATGTATTGCGCACGTTCCTGCATCTTGATGCGACGCCTAGCATCACGCGCTGCTTGCGATGCTGCTTCTCGTTGCTGCTGAGCAATACGGCCAGCAACGTCAGGAGGCAGCGCTGGTCCAATCGGCGCATCGTATTGAGTTCTACCTGCAGTACCGCGATACGCACCCGTCAAAGGGTCACGCATCAAACCGGTAGTGGTCCGCATTGCCGCTGCGGCCTGATTCGCAGCGCTTGCAATATTTCTGAAATTATTGGCTACAGCAGTTTGTGAACCTTGAAAAGTTTTTAGACGTGCCTCAAGAGCAGTCGATTCAGCGCGTGCAATGCGGAATTCATCAGAAGTAACGTCAACACTATTGGCAATCTCTTTCCAAGCATTTGCATAACCCTTCAGGTTGTTAATGCTTTGCGTTGAAGTCGCCTGAACCTTTTTTAGTTCCTGCGCTAACTCTTTGAAATTGACATTGGTAGCAGAAGTCTGCTGGCCAAGGTTCTTCAAACTGCCTTGCAGCTTGACAAGTTCCTGACCGCCTTGTTGCCGGATCCTCAGCAGCAGTTCAGTGGTCTGGCTCATTTGCGGCTTGCGTTCAGGATGGCTAAAGCTGCCATTTCCATCACCTGTATGCCTTCAAAAATGGCAACAGGATCCTTGGCTGAATACAGCTTACAGAGCCATTCCAGACTCGGGTAGTTCAATCCCGTCATCCCAGCCATGCTTGTATGCCATTGCGTTGACATACGGATGAACATCAGGACAGTCTCCCAGTTCTCCTCCCACACTTCACAATCGCGTTGAACTTCTTCAAGTTCAATCGCAGCAATCTGCTCTGGACTTGCGCCCAAAGCTTTGAGATCGTTCTCCCGCTCGTCAATGACGCCGCCCTTCGCCCAGTAAGCAGCGGCCTCTTTTAGTTTTTTGCGGGCGCTCCAGTAACGCTGTCAGCGTATGCCTGAATGATCGCCTTCATGACATACGGATCGTCACACAGTTCCTTTTTGGTCTTCTGTGTAAACGGAACCTCCTTGCCAGCTTCGTCAGTAATACCATCCCAACCTTCAAGGATCCCGTCAACAAGAGCGTCATCACCCTTGTCAACGAGATCGTTAAAGGAGGAGCGACTCATCTTCTTGAAGATTGCGTCAAACGTTTGAGTTTCAAACTTACCGCCGTCTACAGGTATCTCTACCTTGACCGGCCACTTGTAAGACGCAACCTTCTTGAGGACGAATGCCATTAGGAATCAGGTGAACTGGAGGCTGAGTTCGTCGTTGCCGCTGGTCGTTGGCAGAGCCAAGTAGGGCATCGAGAGCGAAACTACGCCGTTGGTATCGCCGTAGGATACTCCAGTAACATCAGTCTGGGCAGCCGTCAGGGTGACAATGTTGCCACCAGTTGCTCCAAGCACAAGGCTGGTCGAAGCAGTCGAAACGCCCACTGCATCAGCGAAGTAATCGGTGGTGCCAATTGCGGGAGCCTCAATCACTGCAGTGCCACCGGGAGCACGGTTGGTGATCAGCACTTCCTTGTTGGAAGCGGTCTCCTTGTAAATCAGTTCGTTGTTCAGGGACAGATCGAACGATTCAATGCGCTGACTGGTCTCACCAAAGAAGGTGGCCGTGGTCATGTTGGTGTCGTTGACCTCAAGTGCTGCAGCTTGGTTTGCAACAGTGAAGGCGCCAGACAGGGCAGTGCTATCAGGAGCGTTGTAGATCCCGATCATGTTGAAGCTGGCAACAGCGAACTGACCAGCGGTGAAATTGAAGCTGACAGAGCCGCGTGCGCCAGTGATCTTGTGGCGGGTGCCGTCGTAGAAGCAGTAAATGGTTGCAGAGTCAAAGCTGCTGCTCACACCTGCATAGGTGACGCTGGTGTCGGCCACAACGGTCTCAGACAGACCGCAGGACTTCAGCAGCGGACCAAAGGCAGGAGCGGTGCCAGCGGTGCCAGAACCAGCCAGTTCAACATCAAAGGTGACGCTGACTCGCTTGTTCGCAACCAAGGTGGCACGAGTGCTGTTGCCAATGAATCCTTGATAAGCAGCAGCCTGAACGTTGTCAGACTCAATCGGAGTTACCTCAAGGTTGGTAACTTGGATTGCGTTAGAGCCGCCTACGGGAGTCGAATCGGTCCCATAGGTTGACTCAATCTTCGCAATCAGGAATCTCTTGCGAGTCAGTGCCATCGTCGGTAGGAGCGGGTGGTTCTGTGATCAGTGTAAGTTTCCCAGTTTTAGGGTCAAACAAGTAACTGCCGCCCGCGCCGGGATTGGGAACTTCCTTACTGATTTTAGCCATGATGTCAGTTGCTAGTTAGATCAGTTCTCTTAGTGCGATAACGCACCAAATAGTCCTGACTGATGATGCCCAAAGGTACATCAGCTTCGTACAGGCTGAAGTCCGTCCGATCAGGTGTCAAGTCAAGGGCGTTGCCATTGCAGGTTTGGTCTGCCATCAGCTTGGAATGCACAAGCTGCGTGAAGGCATCAGAGTCGTCATCCGGCACTGCTGCGCGAACAAGGGTCGTCACCCTGACCCGCATGGTCCAATCCAGCTTGTCGTAGAAGCTGGTATCGACCGGCTGATCGTTGACAGGTTCAATGATGATCGCGGGCACTTCGCCACGCGCCAATGGCTCAACACGTGAGCGGTAAATAGTTGCTGTGGTAATCGCATCAAGATTGCTCTTCATGCGCAGCAAAATCTTTTCGCGGACGGTATCAGCCATGTTTAAGCAGCAGCGACTTGGTACACGTTTAAAACAACGCTAGGTCGCGAGGGACGAGAGTAAGGATCTGTGATTGCAGCACCCGCTTGCAAAGTAATATTTGCATCGCTTGGTGCCCAAATCAGTTCCACGTAATCTTCAGTCTCCAAAACAAGCGTGTGATCGATCAATAAATTATTGTTTCCGGGAACTCCGCCATGCGACTCAATAACACTGACAGCCGTAGTGGTTAAAGGAACGTCTCCATCACTGCCGCCGTTATTGATTCTCAACCAAAAATGAGCGTCATGAATTTGAGTGTCTGCGTTTGATAGCTGCAAATTAAATTCAAATACATAGACGCCGGGATTGTTGACAGTAATACGACTATTGAGTTCTATTCGCACACCATCACCGTTAGGATCAGTATTGTTGAAAGTGACCTCAGTAGGTGTGTTTGCGGTGGCGCTTTGATTTGCATTACTTGAAAACTCTCCCCAGTGACCCGGTGAACCGTAGTAATGCAACTTATTCCAGACTTCTACTCCGTTACCGATCTTTTGGTTGCCAGTATCGGTTTCGAAGCCAATTTCACCCGGAAGCAAGATTGGATTGCGTGCTGCCCAGTTGGCTCTTGTAGCGACTCTCTGGACAGCCATTTCTTAAACCTTGCTCAGCAACAACTCAGAAAAAACTCCGTCGTCAATTGCGCGATTCTCACGCACGGTGTACGACGAACCACCGACAGTAATAGAAGTGCCGCGAGAGGCGGAACTCACATCAGAAGTCTTTGCCGTAAGCAAATACTCCCGACTAAGAGCCATACCTCCCGCGATCACATCCACTGGCGAATCCAAGATGCCAACAAACTCAGTGCCCTCACCAATCCGACAAGTAGTGCCGAATTCGTCGGTGTTGAGAAATGCCAGCGTCTCAGAAAGTGCCATCAGGATCAGTTGCCGTACTTCTTGCCGTAAACCAGCGAGACGCCGAACACGAACACAGGAGAAGTGCCGCCCAAAGTGGCGACAGCACGGACATAACGACGAACGTCGTTGGTGTTGATGCTGATCTTTTCAAAACCAGCGCCACCATCCGTCACCTGAGTGAAGGTCTTGCCGCTGATGTCACTCCAAGAGGAGTTGTCTGCAGAATCCTGCAGCTTGACATCAAGGGTGGGCGAAGTGCCGCTGCCAGCCTCAGAGTCGAGGATGACAATGGCTTCACCTTCAGCATCGTTGGACCCTTGCAGGTCGAAGCCGGTGCCGTTAGCAGAAGCGGTGCGAGAGTCAGCGCCGAGCAGGCTGCCGACGTAGGTCTTAGACCCGAGGTTGTGAAGCATTGGTCTTTCTCCGTTTGGGAGCGGGTTTGACGATTTGAGGCTCTTCTTCAGCCTCGATCACAACTTCCTGAGGTAAAGGAGCAGGCATTGCCTTTCCAATGCCGATCAGCAAAAGCGCTGATTTTTGGTCCGTCTCAACAAAATCGCCAATCTGGACCGGTTTCAAGTCAACGACGGTTGACTTCAGCATTTGGATGCGCATACCTGCTCAGCTTTATCAGGACAGTTTGCAGATGGACTCAGGGTGACGCACAGCAACGTCGTAGTCCTGCATGGCGACCACGCGGACGGTGCCAGAGGCAGAGCCGGTGTAGGGATCAACCATGATGTCCAGACCGCTCCAGAAGCCGATCATGATGTCGCTGAAGTTAGCGAACACAGCAGTGCTGTTCGGCATGGAGTTGGACACGTAGGCGTTGTA
>Ga0208644_1003229_pt1 | contig 12745 bp, 24 predicted proteins | sample VirMetDEL_Nov_18_FD_184517 | JGI IMG/M metagenome (GOLD analysis project Ga0208644, IMG submission 184517) | Aqueous microbial communities from the Delaware River and Bay under freshwater to marine salinity gradient to study organic matter... | ecosystem: Environmental > Aquatic > Marine >... | reverse complement strand
CATCACTAGAAAACTCATAAACTAAAGGTCTATAAGCTAATAGTAATTCATATCTATCAGGTTGGGTATTTAATGTAATTGCCATTACTTATTTTTTAAATTAAATTCTTTAACCATTGATACTATCGTAGCATCATAATCTTCAAAAACTTCTTTTTCTAATTCGTTATAAATGTCGTTTAATTCGTTATCAATAACAAAATCAATAAAACCTTTACGCCTACCATTAGAAGTAAATTTATAACTCCCTGACGTTGGGCTACCCTCTTGAAATATCTTCTGCTGAATAGCAAAGGCTACATTTTTAACTTCTTTATCCCCACTTGCTATAGCCCTTCTTTCAATCCAATCTATTAAAACCGCAATAGGTACTTTTTTAGCATTAGCCTTACGCCCCTCATTAACATAGATACCATAATCATCCATCAATATCTCTAATACTAATGAATTAGGTAGGCTAATAACATTCTGTTCAAAGCTGTTAACTAAGTTACCCGTAGCTTCATGACCTTGAGCTATTAACTCTTGTTGTAAAGCTGATATTATAAACTTTCCTATTTTGTTATAGTTTATCATTAATAACTAAATGTTCCCGTAGTACAATCAGAATCTAAAGCTATTTTCACGTCATAAACTGACTGTATTAATTTGTCATTTAAGACATCATGAGCCATAAAACCGCTTATTTGTTCTCTATCAACAATACTAAAACCGTTTGCCCCGTCAATATTTCTACTTATAAACTCTGCTATGTATTGATCTAGTATCTTATCTACCGTAGCTTGTGCCGTTTGTAAATCGTAAATATTCTTTTGAGCAGTATTATACAAATCATAACAAAATACCTTAAAGGTAAACTCTTTGCGCTTTGGCAAATAAGAAGTATTAGATACACCACGAGAAGTATTAGGTGTTGAGGTTACTAAAATCATTGGATAGCCTTTAGCCTTTTGTTGCCCATTCATAGAGCTTACTCTGTCATATCTAAAGTAATTAACAGAAGTAAAAGCGTTTGCTATTGTTTCAAACTCATCTACTATATTAGAATAATCTGCCATATTTAAAAGTTATCTAAGTCAATAGTAAATATTAACCAATCAAAATATATTGAGTACTTAAACCAATACTTTTTATGCTTTTTAATTGTACCCTTAAAAGTTGGTATTAACTTAATTAATGATCGTATTTTAATATCTGCTTTCATATTCTAGTACCCGTTGCAATAGCGTTAAATGTAGTTAATCCCGTTAGGTCGTCTTGCACTCTAAATATAATCTTATCTAATGTTCCCTTTCTTAACTGTAAGCCCCAATTAAGACCGTATAACTCTTTCATATCCATGTTTGGTAAGTAGCTCTTTTCAGTACCAGAATCAAACTCAATACCATCGACTTTATTATAAATACTAATTGCCAAAACCCTATAATAAATTTTTTACTAATATAAAAAAAAAGAGAGACATTTTTGTCCCTCTCTTAACTTTATTTAGAATCAATCTAAATAATCTTGTATTAACCTATTTACAATTCTAATAATTACTAATATGAAAATTAACGTTATAAAACTCATTCGTTAATCTTAACAATATCTCCTAACTGTCTAAAGTCTGCTAACAGTTCTTTGTGTTTTGGGTCATCGTTATAACGCTTTTCAATTCCTTCTAACATAATACCTACAACTTCATAAGTATTGTTTAAATCTTTAATAGCGTTTAACTTTTGCTGTTTAGCTTCTTTATTTAACGGCTTATGAGCTTTTAAAGCTTCTAAATCTAAAAATATCTGCTCGTAAACATCTTGAGCCTTTTCTAATAAAGCTGGGAACTCAGTAGAAGCTTTTTCTTTTAACTCCTCTTGTTGCTCAATCTGTTTTATTTGCCCTTCTCTTTGCTCAATTAATACCTCTTTAGTATCTCTTTCGTTCTTTAGCTTATAAGCCATATCTAAAGCCTCAAAACGCTCGTAATCTGTTTCATAGTCGTTGTTTTCTAGTAAGCTAATCCACTTATCTAAAAACTCTTTACGCTCTTTGAACTTTACTAGCTCTTTTTTTAATACTTCTAGTGTTGCTAAACTACTCATCTTAATTTTGATTTATTATTCTTAATTTCTCTTTGTTTGGTATATGCCCTATGGCTATTGTCAGATTCATAATATCTTTCATTTCAATTCTCATTTGCTCCTCTGTCATATCTTGAACATCGGTTAAAATTATGTAATCTTCTAATTCATCATCATCTAAATAGCTCATAGGTTAATATTTTAATTATTAAAAGCCCTAAAATAAAAAAAATTATCCTTAATCTCATTTTCTATGCTCACAGATTAAATCAGAATTAATTAACACCTCATAACCTTGTCTTAAAGCATCAGAGAAAATAAAGGTATCACTAAAAGCACCAGCATTTAATTCTAAATCAACTCTAAATTTGTTATCCTCTAAAACTTCTCTACCAAATAAAGTACAACCTATACCAGTAGCAGTTAATCTAGCGTCAGGGTCTTTCATAAGTTTTTGTAACGGTACGCAGCCTCTCCCCATAATACTATACCCTAATTCTCTAGGTAATATTTTTTCACTACGTACCGCTAACCCGTCAACAGTTGACGTTAAACATAACTTTGCTTCATCTTGCTGTATCTCATAAGTAGCAGTAACAATACTAGCCCTATAAGCTTCAGCATAACTAACTAAATTTTCTATTATACATTCTCCAGTAAATACATCTGATTCAATCATTAAAAGATAATCGTAATCACCATTTAAAAAGAATGATCGTATTATATTTTGATGTCTTGTTAACTCTTCTCTAAAGTTTCCTTTTAATGGCTCATGTACGGCTTTAATACCTCTTTTCCACCATTCTTTAACGTGTTCTTTATCTTTTGAATTATCAACTACAAAAATATCATAAAGCGGATAAGTAAATCCTTTTATTTGGTTTACAAAATCATCTACGCAATAATCTTTTTTATCTGATGTAGGGAAACTAATTAAAACTTTTGGATATCTCATTTGTTTTTTCATGTGTTTTGAAACTTAATCTAGCTGTTAATTTATCATTACAAAAATCATCGTCATCAATAAATATTTCAAGTGAATAATCAAAACCTACTAAATTATATGTTTTAGACAATCTTAAAACCCAGCACTCTAACTGAGTATAAAGCCTTTCTTGATTTTCATATTTATCATCATTGAATTTGATATAAAAAGCATTTTTTTTAATCATAGTTATTTGTGTATATAAAATTATAAAACTTCAATCATATTATCCAATAAAGACTCGTCATTTTGAAACTCTAACACCTCAGCATAGCTTTCTTTTTCGCAATAGTGTATAACGCTTATACATACAAAGTAATTAGTGATAGAAACAATCTGATAATACTTGTAAACTCCTTTTACCTCCCAATGAAAAAAAGCACAAGCATCTAAAACTGTTTCTAAAAATTTATCTCGTGTCATCGTTTACGCCTTGACTTTGCTACGCTATCCTTGTGAGCCATCTCTTGCAACTCATAAGCATACTTTTTATTAGCACTATCTAAACTAATATATTCTAAAACCTTAAACAAGTTAGTAGAATAAACACTATCTAACGGAGTAAGCCCTTCAATATTGAAAATTCCCTCTTTAGCAATTTCATAGGCTTTATTTTGCCAATACATCTCCTTAACAATGACTTCCGCTTTTGTGTTGGTTGGCTTTCCACTTTTCCCCTCAAAGATGATACTAAAGAGCCTTGCAATTTGTTGATATGCTCGAGCAAAAAAAAATAAGCACTATAAACATCTGATACTGGAAGTTTTTTAAATGCTTTAGCTCTTAACTCTATTACCTCTTCGTCGTATTTCTCATTAGGATCAAGCCTAAACAATATTGCAGTCATTCTAGCAAGATAACTCCACTTTCTGTATTGCTTCTTACTGAATAGACTAGATAAAGCTTGAGCCTCTACAAAGTGCTTATACGTTGCACCTCCTAAAAGCTTTTCAATACCTCCAACAGTTTTAACTGGCTCTATTAGTTTGTAAGTATCTCCATTAAAAGTAAACTCTTCTTTAGACTCTAAGTCTTGTGGCTCTCCCATGAATTTAAACACGAGATTAAACAACGTAATTAAACTTACATCATTAGCAGAATTAACTTCTATTTCACTTTCTAAATACTCTCTAGGAATGTCAGAAAACAGCTCTATCCAATCAACATAGAAATCTAGTAGCTTTTGTTCAGATACATTTACTTCTTTGTCTGTGTAGAAATACTGCTCTAATACAGTAGGAAGTTTAGATAAATACTCTTGAGCGTGTTCCATTTGCTCTACAGTATTATCTTCCCACTTATCTCTTAAAAAATATTCTTTACCTTCAATAGTTACTTTTAACATTACTTCTCTAGCTTTTTAGCCATTTGTAATAAAACAGTTTTAACTCTATTTAAAGCAGCGCAAGTAGAAGTATTAAAGTCTTTACCTCTATTCTCTTTTACTTCTTTATCAATCTTTAGAGCCATATCTAATAATTCTTTAGAGAACTCTTTTTTAGGGCTAGCAACCTTTTTAGGCTCTGCCTTTGCTTTTGTCTTTTTAGAACTTTCCATCTTCTACTTTTTTAATTATGGTTTTTAATCTGTTAACTGCTTGTGATAAGCATAATGTATAGGAATGAAATTTATCAGTATATTTTATTCCGTTCAATGAATAAATAAAATCATTATCTTCTTCAAATACTTCAATAATATACTCTCCTTTCTTTTCCATGGTACAAATATATTAAATTATTTAAAAATATGAGTTAGCCTAGCTACTTGACCAAACTCCTTACTGTGAATAAAACCCTCAATAGCTTTAGGTGCGTGGCAATAACCATTACGATGATGCCAAGCATCAGTACCAGAAGGGCTACGTAAATACTCAACTGTAACACCTTGATAATCTTTACCACTTTTAAACTTAGTTACGTCTTTATGATGTATATGATGCAGGTAAACATATCTATAAAATGTTTCAGCCCATTCTTTAGGAGATTCATTAGCCATTAACAAAGGCATATCAGCCATCTTAGCCCCATCTCCGTGCGATGATCCAATTAAATTCTTACCATATTGGTAATATTTTCTATGATTGTTTGAAACATCAAAAGAAACATTTTTACAATCTCTAAACCAACAGAAAACACTATCAGCTAACATAAAGCCACTAATATAATCGTGATTACTAGGATTGTGGACTATATGAACATCTGCAACGCTTAAAAGCATTTCAATAATCTGAATGTATAAGTTACGTGCTAAGGTGTAGTTTTTATACCACATACCGTCAACATCTTGTCTAGTCCCTGCTGTTGTAGTATTAGAAGCACCGTCTATATGCAAAACATCATTACCAATGATAAACATTATCTTATCTATTGGAAACCCTTTAGCCTTGTCTAAAATACCATGAACACCTTCTAAAGCTCTTTCTATTGCCTTTGTAGAGTTATAACTGTCATCTGTTTCTGATGGGTCTGCTAGTTTACCTATATGCAAATCAGCAATATCTAAAACAAGTAAATGTTTATCGTTTATCTCCTTTCTCTTGTACTTTTTATACTTAGGAGAGTATTTACTCATTTCAGTAATAAACTTTGCTCTCATCTCATCAAATGAAATAACTCCTTTTTCATTACGAATGAATATTGAAGCTTCTTTAGTCTTTAACCATCCGTGCGACCAATTATCAGGCATATTATTCTCGTCTAACTTTTGGCTAAACGTACCTTGTGCTAAATGCTTATTTACTAAATGGCAGTAATTTCTAGAGCAGAAGTCTAAACCGTATTTGTTATTAATAGTCTGGGCTATTGTTGGGAAAGATTTACCCTCTTGTCTAAGTTTGAAAATTTCCTCTTTATAAGGATTTAATTTACTCATTGACTTTTATTTATGTTTCGCCAAATATAACACTTTATTTAACATAATAAAAAAAGCAATAAAATGCACTTTTAGTAAGTTTTGATAATATTATACGTTTTTACATATGAATTAGTGTAACTCATTGCACTTTATATGCAAGAAAATATAAAATTCAACTTTAGATTTTCAGTATAATGAACATTTTTTGTTACGAATAACAGTTTATTCAAGACATTTTTTGTTACAAATAATATCTAAAATATTAGACTTCTGCTACGTTTATTATTACTTATTGCTAATATGATAGCAGTAAACATATTTTACAATAAGCACCTATTTTGTAAAATGTAGTTTCCTTTGCACCCGTTTTTCTTGTAATGCGCCTAGTTTTCACGCCATAGCCCTAACCGACTTCCTTCTGTTGGTGTTTCTATCAATAGCCATAACTAGAACATCAACTTGATCGTCATGAGCACCATTAGGAAAGGCTTTAAGCTCATTTAAAAAACTATCAATATACCTACCATCAATCAAATTAACTCTACCTGATTCAATAAACGCAGAAACAGAAGCAGCCCTACTTACTTTATCTTGTGTTGGTGGTTTATCCTCTATTACATTTAATCCAGTTGAACGCTTTAACATTTGAACAATACTCTTACCACTTGCTTTAGGCTCTACATAGATTCTACTTCTATGATTATAACCATTTAAACCCGTAAACAGTTGTATCTCTTTTATAAGTTCTGGAAACTCTAACCTAACCGCCTTAACTTCTTTAATATAAAGCTCATTGTTTATAAATGCAGCGCAAAGCATAGCAGTAGCATCATTCTCTTGTTTGTTAGTATAAGCCGTATCTAGGTAGAAATCCCATTTAACTAACTCGGGGTTTATGTTCTCTGGTAAGCCTTTAACAATATTAAACCAATCCCCTTTAAATATACCTCCTTCATCGGGAGATGGTATTTGTGAATATTGCCCAGAATAACCGTAAGACCCCAAACCTAATTTAAAGCCCTCTAACGTCTTTTTAGATAATCTTTGAGGGAATAACAGCCCATTAACATAAAATTCTTTTAATTCAATCGGTTTAACGTAATTTGATACCTCAGCAGGTAAACAAATATGCTCCCAATTATCAGGCTCTTTTTCTAATAACATTCCAGTTAAGTCTTTTTCGTGTAATCTTTGCATGATTACAATAAAAACACCTTTGTCTGGATTGTTTAGCCTTGAGCGTAATGTTTCATTAAAAAATACGTTAGCGTTTTCTCTTTCTACATCTGACCTTGCTAGTTGTGGGTTTTGTGGGTCATCAATTACTATAATATCAGCACCCATTCCCGTAACAGTTCCACCAGTAGAAGTAGCATAACGCAATCCGCTATTAGTAGTAGTATATCTTGATTTGGTATTTTCATCTTTTGAAAGTTGTACTTCTGGGAAGTGTTTTTTAAACCAATCTGATTCAATTAATCTTCTTGCTTGTGTTGAAAGTGTAATAGATAAACTAGCTGAATAAGATGAGCTAATAAACTGTATTGAATCTTTTAATATCCAACAGTAAACAGAAAAGAAAACATTAACTAATTCACTCTTTAGTGTCCTAGGAGGGATATTTATTAATATATGTTTATCTCTTGGCTCTCCATTAACTATTCTTTCAACCTCCTTTTGTAGTCTATCACATATATATTTTATGTGAAAATTAGGTGTAAGCTCTTGACCGTTATGCAAGGCTTTAAAAGCATCTAAAGAAAACTGATAAAAAGACTTTTTATAAAGTTCCTTCTGTGCCTCCGTCAGACTTAAGTTGCCTAATAATGTCTTTAAGTGTTGATTCATCTAGTTTACTATAATCAATAGTAGTTTCTACTTTCTTTTCTTCTTTTACTTCTTTCTTATCAGCCCAGTTAAATCTATTCTTCATATTCATATACCAACCAGTATAAGAAAAGTCTTTATTATCTAACTCTGTACGACCTTTTGACAGCCACCATGCCTCACAAAGCTCTTTACATCTTTTTACGGTGTTCATAAAATGTTCATCTCTTTCAGATAAAGCATAGAAAGTATTACGGCAAATATCTAACTCAACAGCCAACTCAACTATTGATGCACCTTTTTTTGATAAGTTTATTATTCTTTCTTCCCAATCTTTAGGAAGGTCTTTAACAGTAAACAATGGTCTACCTTTCCCTTTCTTTGCCATTCTTATAATTATTATATTTATCACTTATTTCGTGATTAGGATTAACCCATTGTATATGATCGTAATTAAAAGGCTCTACTTCAATATCAGTTAAAAAGTAATAAGTAAAACCGTCTACTTCATTATCTTTCTTAGCTTGAATAAAAGTACAATCTTTATTAATTACATTGTAAGTACAGTTTTTGTAATAAAACTTATCAGATGTATTTAATATTCCAATCTTCATTTAAACAAATATAATAAATTATTCAAAAGGTGTAGTTTATTCCGTTTTTATGGTATAATGTGTATTGTCATTACAACTATGTTGTAGTGCATTTACTTTGCACATCTCATTCCCCACTTGCTTTGAGCCATCCACTCTTTACCATACTTATCAATGTAAAGCCACACTTCCCTTCCGTTTACCTTGTCAACAAATAGGCATCTGCCAGTATTTTTCATTGTTGCTCGGCTTAAAAAACGCACTACAACATTGTGTATTGCACATTTTAGTTTGTCGTATAAATCATTCATTATCTATAATTTTTAAGGTTATTGTATTATATCTCATTCAGTGAGTAAAACGTGCCATACACGATACCGTTATAGGTAATACTATTTCATTTTTTCAATTTTAACAGTTCCCATCGTTCCACTTTCTAAAGCAGGTGATGAATAAACGTTGTCCCAATTATTTTCAACTGCTATACAATGAAGTATAGTTCTATAAATTTGATAAACATTACCAATAAATTCAGTACCGTTATAGTTTTTACTTTGATTATCGGATAAGTCTGGGAGTAATACTTTTTTAGCTTTATTTAATAAATCTTCTGCTTCTTTCCTTCGTTCCATAGCTTCATAAAAGTCCAGTCCTGTTAACATCTCTTCTATAAGAAATCTCATCTCCCATTGCCCACTTGCGAATCTGCTAATATCTTCTAAACAATTAGCAACTAAAAGCATTTGTTCTTCTGTAAGTTCAATCTTGTATTTTTTCATTTTTATCAATTTCAATCATCAATGTTCCGTACTATACATAACACACAATTAAACGCAATTAAAAAAGCGTTTACTTTAACCGTTTAAAAATAATAGGGTGCTATGTATCTGTTTGAGACTTCATCTATTAGTTTAAGGAGTTTCGCCTTTATGGTACATAGCCCAATTCTTACCCTACTATTTTTACATTTAACATTATCTCTTAACAAACCCATCAACTAGCCCTTTATTAAACTGTTGCACTACTTCTTGAATCTGGTTAACTACTCCTATATCGTTTGATTGATACAAAGCTGTTTCTAGTGGTACTATTGTCTTTTCTAACTCCTCTACAAACTTATTCCCGTAGTGCTTTAGTTGTTTACTGTATAGCTTTGTTTCTTTTAAATCTTCAATATCTTCTAATAAAGATACACCATTTGCTAAAAACCTAAGTGCTACTAATCTATAAAATTCTTTGCTATTTTCCATCTTTTGCTCGTTGTTGGTTTACTTTAATTTTCTTTTTAATCTCTTCTTCAATATCAATTTTGTAATGTTTAGCGAAGTTTAAACAAACCATAATAACGTCTGCTAACTCTTCTTCAATATTAGCCCAGTTTAAATCATATATTGATTCTTCAAACTCATGCACTTCCTCAAATAACTTATTAATAAAGTCTAGTTTAGTAGTAGAGGGGCTAATTAACCCCCTATCTACTATACTTTGGTAATTATCTTCTATTAGCTTTTTCATTAGAATAATTCAGCTTGTTTAGGCTCTGCTTTAAATCTATTTTCAGCAAGTGATAAATTAATCTTAGCTTGTTTAAAATAACTATCTTTTAACTCTATTCCTATTGCTTTTCTTCCTAATGATACTGGAGAATAAACTTCACTACCTACACCCATAAAAGGAGTTAATACAACCTCTCCCTCATTTGAGTACATCTCAACTAATCTATCAATTACATCTAGTTGCAATGGGTGTACGTGCTTTTCATCATCTTCTTCTCTTGAATCTCTGAAAGGTAATACATTATCAATTCTAATATCATCCCAAACAGAACTAGCATACCTTTGCCAAATGTAATGAGATAATTTATTACTCTTAGGGTCTTGATGGTTTTTAAATTCTCTGTTTAAATGATCCCATAACTGAGCCTCGTTTAAATCTGATTTATTAGCATTATTCCAAGCTCTTAAAATGTTTGGTAGTACAGGAGTTTCTCCAAAGTATCTTTTTAATCCTTGTGGATGCGTTACTGGTACTTTGTTTGTTCCTTTCTTAGTAAATACTAAAACGTAATCAGGCATAGCAGTAAAACACTTTGTAGAATCTTCAACTATAAATTTGTGCATTAAACTTTGAACCATTGTACGCATACGAACCTTTAAAGGCTCTTTCCATATTGTAATACGGTTACGGTATTCAAATCCGTACTTTTCGTGTATTTTAATAATCTCGTGAGGAAAATCCCATAGTCTACAAACATTATCAAATACATCGGTACAATGCACAGCAGTTATACGCCCGTCTTTAGTTACTCTTGCAATTTCTTTAACTAAAAACTCATATTGTTCTAAAAACTGCTCTTTACTTTCACAGTTAGAGAAATCATTATCACTACTTGAGTAGTTATACAAACCAGCAAAAGGAGGAGAATAAATTGATAAATCAATAGACTTTTCTTCTAATGTTGGTAAAACATACATACAATCTGAGTTATAAATTGCATAATTGTCTGTTACTAATTGATCTTTTACGTTGTTCATTTGTTATAAAAATTTAGGTTTAATAATTTCGTTATCGAATTGTTTAATAGTTTCTGAATAAACAGAATTTACATTTTTTGTTAAGTTTTCGTATAGTTGAATCGCTTTTTCTGTTTTTTGTTGTAAAGCTTCTAATACTCTTGTTTGTCCATCTGATATAACTAAATCAATAGTAACATCATTTTTCTGTCCAAATCTCCAAAAACGTCTAATAGCTTGATAATACTGTTCATAAGAGTAAGTAGGAAAAAATACAGAATGATTACAATGCTGCCAATTCAACCCCATACCTGTCATCTTAGCTTTAGTAATTAATCTTTTAATTTTACCTTGAGCAAAATCTATTAAAATAGATTCTTTTTTATCTATACTCATACTTCCAGTTATTTCGACAGCTTCTGGATCTAAACTAGCAATTAAAGAAGATTCTTCATTTAGGTTAACCCAATAAACAGAAGTTTTATCTTTTGCTAATTCAACAGCCTTTTTACATCTGTCCTCTAATGTTTGTTTTTGTTCGTGTCTTATTTCTCTAAAAGACTTCGCTACAAATGTAAACATCTTTATTTGACCGTCAACATCTACAGTACTATTATTTTTTACTACGTGTTTGTTTGTTATTAATTGAGGTAATTGGTATCTAGTGTTATCAAATCCTAAATCAGATGGCATTTTAACCATAATAGACCATTGGTTAACCCAAGCAAAGAAACTCTTTTCTGCATGAGGTTTTAAGTAATACTTTTCTCCTATGTTTCTAGTTTGCTTTGCTATACTTCCTTGATTATTCTTAAAAAACTTTGTAAGCATATCCATGTAACCCATATATCCTAAAGCTTCAGAAGAAGTACCTAACTCGACAAAATCATTAGGAGAGGGTGTAGCGGTTGATAAGAATCTATAAGGAATTTTTTTAACAAAACTTGTTACCTGATTCTTTATTTTACCGTCAAAGTTTTTAAGTATTGAAGATTCATCTAAAATAACACCCTCAAACTCATTCTTATCAAAGTAATGCAATCTTTCATAGTTACATATTACAATAATTTTTGAATGTTTACCATCTTTTGAGTATTCAATATCATCAATACCTAATTTTTCAGCCTCTAAAATAAATTGAAAAGCTACGGCTAAAGGTGTTAATATTAAAACTTTACCTCCTGTATGGTTAACGATATTCTGAGCTATTGAAACTTGCATTAAAGTCTTACCTAGTCCAGTATCAGCAAATATAGCCATACGACCTTTTTTAACTGCTTTTTCAATAATTGCTTTTTGAAAATCGAAAGCAATATCAGGAATATAATTAGCATCAAAACCGAAATTACCGATAGAGTGCTTTTTGCTTTCTAAAAACTCTTGATAGTCCATAATTATAAATAATACTGTTTAACTTTTACAAATTCTCCAAAACGATTAGAAACGTCTAACCATTCATCTTTTACTTCAATACCTTGTTTACGAAGATCGCAAACCCTAGCAGCTAGTCTATAGATTCCTATAGAATTCCAAGCGGTTAACGGGTCAATCCTTTTACCTTGCTCTAAATAGGTGAGCAGCCTATTGTTTTGATTCATAACGTTGTTTGTTTATTGGTTTAATTAAAATAATTTCTATAGCTAAGTTCAATTTCTAACTTTCTTAAATCCTGTAGTAATTCATTAGTAAGATTTAATGATTTTAACTCTTCTATTTTTCTTTCGATTTGCTTAATAGTCATTTTTGATAAATCCATAATGTTATGTGTTTGTTTGTTTGTTTTACAATATTAATATTAATTTTTTAATACAGCAAAGAAAAAATAATTTTTTTTAAAAAGGGCAGTCATCTAGTAAGCTTTCATCACTTGCAAAATGATTATATCCGCTTTGTCTATTCATAGCGTTTACCCTA
>Ga0208644_1003228_pt1 | contig 12747 bp, 4 predicted proteins | sample VirMetDEL_Nov_18_FD_184517 | JGI IMG/M metagenome (GOLD analysis project Ga0208644, IMG submission 184517) | Aqueous microbial communities from the Delaware River and Bay under freshwater to marine salinity gradient to study organic matter... | ecosystem: Environmental > Aquatic > Marine >... | reverse complement strand
ACCACCACCACCACCACCACCACCACCACCACCACCACCACCACCACCAGCAAGCTGTTGCTGCTGTTGCTGTTGTTGCTGCTGTTGTGGTTGTTGTTGTTGTGGTTGTTGTTGCTGCTGTGCATCATTAGCATCACCTATTTCTAGTTGTACACCATTACGTGGTGGTGATTTTATGGTTTCGATTGAGGACTCGGAACCAGAAGGACCACGGTAGACTTGAGATAAATCGGAACCAATAGAAGAACCATAGGATGTGGTTTCTTCGTCGTTTGCACTAACAGCATTCCCATTACCTTCAAAATTTCCTATTCTTGCATCCATAGTACCATTGTTATACATATTACTTATTGTTTTTTTATCACTCCCAGTTTGATTTATATTATTATTATTACTATCACCTGTGTAAATTGTCCTGCGATTTTCCCCAACACCATTGTTATTACCTTGATTACTTACGTTATGATTTTGATCATTTACAGTGTGCCGTTGATCAATACCTACAACAGCCCCCCGTGTAAAATCATTATTACCTTGATTACCCGTTTCGTTGGAACTTAATTTACTGTCCAAACCTTCTGTCGTTTTTTTCGCTATATTATTTAATGTTTCCTGACCTTCGGAAAATGTTGGTGCACTTGAACCTGATAGAGGGATTGGTGTATTTGAATTTCCATTAACATTGTCAGATGCCCCACTTGAGGATGCTTTCACAGTCCCCTGTTTAACAAGGGATGGTTCTACTGATCCATTTTTCGTTTTTAAATCAGCAGTGCCAGTGGCATCTACAGGTTTTTTTCGTGTTGTTTGGTCTACATATATTATCTCTTCTTCTTCACCGGAGTTTTCTGGTGTTACTATCCTTACTTCTGCTTCTTTTTTCTGTCGTTCTTCTTCTTCCCGTTGTGCTGAGAGTTCTGCTTCTTTTATCCGTCGTTCTTCTTCTTCTTTTTTCTGTCGTGCTTCTTCTTCTTTTTTCTCTTGTGCCAAGAGTTCTGCTTCTTTTTTCTGTCGTGCTTCTTCTTCCCGTTGTGCTGAGAGTTCTGCTTCTTTTTTCTGTCGTTCTTCTTCTTTTTTTATCCGTTGCTCTCGCCGTCGTTGTTGTAGTAGTGATTGTGGTGTTTCATTTTTTTTCCCTTTACCATCTTTTTTTTTATTAGAGTTTTCTAGTGTTTTTATTTGTTGTTGTTCTTCTTCCATTCGTTGCTGTTCTTTTGTCCGTCGTTCTTCTTTTTCCATTTGTTGTTGTTCTCCTTCTTCTTTTTTCTTTTGTGCTTCTTTTTTCTGTTGTGCATCACTTTGTTGTGCATCACTTTGTTGTGCATCACTTTGTTTTGCATTACTTTCTGATTCCCTAAAGGTTATTTTTTTGAGGCGACGACCTTTTTTTGTTCTTTTACCTTTAGTTCCTTTTTTTGAAACATCAGTGCCGGTATCTAATTTTTCTTTTTTACTTCCCTCTATTTCCTCTTTATCATCTCTTTTTCTTTTTTTATCATCACCTTCCCCTGAATCATCATCACCTTCCCCTGAATCTGGTCCTGAATCTGGATCCCCCGAATCCGATTCTACTGCAATCCTTTTTTTGTCGCCCACTGGAATAACAATTACAGTATAACTATTTAATTGTACTTCCCTTCTACCCGACGTTTTATTCTTTCTAATCTGTACCCTTTTTTTTTGAGATTTATAAACTTTATATCCTTCGCCTCCATCATTAACGATGTCTTCATTAACACGTTCCATATCTCCAATTTCAACCACACCATCTCGAGGATTGCTATTTTCATCATAATTTACACGATGCCACTTCCCATCAAAATAAAAGTAAGCTGTTTGTACTGAACCGTCGCTACGCTTTTTAACAATAGGTGGTATACCATCCCTGTACTTGTCTTTTAGAGAATCTGGTACTATTAAAACCATATTTAAATATAATTAATATCTGGTAATATATTAAGTTAAGATCAGATACAAAATGTCTCATTCAGTTTTAGGTCCACAGGCCTTACAAGGTCGTACACAAAATCACACTTCGCAATTAATGACCTTATGGGTTACCCGACAAGATCAAGAATTTATCGTAACAAATGACCTTGAATTTTGTGACGTTGAACTTATCAACGCAACTTGTGAATTAGTTGGTGAACCAGGAACAGGGTTCAATGGAAGTACAGTTTCATCGGATACACCAGCAACTGCTACGCAAAATTTTCACCAAACAACCATCAATAAATTACTTGTAAACGAACAGGGTACTAAACACACTGTTTTAGGGAGAACAGAAGAAAATAGAATTCAAACAAAATCAAGCATTCATCATGGGCATGTCAATGTTTTTATTAATGGTTTAACAAAAGGGCATCATTTTAGACAAGATATACAACATGTAGATAACCGACTGGAACTAGTTATTCCAACAGATCTTGGTTTGGAAAGTGCTCGACAACAACTTTCTATATGGCCACCATCTCCTATAAAATTGGAAAGAGTAAAATTGGAACAACGTTTGAGAGTTTCAACAGCTTTTGTCGGCAATGCTTCAATTGAATCAAGAATTTCAAGGTTTGTAGAGGACTGGGCAGATGGCCCAAATGGTAAACGAAACACAGATAAAAGTATTCGGTATATCAAGTATGATGATGAAAAAATTGGTTCAACTGAAGAATGCATAGCACCTTCCAATTGTATAAAAGCATTAAAATTAGTATTTGTAGTTACACCTAGAATGACATTTTAAAATTCTTCAATTAATCTACGTCGTTTTTCAAACTCCCCATAATCTATTGGTTGACTTAATGCATGGTACCGTTCAACCTCACTTTTGTTTACAATTTCAATTTTATCATGTTTTCTTTTCAATTTCGCATAACCAATCAATGTACCATTTTCTAAAATTTTACGAACGTTATCTGGTAACGGTCGAATAGGTTTTGGTTTTATTACCGGATCTCCCCATGGAGGTACATCTTTTGTTAATATACTTAATAATTCTGGGTGCATTTCAGCTACCTTTTCTAAACGGTCAATCACTGTACTTAACAAGTGACGAGTAACTGCATCTTTCACAATTTGATTATCATTTACTGCTCGTCCTACACCAGGTATATCAAGGTTCCGGAATGCACCTATAATAGCTCGAACTGAATGTCCTGGATCATAATCAGTTTCTGTAAAATCGCCATCCATATCTGCATTCAATCGTATAAATGTTCCCAGTCCATGTACACATCGATGATCATTTAATTCTTTTAACATCTTTAATATTTTCCATCTTATTTTTAAATCTCTACGTGCAGTGTCTTGTCCGTATAAATCAGCAATGTCCCACGATTCAAGTAAACGTCCCAATGGAACACCCATCATTTTACTGATTGCATTCAACAATAAACCAAAATTACCTGTTTTAATAATTGATACTATATTTTGAAGTGCTTGATCATTTGCTTCTGGAATTAAAAAAGGAGGTAACATTGTAATTGGATCAGCATCACAATATGTTGTAATTGATTCTCCTACCATCAAGGAAAAATTATTACCAAAATTTAAATCACCCACACATGGAGAAGAAAAAACATAACAATGAGGACGTTTAAATCCCATGTTTGTATTATAAAACCAATCTGAAATTGATTTAGCACGATTTGGTAAAGAGGGAATTTCTAGACATGCCACTTGTGCAATCGCACCACCTAATGAATGACCTGAAACGATATATTCATCAATATCATAATCTTTGAACCATTTTAAAAGTGTCTCTTCAACATCTTTACGAAATGCTTTCCATGCACGATAAAATCCTTGATGAATTAAAAAATAATTAAAATTCATTGTTAAAATTTCTTTATATGTACTGTTTGTATGTTCAACCAATTTGTACCGTTTACCACCATCCAATGTTTGAATTGACCCAAGTTTTGCACCTATGATATCTATATCAATACTCATATCAAATAAATTTTTTGTTCCTCGAAACAAGATAAAAGCAACAGTTTGTTTTTTGAATTGACCAATAAACATACGACAATGCATATTTCCAAACATGGTTACTAAATCAATTTCACCATTAATTAATTCTGTAAATTTCTCAGGGATTCTCGTATGCCATGGATCTTCTTCATTTGTAACACCTGTAGTAATTAATTTTGATGCAAGAAAATCACCATGTTTTTTATGGAATTCTTCTTCTTCTTTACTATCTTTATCAAACGCAAACCGATTTACAGTAGCTAAATAATGTAATCTATGGTATGCATTCATGTTCATTGGTGTTCCCAAATTATTTAATCCGTTTAAATATGCGTTCCAAATATCACCTTTCTGTTTTTGATTTTCAATCAATACAATGTTTTTCAATTCAACTACGAGATCCATTTCATGTAACCGAATATAATCCCAAATTGTACGTTGTGATTTTGTATCTTGTAAATATACAGACCACACCTTATCTCGTTGTATTTTTTCAAAATTAGGTGGATGTAAAACATCATCAGGATAAAAATCAGTTGGATCTTCGCCTTTATGATATTGAACATGAATAGCTAATTTCCCCTGGTTTCTCTGGAACCACTCATTCATTGCAAAGATTGAACCTACATAATTTCTTTGTGGTTTTAAAAAATTTTGAAGGTCTGCTTGATTCAACTGAATTGCCTTATTACGTTCTGTATCATTGGTAGCTAAATTATACTGTGGACCCCATGTTCCACTCACGATCCATGAATGAAATAATTTTGATATTGTTGGATCTGTTTCTTTCTCATAAAATCCACCAGACATCTGAGATGTCATACCTTCTGTACTCGGCCAAGGGATTTCTGTTTTGTACAATGGAAAATCTACCAAATTGCGGACATAGTTTTTCCGTTCTTTAAACACACCAGAAACTTTGCCTGGTTGGTTTCCTAATTTAGCTGTCTCGTCTCGGAGAGTACCATTTGCTAACATATCTTCAAGTGCTAAACATTTCTCTAATAAACCATCTGGATCATTCGGATTGTCACCATCTAAACGTAAATATTTACCTGGTACACGTACAACTGTTTTCCAAGATTTTCGGGGAGTATATTCAGGATACTTATTTTTGCGAAATCGGTTTTTTGTCTGTATGTATTCTTTACCCCAATAATCAAAAGTGTATCGTTCAGTTTCAGAATCAATTCTTTCCATTTCAAATGCATCTTTATCAAGTGCATTCCGATCACTCACGGTTTTTGATGTATCATCATATTCCGCCCATTTTAACGCTGTAAATTTATCTGTAAGATAACCACCAATAATACTACGAATTAATTGATCACCAAATTCAGCGAAATTATGAATTTTGTTTGCATTTTTAATAACCTCATATGCTGAATAAATGAACTGTCCTTCTGGGCCATACCATTTTAAACCCAAATCAAATGTAAATTCAGCAATTGCTGTAACTCCATCTACTAATGCACTAACTGCTAAATCGCCAATAACAGTTTCTGCACCTTTCAAAGCAAGACCTAAAAGTTTTGAAATTAATACATTTGGTATCTTTAAAATTCCAACTAATGTATAATATACAACATTCCCAGTAGTTGCGAACCATGAATCATATTTCATAACCAAATTCGCAAACCAGCGGGATAACTTTTTATCTGCGCGTATAAACAGTCTTTTCGATGGAGTCATAATATCTCTCAGATACATGGAAATAACTTTTACATCATCACCTTTTTCAATCATTTTACCCATTGTTTGAATTTCATGTTGAATAATTAAACGTTCACTTTCTGTTGCATGATCTACTGTTTTACCAAGTTGTTCAAACAATTCTTGTACAGTAATATCTTGTCCAAGTGATCCTTTAATATATTTTAAAATATAAGCTTCGTAACCTAAATTGACCAATTCAAAAATGTTACCAAACCTTGTTCCCAATACAACAAACGGTTGAAAAAATGATACTAAAATAGAAGTAACAGATTTTATGAAAGCACTTATAAATGAAAATGTATATTCTATCGCAAAACTTGTATTGGATAAAATTGGTTTTAAATTAGTATTAAATGTTTTAAATGCATCTTCTAATGTTTGAAACCCACGATCTTTCAATCCTTGTGCTTCTTTCATTTTTTTTGTTAATGAATCCAATGTATTTTTTGTATTTTGTACTTTATCTGCTAAACCTCGAATTTTTACCTCGGTAAACCTCGTTTTTTCCAACTGATTGACTCTCTCTGTAAAACGATCAATTTGTTTTTTCAATTTATTTTTTTCAAGCATATCTTTTGCATTTGTCATTTTTTCAATTAATTTATCTTGCTTTGATTTTAATTCTTTTACATATTTTTCTCCTTCACTGTTATATAAAAACCAATCATTAAAATTCTCTTTTGCAAGATCTCGTGCACTCGTCGCTTCTTCTACTTTTGGTACCAATTCACTATATCTAGTACTATCTCCTGAAAATTTTGTAAATAAATCCTGAACATGTTCTTGTGCTTTTTTTAAACTAGCATCTGCTTTTTTGGATATCTCGCCATGGAGATCCCCTGTAAACCCTTTTCCTTTACTTACTATTAAAGACATTGAATCAAAGGAAGCTTCTACCGCTTGTTCAATATGTTTTTTAGCAAGAGGTACTAATTTACGGATATCATTCATTCGTGTTTTTGCTTCAGTGTACAAGTCAACCATCTTTTGAAGATCAGTGTATCCAATTGCCCCATTATCATACAATAACTGGGCAGTTTCCCGTGTGACATGATATCGTCCTAGAATTTCTTCACCTTCTGTAATCTGAGCATCAAACTCTTGAAAAGCAATATATTTATATTCATTACGCAACTCTTCCAAGTTTTTTTTACGTGAAGAAAAATCAACAGCAAATTTTTTTTTTAAATTTTTAAAATCCATTTTTTTTTACTTTTATATCAGATATTTAAAAAATATATTTACGTTTACGAGTATTACATTTTAAAGCATTTGGAAAATGATGTCGTTTCTTTATTTTTTCTCTATCTACTTTAAACTGCTTTATTTTTGGTGTTATAATAGCAGATGCACTTACATACTCTTTATCATTAAGTACTTCAAGTTTACCTAAAACAACTATTTTTCTCATATCGCTAATACGATCTACTCTACAATCTTTATATACCAAATTTAGACTGGTATCATTGACTAAAAATCGATGCCAAAATGTAGATTTATAAACATTTATATCTAAGACACAAGTTGTTCCAACCTCTCTTACTCTAGTAACAGCGACTCTCATCATACGACCTTCTTTTGTCAAAACTGAATTTTTTCCATACCAACGTGTACATTCATCTAATGTATCTTTTAATTTTTTATAAGCTGAAATATTAGTTGCAAAATATGGGTTTAAAATAGTTAACCGATCCAACGTTTCACCAATGATAAAATCACGCTGAATTGTAAATTCATATACAAAATACATCTGAAATTCAAATTCTGTAATTTTAACTGTTTCCTTTTCTTCTGTCTCCATTGTAAAAATATCAACCAAAAAAGTTTCTATTCTGTTACCATTCTTCAAGTTTAATTTCTCTTTGTTTATACCTTTAAAAATATAAACAACCCCTTTATGGATAAGATTTTCACTATATTTTGTTTTGAATCTACCTAAAGAACGAAATCGAAAACCTGTATGAACTATTAATGGTAAACCAACTAAAAAATTTGCAGAAGGTGGTCCTCTACCATCTGCTTCCTTTTCTATACGTTCTCTATATTTTCGATCACACGCATCGTTAAAAAAATCGCCTTCCAGTAATTTATGTTCATCTGTTCCATTTTTACCATACTGATTCTTTCCTACATGTATATACACTGGACATTTATCTAACCATTCAGTTTCTAAAAACATTCTTGAAAGAATTTCCATTGAAACAACCATGTTTATCTTGTAATTTTTACACGAGAACAAACGCGTGGGTTTACATGATAAGTAATCTTTTACACAGCGATCTAATTGTTCATCTAACATATGTGCAGCTAGAGTATCACATAAATAAGTTGACATGTCTTTATCAAGATATAAATTTAAATTTCCCTGCGCAGATAAATGTAATTTTTCAAGATAATTTTCATTCAAATTACGAAACTGTAAATCAAACTCATATCGATTATAATTTGTCAAGTATTTTACAGCTTCAGAATTCATATCAATCCCTCTACCAAAAGAGGGTGATGATTGCAACGGATCTCCAACAAGATATATTAAGTACCCATATTTTTCTTTTAAAGATTTTAAAAAACCTATAAACACAGAATCGTATGTTTCAACTTCTTCGCAAAAAATAACATCATATAATTGAATATCTTCTTGTAAACTTAATCTTTCACCAGGGTCGAATTTATATTTTTCTGGGTGTATACCCACCTTTGTAAATGCATGAAAAGTAGAAATAGGTAAACGTGATCCATCGGGTAATACATGTGAACCATATAAACGTAAAACAGAATGCATGGACGACGTCACAATTGTTTTTTTCCGTTCTCGTGAAAAATAATCACACAATTTTTTTGAGCGATACGTTTTACCAGCTCCAGGTTCACCAATCATTGTCATTGGTGACGATGACAAAATTTCAAGTGATTTTTCTATATGATATTCATAAAGAGGTTTTTTAACTTCACTATATTTATCATCCATTAAAAACTGGTGTAATTTCTTCCCGTTATCAACAATTGCTGGTATCGTGAAATCCCACTCTTTTTCTTTGAATGCTTTCCACAAAATTTCACTATCTTTAAATTCCGTTATTTTATTTTCAATAAAAGAAATGTGTTTAAGAATAAAATTATTTTTATCTTCTAATTTTTGATCGGGTTTTAAATCTTCGTTACAATAACTTGAAAAACCTTGTTTTACTTTTAAATATTTTGGCGCAAGTTTAAAAGATGGTATTGAATCCATTAATTGTTCATGCAAAATTCCTTGTCCAGGTAAAAAATCAATCATATCAAAATCTCTCATAAAAACTTCTTTTTTCTTAAAAGGATTTGTATGGCCAATTACAATATTATTTTTTAAGTTGTTTCGGTTTCCATATGAAAATTTTTCAATTTCTTTCTTTACATCCTCTTCATATTTAGGCAAGACCAAAACAGAATCAGTAGCTATACGAACTGGTTTTGAAATATAATTTAAATGGTCCATAAATGCAGAACACGTATGTAGAACATAACGTCTAAATCCAGCAAATGAATTACGATCAAATGTTAAACGCCCTGTTGTCATACATACCAAATGATGATCAGTGTAATTTAACGTTCGTGCCCAATACATTATGTTGTTTGGAACTTGCTCTTGCAACAATCGAAAATCTGATTCACATGATGTCATAATATCTGATGTCGTGTTAATAAAACATCCGCCACTAGACATAGTTTTTGAAGAACCAATGAAACCATTCACTTGTTCTTTTATTATACCTATTGCTTCCTCTTCGGGAAAAACTTTTGCCATCCGCTCACAAGCATCTGCGAATGCTAAAAAAACGCGATCCATTGATTTAAACTTTTCATCATATAACAGTACATCTTGTTTTTTCTGTGAACATAATAAATTATATTGAGGCTTTTTTACAATGCCATTCCCTTCTGATACTACATAACGATTTACGGTAGAACCAGACACTTCACTACTGAAAATACTACCTAATCTTGTACCTTTAACTAATGTCATATGACGATGAAAAACATTTCGAAGATTCTCTGTAAAATCAAAATACCCACCATATATACCCATACCATCAAATTGTATCTTTTTATATAAATCATATTTTGAAGTTATATTTTTGATCTGACAAACCTTTTCACATGTATAGATAATTAAATAGGAATCTATAAATAAAATTTCACGCGAAGTATTATAAAGTTGCCACCATGAACTCATTGTATTAAAATACTCTGGACATAAATTTTCAAGGTAAGTAAAATTCATTTTTGATTTTTTTATTACTACAAATCCATAATCTATGTAATAACTTCTTACTGGTGTCTCCAATTTAGAAAACGTTGGATCTTCAACCCCACCTATAAAAAGAGGTTGGTTATAAAAATCTGGACACCATATATCTTTATATCCACCTTGTACAATATGAGTATACATTTTAGAACAATCAATTTCAATTAACCGAGAAGGTGACCCAAATTCTTTATACAAGCTCCCGTTATATAAAACTGGTGTAACAGGTTCAATAATATTTGGATCGTAACAAAAAATGTTTTCAAGCAATGGTGTATATGTTTCACGAAACTTCATTAATCGTGATAGATGAGTTTGTTTAAAAGAATTTCGCTGTAAACAAAAAATATCTTTTAATAATGCTCCATTTCTTGTATTGTAATCATAAAACTTTATTACTCCTGTCTTTTCATGAATATATTTTCTCTTTTCCTCGTCTTGTCTAGATTCTATTTCCAAATTATATATAGCTTGGTCAACTTCATCTGAAATAGGTAATATCTTTTGTCCGATATCACTAAAAACAAAACTACCAATATTCTTTTCGGTATCATCATGCTCAGAAAAATAAAAAAAATAACCATTTTTATGAAACCTAAAGTTTGAAACACCAGTTAGACGCAAAAATGTATTACAATCTTCCGGATTACTCAATCGACGCGTTAATATTTGCCGAACAAGACTATTTCCATTTGTAAGTCGACAATTAACGAAATTTAAATTAGGTATATAAAACCATTCATCTTTGGCATGTATCATAAAATAAAAAATACTTAATACATCAAACATACTTATCCTGTTATAAAACATAAGCCCATAAGGTTCGAACAATTGAACAATTTCTTCATAAAATTCGCAATCTTGTAAACAACTAGTTGTAAAATAAATTCTTGTATTTTTCTCTAGATGTACAGTATTTTGTATAAATCCAATTAAATCTTCAAAATCTTTAAAATTCTTTATTACTATCTCTTCTTTCATTTTAAAATCATTGCACAATTTTGTTTTAAAATCTGTATGGTTCAATAACTTGTAATTTGGTTTTACAAGTTGTTCAAGATCCTTTTGAAGAACTGAATTCGAAAACGATTTATTATCATCAATACTACCAGAACCCCTATATGTAAAAAGTGGATAAAGTGTACAATTTGCACCTCTTTGAAACATACTATAAACTAAGTCAATATCTAAAATTGGTTCCGCATGCATTGTTTGTTTAAACAAATCAGTTACAATCATAACCAATACCCCATTTCTCTCATCCATTCTTTTTTTTATCTTTTTAGTACCTGAAAACTTAATAAGAGGTACTAACTTCAATTCATTTACGTTATTTTGAATGATACCTTTAGATTGTCTTAAAATACAAAATGTTTCTGAACGGAACCAATATATATCAAGAACCAACAGTTCTGCAATAAAACAACAAATCTTCTCATTAACTGGTAAAGTTAAGTCAAAGGGTCCAAATTTATCTACAACAGCTTTTACAATCTTATCTACTAATTTATTTCCTGTTAATTTCATGTTTCTGTAAATAAAAATAGGACATTTGTTTTTTTTTGGTACAGATCGATCCATTGATTCTTCCACACCTAATTCTCTATGAAACAAACAATGTAATTTAGAAGTACCATAAAATAATTCAATACTCCAGAAGAAACAAGATAATGAACAATAATATGATTTTATATCTTCATATGTACGATATCTTTTACCACCATAAGTAACAACAGATAATGGATCTTTCATGGCTTCTTCTATCTCATCTTTATTTACTGGATCATTTAAAAATTCTTTAAGTTTCTGGACATTGCTAGAATCTGACTGTACTTGCAATAAACCAGAACCATTCACACGAGTTTTCCTCCTTCTACTAATATTGTTTGTTCTACTTGAAATTCTCTCATAATAAAAAGGTACCACGTCTCTTGAGTCTGAACTTAATAAATCACGCCAATCTTTCATCCTTATCATCTTATAAATATCTTGATACTGGAAATAGTTAATACTCCATGCACTATCACTACCCATAACATTTATATTACCAGCTCCAAAAATTGAAAATACACCATCTAAATCCAAAGAAGCTTCCAATTCTTCTAAAAACTCATCAACGGAATTAAATTCCGCTGTAACAAATCGTTCATTTGACCCATTTTGGTCTCTAAAAGATGTTCTTACAGAAATCATTGTCCTATCTCTCTTTTATATCCGATACTTTGTATTTTATATCTGACTTTCAAATAAACATACAATGCCTCATAATAGTCGAAAAGCAACAAAATACCACTCGGGCAAACGAATGAAAGTCCACAGAGTTTTATCAGAATCAAACCCTATGCGTAAACAGGCATACAAGGATAAACAACGACGTGGTCCACAACAAATAAACAAAGTGGCACACTATAGGTCATTGATGATGGCACAGCACGATAATTCACGGCATAGATGGTATGCAAACGCGTCACAAACCCAAAATAAACTGGATAATTTACTTAAAACCAGTAAAGAATTGAAAGCGCAACGAAAAGAGAAAAAAGACCGTGCAAAAGGAAGAAATGTATTAAAAAGCGGTGTATTGGAACAAAAACTCCCAAAAGATATCATTCGACACCATATAGAACCTTATTTTAAGAAAAAATAGCTAACCCTAACTAACTCTAATAACCTTTTTTCTCTATTTTAATACCAGATATAAATATTTGTTTGGTTTGGAATGTTTTTTAGCAAGTTTTGTTTTTTGAAATGCTTTTAATATTTTTTTTTAAAACCAC
>Ga0208644_1003227_pt1 | contig 12747 bp, 23 predicted proteins | sample VirMetDEL_Nov_18_FD_184517 | JGI IMG/M metagenome (GOLD analysis project Ga0208644, IMG submission 184517) | Aqueous microbial communities from the Delaware River and Bay under freshwater to marine salinity gradient to study organic matter... | ecosystem: Environmental > Aquatic > Marine >... | reverse complement strand
TATGGAAACATAATGCCTGTAGAGCCTAAATCAAAACCTTTTACAGATCCTGCTTGAATCCCATTAATTAAAGAACGGAACAACAAAACAGACACACCCCCTGAAGAGCCTTGACGCTCAACAGTACCATAAGCATTTAATAGGTACAATCCCGGTTGATTAAATGTAACTGTACCAGCCGCATCAATCATTACTGGGTCTGAAGATGTATATTGAGCCGCACCAAATGAAACCTGTAAAGCAGAATCCAATCCAGATGGTACCTGATTGACTGTAGAGGCCCCACTTAAAACTTGAGTCACTCCAAAAGTTTCAAACATAAGCGACTTAATATCGCTAAGTAAATAGTTTTTGGTAGCGTTATCAGAAGATGCTTCAGTCCCTATGACTTTATCTGCTAATGATGGATTACCATCGGTTTCGTATGTGCTAATCTTTGCCATTTTCTTTTTTTGTTACTTCTCCAGTTTGCATGTTTATAACAGCATCCTTGCCATATTTGTCTATCAACAATCTCTCGTGATTTGCAAAATCAGAACGTAATTGCTCCATAGACCTTAGCAAAGATTCTTTTTGGATTTCCGCATCAGCAATTGCCATCTTCATTTTTGAATAATCTGAATTCATTTGCTGAATAAGCTCCAACTCTTCGTTTGTTAATTTAGTATGTGTTTCCATTTGATTAGATTTATATATACAAATATATGATTTATAATTTTATTTTGATTGACTACAATATTTTACGTGTCTGTGCCACAGTTCTAACTTTCTGTTTACCATCTTCTAATATAATTTCTGGTTTTATCGTTAGTATTCTGCCTCCTAATTTTTTAGGAGAAGCCCCTCTTTCTACATGCCATCCTCCTTTGCCCTCATTATACTCTTCTTTATATGTAGATGTCCTTACCATTGTAATGTCTTTTAAATTAACTTTATTCTGAGAATTCAACCTTTCTACAGTATAAGTTATTTCCATATCTTCATGAACGTGACCCATCCATATCATGTCGGCATTCTCTACCATAGTTGACATTCTATTGAAGTTTATACTGCCTCGTGTCACTGGACCACCGCCTCCTGATCCATGAAAATATTTTATACGATATACAGATTTAGTAGTGCTTTTAGGCCTATTAAACCTATAAACTACCCATCCCCCATAACCTCCTAACTGAATGTTGATATTTTCATTTTGGTTCAATCCATTCACAATGAATTTCAATACGTCTATTTCTAAATGTTTTATTATAGCCGTTTCGTGATTACCATAACCAATCAAATCAATCAAGTGTGCGTAAGGTTTAAAAAAATCTATAGCTCCTTCGCATATAGAGTTCCAGTGATCGTCACGAGCAAATTCTTTTCGTAATGTTTCTTTTGTCCCCCTACGGTCGTTTTTACCCGTCATACCACATATCGTATCCCCATTGATTAGAATACGCATGTTGCTTTTTAGAGCCATATCTAAATGGTCTTTTAATAATTTACGATTGCATTTGGGATTATCCCAGTGTATATCCGATAATAGTAATACTTCTATCGCATTAAACGGATGATCAAAAATATGGATGTTAGTAGACATAGGAGGTAGACCCAAATAGGGATTTTATATTTTATAATTACTTTAGGTGGCAGTTGCTTAGTAATTGTCAAATAAGTCGTATCGGGTTTCTGCCTAATTATAGTTTTGATTATATCGTGTTCTCTTATTATCCTGACTTGAACACTGCCAGTATCAATTGTAATTGTATCAATTACGTTAGTTGTATCAACTCTGTAATATTTTAATGTGTCATGGACAACAAATGTATCCAACACAATAACACTTGCACAATAAGCTGTATCTTTTTTGCAAGCTTGTTTATGATGCCATTCTGCCGAACAGCTAGAGAAAAGAAATATTAACGCCCCTGCCCACGATAACGCTTGGAAGGAGGATTGTTTTTTGAATGAACTCCCGGACGTTTGCGTTTCTTTTTTGGTCTCCATGTTTTAACCGTTGCTTGCTTTGCCATTGGTATATTTATCAATTACAGTGTAGCCCAATGAAAAAATAGTAATGAACTCAACAGCCTCAACAAGCTGTGGAGTATTGTAGTATAGTAATGATCCAAACAGTACTATAGCTCCTGTGATACCAACGAAACGCTTACTGCTAAATTCGCCTTTGTCTCCTTTAAATATTTCTTGAATTTTCATTTTTTACCTCTATTACGTGCTCTATTTTTAGATTGACACTCTTTTACTAATTTACCCTTCTTTGTATGGCTCATATCTTTACCATCTTTATTACCGTAAGTTCCAGCTTCACGATTAGCCTTGTTTAGAGCCGCTCTATACTTTTTTCTAGCCGGGCTGGACTGATACTTCTTATCGTACGAGTAATCCCTTCCAGTAGCCTTATTTGAGCCCTTACGAGTATTCTTAGCCTTGATGGTATTCTTAGCCATTACTTTCCAAAGTATTTAATCAACAAAGAATCGTTCTTATCGTGTAGTTCTTTCAAGATAATCATCGCACTATCTTGTAGCATTTCGCTCTCTACTAATTGCTCTTCTGCTTGCTCTTCAATAGTTGGAGTTTCAGCACTTAATCCCATAATAAGGATAAGTATGATTGAGATGGTTGTAATTAATAAAGTTTTCATATTTTCCCTAATGCTTTATAGATTTTAATTTCGGTAATCAACGCAGAACACAAGCTATCTTGGCTCTTTAGCATTGCACTCATCTTTGCAAGCTCACGCTCACACCTCTCTAATCTTTGCTCACATCGTAAAGTAGCAGCCTTAGACTGAGATTCAGATCTTGCATAAAGTGCAACAACCACAAACAATAACAAGAATGCTATTGCCTTCATAGGGTCTTTGCTAAATTGTTCAAAGCTAATTGGTAGTTTCATCACTTATCTTTTAGTTCTTTTCTTTCTGCAATTTTCTCTTGGAATTTCTTACGCTTTAACTCTATAGGAGTCAATTCAGTTTTCTCTTCAGTAACAGGCGTAGATTCTTCAACCTGCTCTTCTGGAGCAACCTCTGTATTAAACTCAGTCTTTAGCTTGTCTATCCACTCTGACTCATCAGTAGTTGTCCAAGTTTGTTCTGCATACCCCTCAATTACTTGATCTGTATCTACAAATCCATAAGTAAAATTAGTAGTCTTGTCTACCCAGAAAATCCAATAAGTCTTTTTTTCTGGGTATTTAATTGCGTGTATTGTATATTCTGCCATGTTTATAAGTATTTAATTATTATGCTGCTCCTCCATCATATATTGTCCATCCTTTTGCTATTATAGCTGCTCTAGCTGCTTCTGCTGCTCCACCTGGTGTATATTTAGATATACCAAATCCAAGTCCTTTTCCAGTAACAGTAGGTAATTTTTCAGCCCAAGCTATTAACGCTGCATCATAGTTGTTTGTTGAAAGTCCATTTGTATTACTGAATATAGTACCATTTTCTGTTATGTTAGAAACATCCCAATAAGATATATCTTGATCAAAAACTGGACAGTATGTAAAGATATTATTGATACTATTAAACCTTGAAAAATCTATGTTTATAGGTTGGTTAAATGCTCTGGCCTGATAAAAAACGTTTGTCCACATAGCCCCAGTGCTTGTGTTTAGATAATATTCAGAGTCAGCTACTGGTTGACCTCCATTATTCCACCCATATGCATATAAAAACATTTGATACCTAGAAAAGCTTGGACATAAGAGAAGAGTAGAACCCTCCGCTAAAAGAGGTTGGTTAAACGACTGTGTTTGATAAAACATAGCACCAAAATTAGTATATGGATCTGTACCGTAATTCCAAGTATCAGTACCTGGAGAATTGAAATCAGAATTCGCAAACATATAACCAAAGTCAGTTACTGAAGCAACATCCCAACCGGTAACATCTTGGTTAAAAGGATGGCTTTCTGAGCTACTACCTTGAAACATACTGCCAAGATCTTGATTAGTTCCAATACAGGTTAGTGTAATTGGATTGTTGTACTTTGCTCGCCAAAACATAGCAACAGCATCACCATTTAAAGTTATGTTTAAAGGAACGCCTCCGTTTTGGAATGTTTCATTATCTTGAAACATATAATTAGCATTACTTGAATTAGAAAAATCAAACGAATTTATGTCTTGATTAAAATCTTTACATTCACGAAACATTTGGTAAAAACTAGTAACATTGCTAGTATCCATAGTTATCGGAGAATTAAATCCTTCATTAAAATAAAACCAACTCGCAAGAGAATCTACTTGTGGCATATACCAATTTAAGGGCTGATTAAATGCTGTAGCATAAGAAAAAGTATCTTCTGCATAAGTACAATTCGGGAAACTCCAATTAGAAATAGAAGAGCTACCTCCATTATTAAAGCCATATGATTCATATGCAAATCCCCACATTTCTTCTACACTTGATGTATCCCAATTACCTATGTCTTGGTTAAATGCTTGTGTTCCTGCAATAGGACCATTCATATAAACAACGCTAGACGTATCCCAATCACCAATAGGTTGATTAAATGCATATGCCCAACCTACTATATAGCTTATATCGGTAACTCCAGACATATCCCAATGCCCTATTGGACGATTGAACAATTCGCAACTCTCAAAAGTACTTGCCATATCTGTACTTGCAAGAATAGGGTCATTAGTATCGGTTACGGTCATATTAAAACAACTTTGGAAACAACCTGGTTCAGTAATTATCAAACCATCCCATTTCTCAATATTAAGCATTTTACGATTATCTCCACGGAAATATCCAGTTTGCCAACCAAATACCCCACCTGTAATTCTAATACGATACTCACCCTCAGTTGCGTATGTATGAGTTACTTCTGGTTGATTATATACCGTAATGTTTTCTACTGAACCATCACCCCATTCAACCATAATGTCTAAATCTTCATTTAGATAAGTTTCAGAGGTACTAGATACCAATTGTAATTTATACTGATTGCTTGCGGTAGATAGATATCCTGTGTTGCGTGTATCTACCCAAAAAGTAAACGCTGGTTCCGCTAAAGTGGTAACCGATCTTGTGTTACTATATGCTGTTATCATTTTCTTTATTTATTATTGTGTTAATATTATAATTCTTCTGGTATAGGTGTGTATTCTATTCTTTCAAGTTGATCAAGTTGGTCGTGAATTTCGGAAAAATGTGGGTCGTTTAAAACTTGAGTGCCGACTATCCATTTATCGCTTCCGTCCTTGACAAATATCAATTCACTTGACTTATTTTTATAGCCGTTAAGGGCGTTGTATTGTTGGGTATTTGGATGTAATACTATCATAATGAGTTGACGTAATTGTTTGTAATATTATAAAAATTTAATGCTTCACTTGACAAATCTCCCCCCAAAAATGCAAAAGATATTCCAGCATCCGTTGGAGAACCTGGTTGTGTTAAAAAGTATAAATTCCCCGAAAAAGTGGTGCTATTATCAGAAGCATTTGTTACGATACCATTAGTTATATATTGTTGGGTGGTTGCGGTATCTCTATTCAAACTTTGCAATCCGACTACATTAAAGTTAAAAATGAGAGGTCTTAAAGTTGAATTTATTCTATGATTAGAACTGGATGTAGCCCTAATAAAAGTGGAAGTTCCAAATCCTCCAAAATAGCCAAAATTTGTTGCTTGAAGATAACAATAAACACCAATACTTGCAGAATCTTGAGAATAGTTTACCACATTAGTATCGTTAAAATTGGCGTTAATATAACTGCTAACACCATCGCCTTTAAAACCTTGATTCGATGTAAAATTGGGACTATTAACGGCAGTATAGTTAGTTACTCTTTTCCAATCAATTAAAGCAAAATCGCTATCGCCATCAGTTGCAAAAACCCCAAATGTATCTAACTTACTCCAAATACCAGCAGTTTTTAAATCTACAACTAACTGATTTTGCAATGCTTGTTGTGATGCACTTGGTAAGGTATATCCTTGTGTTGTGGCATAGTCTAAAACGGCTTGGTAGTCTGCATCTGTCAATGCCTCCGTACTTGCTTTAACTCTGTAATAATAAGTAGTCTCTTGATCTAATCCAGTTACCACATAAGATGTACTTGGAGCGTCTACTTGTTGGTTTTGCAAAACAAATGTCGAAAAATCACTTGATTCGCTTACATCTAATAAATAATAAACCGCTCCCGTATAAGCTTCCCAATTAGCCGTAAATGTATTTACACCTATATCTGTAGCAACTTTTGCAAACAATGAGTTTGCTCTTACACGATAGTAATAAGTCGTGTCTGATTGTATTCCTGTTACGTCATAAGAAGTCAAAGAACCGTCAACAACTTGATTTTGTAAAACAAAAGTATCAAATGTCTCAGATGTACTTACATCCAACAAATAAGAAACTGCTCCAGTATAAGCCTCCCAATTAGCCGTAAATGTATTTACATTTGCATTTGTAGCAATTTTTGCAAATACTGAATTTGCCTTTACACGATAGTAATAAGTTGTTTCTGGATCTAATCCCGTTACCTCGTAAGAAGTCAAAGAACCGTCAATGATTTCCTCTTGCAAAACAAAAGTATCAAACGTCTCAGATGTACTTACATCTAAAAGATAATTTCCAGCCCCCGTGTATTCTACCCAGCTCGCTATAAAAGAATTTGACCCTATATCAGTAGAAACTTGTGCAATTAATGTATTTGCACGCATTCTATAATAATAGGTTGTTTCTGGCTGTAAGCCTACAACTGTATATGAAGTAGTAGGAGCAGTAATTGTTTCTTCTGCTAATATAAACGTATCAAACGTTGGTGATTCGCTAAAATCTAAATAGTAAGTAACCGCACCCGGATAAGGCCTCCAGTTCACAGTAAGAGAGTACGATCCAACTCCCGTTGCGGATAACACAACAGGGAATTTCGAAGTTAAAATCCCTATACTAGAAGACCCAATACCTACACCAACGGATATATACATACTACCAAATAGCTATAATATTTGTTGCTGTTGTTCCAGTAGAAAATACTCTTAATACCTGAATAGGCATAAAAGAACCTGCATTCAAACCTGCAAATACAACTTCATTTCCACCTACAGTTAATACTTTTACATCTCCTGCACCACCTATATATAAAATACACCCATCATTCCCACTGCCATCTTGTGTGGATACGCTAGGTATATTAGTAGTGTCCGATGGAGTCACGGCAGCTGCGCTTCGTCCTTGTAATTTTTGATATGCCATTGTTTTTATTATTTTTTATATGGATATAAACGATTTAAAGCATCTCTACGCTCCTTACATCCGCAAGGCTTTCCAGATACTTGTGAAACTTTGTCAACAACAGCCTTAATGCCGGTTACAGTTGTTATCTTTTCAACTGTGTCACCAAGACCTCTGCTTTTACGATTTAATTTCATTATAGCAAATTTAAGTATTTTTTCTTACTCTTGTTTTATCTCTTTGTAAACGACTTCGTTACCTTACCCTTAGGAGTGTTAGAAACAAATTGCTTACTACTACCACCTTGACTCTTTTTCTTCTTAGCAGTAGAAGCCCTCTCAGACTTGCTCATGCTCTTAGCCTTCTTTAATGGCAAGCAACGGTCTGGGTTCTTCTTGTTCTTGCTAGTGCCACACTCCCCAGCAATAGACCCATCTGATGCTATTCGAACCCATTTCTCGTCTCTCCACTTTTTTAATGCTCCCATTACTTTTTCCCCTTTCCATAGTTAGGATCCTTGCAATATTTTGAAGCTGCCATGTTAGCATAAGCACTAGGGTAACGATCAAATGTACGCTTCGCCCAAGCAATACCTGCTGGACAAATCTTATTATTTTTTTTAACACGCCCTTTGGTAGCCATTAATATTTCCCCCTTCTGCTTGATGGACTGCTCTTGGTAGAACCACCCGGCCCAGCCCATAGTTTTTTACAAGCCCAGTACCGAGCACTTAATTTATTGGTGGCACTAGAGCATTTATGACGTGCCTTAAAGCTCTTACGTGCCGCTGCACTATAATTATGACCATATCCCTTTGCACCAAAGTGAATGAGTTTCTCTTGCCCACCAGAGCAAGCCTTAACCATCATTTTTTTTCCGGGACGATCACTAGAACGTGGCACGTTGCATTTCATTTTACTTTTGTCAGCCATTTTAAGTAATTTTGTTCAAATTTAATAAATATAATTTAATGCATAATCCAAAATACAATTACATGAAGTATTGGCGTGTAATACGCTACTACGTAAAAGCAAAATACAAAATATCTGAACCAGATTTAGATATTTTATTCTTCCTCTACTCCGAAAATAGATTCACATACGAAAGATATAGAGATTTTGAGAAACTACTCAACTGGGACAACCAAAGATTCAATAGACTTATAAAAGAAGGTTGGATTATAAACTTCAGAGAAGGTCTAAAAAGAGAAAAGCCCCTATATGAACTAACATACAAGGGCAAAGCATTGGTTAATACAGTATATAAGAAGCTAAATGGAGAAGAGATAGCATCAACCAAGAAGAATAATCCTCTTTTTATGGCAAATGTCATCAGTACTGATAAAATCTATAGAAATTTCATCATCAAGATGAACAAAGAGATAAAAGAACTAAAACTTAAAGAACAACAACAACGTCACGCTCCTGAATGATGGTATACTGCTCTTCGTGTATCATCATTTTGAAACTATGACCCTTGTCGTAGTGAATAATATCACCTTCTTTGATTACATCAACGTCAGTTCCCGGCTTTATAACCGTGGCTTTCTTGTATCTAAATTCATTAGAGTCTTGCGCAGACAAAAGAAGACCGGAGGAGGTCTTAACCTCCTCTTCAATCTCCTTTACAACTATGAATTTACCTATTGGTTGTATCTTATTAATCTTGCTCATACGATCTAGCCATTGTTACAATTGCATTTGTAGATAGAATGGTAGTGGCAACACTAACTGCATTCTGTAAAGCTGTTCTAGTCACCTTCAATGGATCAATAACACCCATTTTTATCAAGTCACCTTTTTCTTGAGTCTTGACATTGTAACCATGACCAATCTCTTCTCTGCCATTATACACATCTGTAATGCATATACCAGCATTATTTAATATCTGCTCTATTGGAGTATTAACCGCTGTCTGCAACATAGTGGCGGCAGCATGCTTTTCATCGCTGTAATCGTCTCCTAGCATGCCCATAACGTTGATTTCAGCAAGCGACTTACCAGCTCCGGGCAAAATACCCTCATCTAAAGCAGAACGAACTGCACATACCGCATCATCAACACGATCGTACAACTCTTTTTGCTCTAAATCAGTATTGCCGCCAACATAAATAACACCAACACCTCCAGTAAGAGAAGCAATACGCTCAAGTATAAAATCCTTGTCCTCTTTTTTGGCTGCCTCATTATGAGCATCACGCAACTGCTGTACACGATTATCAATAGCTTCTTTACTAGACTTAACATCTGACTTTAATATAACAGTTTTATCTCTACCAACGATGATTTTGCTAGCATGTCCCAAAGAACCATAATTAATCAAACTTAAATCATCACCAGTCTTTTCAGAAAAGTATGTAGCACCAACACTAATAGCTATATCCTGCATCAATTCATGCTGCTTATAACCAAAATTAGGAGGCTGAATGGCACATATTTTCAAATTATTCTTCATAACGTTTGCTGCAAGTGTATTTACAACATTGTTATTACATGGAGAAATAATCAAAAGTTTCTTGCCCTCTTGGATAATTGGCTTAAGAACATTCTCTATCTGCAATATATTACTTATTTCAATATCAGCCACTAGAACCATTACATCCTCAAATACGCACTCATCACGTTTTTGATCATTAATGAACAATGGACTCAAGTAACCCCTATCTATTTTAATACCACTGGTAGTTTCTGCATATGTCTCTGAACTTTGGCTTCTTTCTACCGTGACTATACCGTTTTCCCCTACCTGTTTGTACACCTCACTAATAATGTATCCAGTGTCGGGGTCGTTATTGGCAGATATAGTAGCCACATCCAAAAGCATTCTTTTATTTAACTTCTTGCTCTTGCCTTTTAAATCTTGAACGACATGAGTTGTAAGATGATTCAATTGACGAAGCACCTCTGTCATGTTCATTTTCTTAGAGTTAGACATGACCTCAAGACCAGCTAGGACTAAAGCCTCTGTTAAGACAATAGCCGTAGTCGTACCGTCACCGGCACTAGTAGCTGTCTTGTCAGCTGCTTCTTTCATCATCTTAACCGCAAGGTTTTCTACTGGATCGATAAGGTCAATTGATTTAGCGACAGTAACACCATCTTTGGTGACCGTAATGCCATGGGTATGGCTTGGCGATTCAATAAGCACCGTATTACCATTTGGTCCCAATGTGCTCTTAACTGCTTTGGACATCGTAGTGATACCCTTAATCAGTTTTTTCTTTGCCTCTTCAGAAAACAATAAGTTCTTAGGCGTGTATCCAATTGTATTCATATTTGATTTGATTACAGCAAATATAACAAAAAGGAGGCCAAATAGCCTCCCTCTGTCGTTATGTCAGTAAAGTATGGGTTTATTTCTTATTACGAGCCTTTGCTGACTGCTTAGGTGGAAATAATTCTCTTCTTGTCTTTTTACTACTAGGAGTATCACGAATCCCTGTCTTTATAGGGTCATTAGTTCTTTGACTATATGTAGTAGCATAAGGATTTTTTCTACCCTCAGCCTCAAGATTTTTCAATCTCTCTGAACTTCTAACATATCTTTCTCCTGTTGGGTCTTGCATTGGGTGTCCTGGAGGCCTTGTAGCCATTTCCCAATCGTCTTTCACTTCTCTTTTTAAACCTTTTCTCGTTGGAAGGAAGTCATTGTGAAATCTTACAGAATCTTGAGCGGTGTATTTCCTTTTAGGATCACCAGGTCCTCCGAACATACTATCGCTACTTGGCAATGGAATGTCTCTTGTAAATTTTTTCTTAGCCATGATATTTATTTTTTTGTTCTTAAGCTCTTTAAACGTTTTTGATTAGCCTCAGTTTTATTAGCAAACTGATAAAGTCCTTCAGCTCTCATGCTATCCATTTGAGCACTTGCTCTCGTCACATTTGCTTTTCTTGTTAATGGAATGCGACCAGGCTTCATATATTCCTGTCCTTTAAATTCATAAAAAGTTTCTGGCCAAGGATTTGTAGTTTTTTTAGCTTGCTCCATCAATAAATCAGCTCGATTCTTTTTAATACGAGACTGAGACATAAAAGAATCAGCCTTAGCTCTCATTTTTTTAGGATCGCCCGGTCCCCCAAATAAACCTTCACTGCTCGGCAATGGGATATCACGTGTTAATTTTTTCTTAGCCATATTGGTTATTTTATAGGTTTAGGTACATCGCCAAACTCAACATCTGGCTGATTGTTTAATTTTTCTATAGCCATAATAATAACCTTAATGTCTTCAAGACTATAACATCCTTTCAACACAGCAGCATTAATAGCTTGATTAATTACTTCTTTAGCTTCTTTTAACTCCATGGCAATGGTGTATTTTCTGGTGCTACAGGAGGGTTGATTTTTGAATCAATAATAGCTTGAATAGACTTTTCTAAAGAAGAAACCTTATTTGCTCCAAGAGTCTCCTTAATCCAACCTATTATGATTTCTTCTGTTAAATCTGAATAAGGAATAAAGTTTGTTACATCTTCCGTTGAAAAATTTACCGTATTGTAAATTAACTCTGCACTGTAAGTGCCATCTGTTCCATCTACGTCAAAGACCGCAGTCACTACGTAGTCTTCTTTACCTTCAATTGTTTCAGTGTAAAGGTTTTTAACTTTCCAATTATATGTTGTCATAATTTTTTATATTGCTTGCATTGCGATTTTATAGTTTGCGCCATTTATTCTTACTGTCCAAGTTGTATCTGGCGTTATTGTTTCTGTTGCTACAGCACCAGCAGGATACTCAGTACTACCAACTACAAACTGGTTTGACGCAGTTGCAATTGCTCTAGACCCTAAAATAACACTTCCGCTAAATCCACCATTCCGAGTTGCCCAACCAACCATAACGTTGCTGTTTCCATTTACATCTGTCAAAGCATCTCCAGATTGATGACCAATTGCAGTATTATAACCGCCTAATTGATATCTTAATGCCGAAAATCCAATACCTACATTGCCATCTGCGCCAGTTTGACTAAATAACGCTCCATGACCAAGCGCAACGTTATATAATCCACTAATAGAAGTCACAAGAGCATCATTACCCATAGCAATATTAACACTACCATTTGTGTCGTTTTTTAAAGCTCTTTGACCAATAGCTATATTATTATTAGAATAATTAGGGGTCTTCAATGCCTCTAGCCCTATAGCTATGTTTCCATAACTTTCTAAGCCATTTCTCATTGCTTGGTATCCAATTGCTATGTGCTCGCCACCATTATTGGAATATAAAGCTTCATTTCCTATGGCGATATTTGTGGAGCTACCAGAACTACCTTGTGCTGCTTCTTTTCCTATAGCAATATTATTACTACCAGTTGTACAGTTTTTTAAGGCTTTCCAACCAATAGCGGTGTTGTTACCACCACTACTATTAGAATATGCCGCTTGATATCCAATTGCACTCAAATTAGCTCCACTCGTATTAGAGTATCCTGCTTGATAACCTATTGCTGTTGCATTAGTAGCACTTGTATTTGTCCACAAAGATTGATAACCAACAGATGTGTTACTTGATCCACTAGTATTATTTCTTAAAGCTTGAAA
>Ga0208644_1003225_pt1 | contig 12752 bp, 19 predicted proteins | sample VirMetDEL_Nov_18_FD_184517 | JGI IMG/M metagenome (GOLD analysis project Ga0208644, IMG submission 184517) | Aqueous microbial communities from the Delaware River and Bay under freshwater to marine salinity gradient to study organic matter... | ecosystem: Environmental > Aquatic > Marine >... | reverse complement strand
ACTGATTAAGTAACTTATCATCCCAAGTTAAAATAAGATTAAATAAATTTTTATTATTTAAAGCCCAATCGTGTAATCCAAAGTACTCATTAGGTTCTTGCAAAACAAGAATATTATAAGTAGATAAGTCTTCTTGTGATTTAGGAATATCATCTACAAAAATAGATATATCTAAATGACTAAGATGATCTAATTTAGATTTAAAATCTTCGGGATTAAAGTGTTTTACTTTTAACTTCATAAAGTATTATAAAATTTATTTTGTTTCTCTTGACGTTCAATATCTTTAATGTGAATTAAACAAAATTCATCATTTGCAGGTAAACGAGATTCTGTTTTATGTCCTATTAAAACTTCATGCACTTTATTTTTCCATTTAATCCTTTTAACATTTTTCATAATACGACATTGATAATCAGGAAAATTTACTCTATTATCCCTATCAACATTCCATCCCCATTTGCTAACATGTTCGGGGGTAAGACCATTTACTTTATTAATCCTAGGTACCCAAAATATATCTACTTTGTCATTCATATTAATAACAGTTTCAATAGTATCCATTAAATAATCATCTGGGTATTCATCAGCATCAATTTGGAAAATGTAGTCTCCTGAGCAGTTGTCTTTAAGATTATTTTTAAAAGCAGCAAAGTCTCCATTTAAGGGGAATTCAATAAGTTTGTAAGGCATATTAAACTCAGCGAATTCTTTTAGTACTTCATATACCTCTTGAGTAGTATTACCCTGATCACATTGTACTACGATTTCATCTTGTTCTCGTTTGTTTTTAAAGAGATAATCCATAAGACATTTTATCTCTTTCCATTCATTACATACAGGTATAGCATAACTTATTGTCATAGAATTTATTTTTCAAATATTCCAATATAATCAAGGGCTTCCATAAAATCTCGTTCTTTAAAACTTTTTGAAGAAGCATTATCCATTTTATGAGTATGATATTCTCCAGGTTTTCCTTTTATAGGGAATCTTTCCTTTTCATCTTCAGGAATTTCAGTAACGGGAACAGCAGTCCAATTCCAATTATGTTTATTAGGACCATTTACATAAACCATTCCTTTATCAGGAAGATTTATAGTACTAGGAATCCAATGATATCCATTATCATCTATAAAGGTTAAATCTTTATAAAGTTCAGGGAGCACTTCTAATTGTTCTTCTAAAAACTCACTATCTTTTTTCATATAATTATGAGTCATAAAACCACACCCATAACACATTCTATTTATTAAATTATGTGCTTCTTTTGTTTCATAACAAGCGTCACTACCACAACGGGGACAAGTAATTAATTTATCTTTAGACATTTGCCAACTTATTTAATTTAGGTAAATTTAATTTAGGGAGTTCTAACTTAACTTCTTCAGGAAAATCAGGAATATAAATACCTAAATAGTTATCTAATACTGTTTTCATAGTATCAAAGTTAAAATTATTTTTACTTTTATGATATTGGAGCTTAGCTCCTTTTTCATATGATTTATAATTTTCAAACATATTAAGTAAATGTTGATTAATTTCTATTAAATTAGGGCTAAACCATTTACTTTCTGGGAGGATCATATCTTTAACAGCTGCACTTTCATGGACATTGTTGAGTTCTCCATTAATTAAAGTAGTAAATTTAGGGTCTAAAAAGTCTGTGTGACCACTCCAATTAGTAGTTAAAATAGGTTTATTAACTAAACTAAATTCAAGTAAGGGACGGCCATATCCTTCTCCTTTAGTTAAGCTAACCATAGCCTTTACTTTCTTATGGTTATATAAATGATTTATTTCTTCATCAGTAAATTCCCCATGGAGTAAATAAACATTAGGATAAGTATTAGCTTTTACTGTAGACTTAACTTGGTATATTTTATTTAAAATTTGGTCCCTATCTAAATAAGAAGCACCTGCACCACTTGTTTTTAAAATTAAAGCAGGAGATTTTGGTTTGTCTTTAAATGTTTCATAAAAAGATTTGAGTAATAAACCAATATTTTTTCTATCTTCTCCTACTATTCCTTGCATCCAATGCCCCACACATAAATAAGCAAATGATTCTTTAATTTCACTTAAATCTATTAAGTTTTTTTCCTTAGAAGGAAAATATTTAGTTAAATCTGCTCCTTCTAAAAGAACTTCTACAGGTTTTTTAAGAAAAATATCCCCAAGTTTTTGACCTTGTTGGTTCTGATGTTCAAATTTGCTTTGTTCAAAAACTTCTTTAGCATGATTAGAAGAAACAAAATTTACATCCATTCTATTTAAACCTTCTATCCATTGAGGGGGTGATATTGTGGTTTCAATCCCAGCAGTAAACCCAATATTAAAATCCCCTACAGGTTGAAATTCATTAGGTACTGTTATTTGAGCCCAAATTTTAGGTTTTGAAGGAAGTTGATTTCCAAAAGGAAGTAAGTAAGGTTTAAGAAACTCCCATTCAGAGTGATCTTCAATAAACCCCCAAGGTGTATTTCCCCATCTTTGGGGAAGAATTTTAATATCGTATTTGTCTAATTCTATAAGAGCTTTTACTACATCTCTAGAACGGGCTCCATAGCCACTGTAAGTATCAATGGGGCAACTAATTATAAATAACGGTTTCATTTAGTATTGTAAATTATGGGGTATAGACTTAGATTCAGGTTTATCAATTTTTATCAAATTGTATTTTTCTCTTGGAACCCAAGTTTTAAATAAATTATCTATGTTGTCTATAATTTTATAAGACATTTTTTCTGAAGTGAATCCTGCTTCGTCTCCAACAGCCCATTCTCTTCCTAATAGACCATATTGTTTTCTAGTTTTAGGGTCTAAATTATAAACTTCTAAAAGTTGATTAGCAGCATCACTAGCTTCACACCTATCATCAAAAATATAAGGAGTTGGAGGTGAACCTACAATTGAAATGCTAGTTGGGAATACTGGGAAGGCCCAAGGGCCACATTTTTTATAGGTACCTCTATGATTTGAAGGGAATAGTTCATCAAATTCAATCCAAGTACCATTTTTAGTTTCAAAACGCATTTGGTCCTGCATACCGCCTGTAACATTAGCTATAATAGGATTTCCTGCTAACATAGCTTCAGTTAAACTTAACCCCCACCCTTCATTAGACGTAAGTTGAATTTGAACATCTGTACTATTGTACAATAAGTTCATTTGTTGAGGAGAAAGCTTTTGATCTGAAAATATAATGTTATATCTTTCGGGGTTATGTCCACATAAAGCTTCAATTACCGCAGGTAAGTCAGTTCCATTATTATCTACTTTTTGAGTATGAAGTACTAAAGCACACTTTTTAGCTTCCTCTAAAGGTAGTTTATCTACAAATTGGGTAAAAGCCCAGATAGTATCAGGGATTTGTTTACGTCTAATATTTCTAGAGTTATAAAAAGCTACAAAATTGTATTCATCTCCTCCAAACAAATGTTTTTTAAATTCTTGTAATTGATTGTAATCAGAATGATCTTTATCAATAGGATAAAATAGGTTATGATTCAAACCATGGGGAACATACTCAATAATTTTATTTTGTGCTTTTTCTCCTAAAACAATTTTATTAATATTAACAGTTTGTTTAGAAATACCCATTAATAAATCACATGATTCATAATAAGTTTTATTATACATAGGAGCTGGGTAGTCATCCCAGATATTTAGATAAATGATTGGGATTTTTTTTCTGATTTCATTTTCAATTTGAAACAACCAAGTCCAATATCTAGGATCTGTAAATATAAAAATTGCATCTGGTTTTTCTGTTTCTATAATTCCTCTAACTAGGTCCGGATTTCCATAACCATTACTAGGAATAATTTTTACATATGCGTCACTTAGTCCTGCTATATTGTTTACTTCAGAACTAACATCTAAATTTTTCCCAATTTCAGGATGTTGAATTGCTGCTCCTATTTGAACCCAATTATAATGATGTGCTGTATGAAATACTATTTCTTTTGCAATTGTACCTATACCCGAATGGGTCCTCATGTCATCACACATAAGAAGGATTTTTTTACGTTTTGATTGGGGGGTATATCCCTCCATTTTTACAACTGTTTCCATTAAGTATAACTAATTTTATAAATCTAAATTATTGTGATTGTGGATTTGTCGTTTAAAATCCTCATCTGTAAGGTACAAATGAATAGCTCGGTCAGCAAGTTTTTGAAACGAAAACTTATGTCTAACACATGCTACCTTAAATTCTTCAAATAAATCGCTTTGAATCTTTACGCTTGTTAATGTTAAATCTTTTTTACTCATAATAATATTTTATATAGTTTGCGTATATAAATATGTACGGAGTCAAAAAGTTAAACATTATCATGAATACTTTTTAATTGGATTACCCCATTTTCTAAATAATGTTTATATACACTTTCGGCAGTAGCTAAAAACCTTTCAGTTAATCGGTCTCCTCTTCTAGGTTCAATGATTATTTTTTTCCTATTAGGATATAGCCTGTTTGCTACATCTCCCATTTTATGTAGATATCCTGAGTTAACAATATATCTACCTGGTTCTGAAGTCATAGTATGAAATAGAAGGCCTACAGCTTCATCAAGGGAAATAAAGTGGCGCTCACATGTTGGGGCTACTTTAATTGGAGTATCCTTAGGGAGTTTATCCCAAATTTCAAATACGTTCCCACTACTTTCAACAACATTAAAATATCGAGCAACCGATCCCCCAGCATTTAAAACCATTCTTTCTGCTATAAGTTTTGAAGCTCCATATACAATTTCGGGGTTAGCAGACTTACAAGTAGATGTAAGTATAACTTTACAACCTTCAGGGGCACAATCTAATAAATATTTAGTACCAAGAGTATTTATGGATAAAGTTTTCCATGTTTCTTTTTCACCCAAAGGAGCATGCTTAGCCCCCGCTATATTTACTATAATAGTAGGTTTAAATTTATTAATAGTAGCAAATACGTTGTTAAAATCCGTAACATCTAAATATTCATGATCCCCTTCAATATCAGTAGATAATACTGTTATATTTTTCCCAGACCTAATAAAATCAATATTATCTACCTGAGAGAGTTTTTTAAGTAGAGCGGTACCGATACTTCCATTAGCTCCTGTGATTAAGATTCTTTCATTATTATTAAGAGAATTTAAACTTAAAGAAGTTAATTTTTTGTGTTCAGGTCTATTAAGTACTTTTAATACATCTTCTTTTTTCATATTTTATATTTTTTATTACTTTTTAAGTATTACAGCAGATCCATCTAAAATAAGGTCTTTTGTTTGATTATACACTCGAGTACTAAGATAAAACTTAGAATTTACTTTATCAACCTGTTTTATAATATATTGTAATTTATCTCCTAAATAACAAGGCTTAAGAAACTTTAAATCTTGAGAAAGGTAAATACTTCCCTTTCCAGGAAAATTATTAGCTATAATATTTGATATAAAAGATGATACTAACATCCCATGAGCTATCCTTTTTTTAAAAATAGTAGTTTTAGCATATTCTTCATCTAAATGGATAGGATTTCGGTCTCCTATTAAATCAGCATAATTTTTAACTAATTCTTCTGTTATAGTTATATGTTTAGTAACTTCCATTCAAAATATTATTATATTGTTGATTAAATTCTTCTAATTTTTGAGGAGTTACCCCACTTCTTTTTAACCCTACAGTATTTTCTCTTACAGGTTGTGATGGGGTTCCTATACAAACAGTACCAGGGATAATCTTTGATTTTAAAGTAACTGTTGAGTTCATACCCACCATAGAATATGCTCCTATTACTGCATATTGATGAACTACTGTTCCTAAAGCTATATTAGCCCCTTCCATAATAAAAACATGACCCGCAAAAGTAACATTTGCTGAGATATTAACTTTATGATCTATTATACAATCGTGAGCTACATGACTGTGGTTAAGTATGATTATATTATTTTTAAGTATAGTAGTATTATCTGAAGTTCCGGAATGAATAGTAGTAAACTCTCTTATAACATTATTATTTCCTATAGATACTTTACCTAAAGAAGAATTAAAATAATCTCTATGCTCAGCTGGGGTTCCTATTGAGCAGTGTCCTTCAAATTTGTTATTATTTCCTATTGTAGTATTTCCTGTAATATAACAATAGGGGCCAACATAGTTATTGTTTCCTAAGCTAACTGTAGGATCTACAGTAGATGTAGGATGAATAAAATTATTCATTTTTTATTACATAATTTATCATTGTCATTAAAAGGACACCACTCACATAGTCTTGATACTACTTTTGGATATTCTTTGTCTTGATATTTACCTTTTGGAGTAAAACATTCATTAATAAACTCATCTAATATTTTATTAGCTTTATTAAGTTTATTACGTCCTGCTGCAGGTTTATGTAATTGTACTCTATGGATTGGGTAATCGCTATTTTCCCAAATTTTTCTACGTACAATAAAAAATTCAACTTCTATATTTTCAAGTGGGATTCCATATTGTTCATTAAAGAATTTTTTATAGAGAACCAATTGCATTTGTTTGGTTTCGTCTTTCTTTGCTTTGTCGTTCCAACCCCGAGTAGACGTTTTTATATCGTAGATATGAAATTTATTTGTGGGTTCATGATATAATACCAAGTCAATAAAACCTTTGTACATCAAATTTCTACCAACGTTCATTACAATTGGTAATTCGATACCTGCAAGGTACCAACCACGTTTACTGAAATATTGATTTCGTTTTTTCTTGATGAAATCAAGGATTGCTGCCCCATCTTCAAAAAATTCCCTTAATTCTTCTGGAGATGAATAGTGAGTGTTGTTATTCTTTTTATAACTTTCTTGGTACAGGTTAATAAACTTTTCTTGGAATTGTTCCTCTAAGTTAATTAAATCTGCCTTAGCACCTGATTCTTCATATAATACAGTAAGCCAATCTTGAATCACTTCGTGCATTGCAGTACCAAAAGTAAAGTGAATTGAAGGGGAATCATCATAATGTCCTTCTTTATACTGAAGTGCCCACTTGTGTGGGCAACTTCTATACATTGACATTTGTGAGTAAGAAATTGTCTTTTGGTAAGCGTAATTTACCTCAGGCAATTCCTTATTTTGTATTTCCTTGAGTATTTGGGGCTTCTTCGCCATATAATTTTTCTAATTTTTCTAAGTAAAGTATAGCATCCATAAGTTCCTCTTTCATATGAATAACCCATTCATGGAATTTTAAATCTTCTCTATCAAGATTAACACCATACTTTTTTTCACCAAACTCTGCTCGTGTAGTGAATTGTTCTATAACTGATTTTACAATACTATCCATTATTTAAACATTTTAGCTACATCATCAGGTTGATAACCTGCTTTATATAGAATGTCTTCTAAATCTTCATTATCTAAAGTAATAACAGCATTAGCTGCTTCTCGAGTAGAGCACTCATAAATTTTAGATAAAGCATCTACTAATTCGGTTGTAGGTTGTTTCATTTTTGATTTAATGTATTTTAACCAAACATTTTGTTTTGGTAATAGTTCTTTATATACTGTATAATATTTTTTCTTTTCAGTATATGGGATAGTTTGAACATAATTTACTAATTCAATAAATGGTTGATGCATAGATAAAAAACGATTAACCATATAAGGATTAAAGGACTCCTTCTCCTTATCGGTGAAGGAGTCCCAATCTCGTTTTTTACCTGTTAACTCTTTAAGCCAATCAAATAGTGTCATACTCTTCCCTAATTTCAGGAGGCAAGCCTTGTCCTAAAATTTTACCTGTTTCAGGATCATAAAATACAGGAATAGGCATTACTGCATCTTCAGAAGTATTAGTAATAAATCTAGAAACTTTACGTAAGATAAATCCTTGTTTCCAAATTTCTCTGCCACTTTCTGTATTAAGGGCTGTTGTTTTTCCCAAATCAATTTGGGGTTGTTGCATTTGTTGCATATCAGATTTCTGCATAATTTATTTCTTTAATTTCGTTACAAAAATAATAAGTGTTTTCTTTTTTTAATACGGTATCACAATGCCAATGTTCTTTTAGTAAATCAGCATCTAATTTTTCAAATTCTCTAATTGTACGATACAACAGGAATTTACGTTCTCCAAATTCTATGATGTCTTTATAAAACAACTTTTCCAGAGATTTCAAGTAGTTTAGAAATACAAGCCATTACATTGATTTCTTTATCAATTCGGAAATTTGAATGGTACATATATTCTTCAATAATAATAACTGCTTCAGCAGGTCGTGATGTATACTCGTCTATACGTTCATATAGTGCTTTATACAGCGATTCAAAATCTTGTACGTTAGAATCGGCAATCACCTGTCTAATTTGTTTAAATGACTTTTTATTAGGTAATAATTCAATCACTTTATCTACATAATTAGATGATACAAGTGTTTGTCTATCTAATTCTAATTCACCCCCCCTAGAGGATAATTGACATACGTTAAGCATTTTACGTACATCTGGGTAGTATTGGTTTACAATTGTTTTTAAATCATCAGTATTATGTTGAACATTTTCATTAGATAATACTTTAAAAACGTGTTTTGCTACTTCGCCTTTGCTTGGGGGTACGATTTTAAGTACTTGACAACGTGATTGTAAAGGATCAATAATACGCTCTACATAATTGCAAGTTAAAATAAACCTAGTACTTTTAGAAAATGTTTCAATTACATTTCGAAGTGATGCCTGTGCTTGAATTGTTAAGAAGTCACTTTCATCAAGAATGACTACTTTAAGAGGTTTAAATGACATTGTACTAGCAAAGCCAGATACTTTATCTCGAATTGTTTCAATACCTCTTTCATCACTAGCATTAATGTAGAGGTAATCACAATTAAGGTTATTAACAAGTAATTTTGCTAATGTAGTTTTTCCAGTCCCAGCAGGTCCATAGAAAATCATATTGTTCATATCATTTTCTTCTATGTACTTACTAATAGTACCTTTAAGGTGTTCATTTCCAATGTAGTTTTCTAATACATTAGGACGGTATTTTTCAACCCATAAACTATTATTGATAGCCGTCTCCATAAAAGTCAAATGTTTTGATTGGTTCTGGTTTAATTTCTACTTCTGTTCGTTTAACTGCATACAAAGCACTTCCAATAGGATCTAAATAAAAAGCAGCATTAAACTGTGTTTTTTTAAAATATGCTTCTAGAGTTTCAGTTAATGTAGGATGCACTGTACTAGGATCATCGACGAGAGCCCACCTGTCACCAGGTGGGACTCTCTTTGCGATGAGTTGTTTCTGCTCTACTGTTTCGAATTCAGACATTATCTAAATTTAAAACATTCCAGGCATACCTCCCAATTGAGGTTCTTCTTTGTCTGCAGGTTTATTTACTACAGTACATTCTGTTAGCAAAATAGTACCTGCAATCGAAGCAGCATTTTCAAGAGCACAACGCGTAACCTTAGTAGGGTCAATAATTCCTGCTTCAAGGAAATCTTCATACCTACCTGTTTTGATATTATAACCTGAGTTTAGGTTTTCACTTGTAGTGGCACTAAACTCAATTTGATGAACATTTTCTACTCCAGCATTTTCGAGAATTTGTTGGAATGGTCGACGCAATGCTTGACTCATAATGTTACAACCTAATTGTTGATCATCATTACTAGGTTCACATGTTGCTCCTAAACTTGAACGGAGTAAAGCAATACCCCCACCAGGTACAATACCTTCTTCAATTGCTGCTTTAGTAGCTTGAAGTGCATCATCAACACGATCTTTCTTTTCACGCATTTCTGTTTCAGTATTTCCACCTACGTGTACTACTGCTACACCTCCAGTCATTTTGGCCAAACGCTTTTGAAGTTGTTCAGTTTCAAATGGTGAAGTTGAATTTTCAATTTGTGATTGGAGTGAAGTACAAAGCTGTTCAATTGCTTCTTCATCCCCTGCACCATCTACAATAGTAGTAGATTCTTTAGTAACAGTAACTGTACGACATTGACCTAACCAATCAAGGTTAAATTTATCAAGTTTCATACCTTTATCTTTATCAACAACCTGACCACCCGTAAGTGTAGCCATATCATTCAAAAGTAAAGTACGTCGTTCACCAAAGTCAGGAGCTTTAACAGCACAAACATTAAGTGTACCTCTCATTTTGTTAACAATAAGAGTAGCAAGTGCTTCACCATCTATATCTTCAGCAACAATAAGGAGTGATTTACCTTGTGATGATAGATTTTCCAAAAGTGGAAGCAAATCCTTTACTGTAGTAATTCTACCATTATAAAATAAAATAACAGCATCTTTAAGGTTTGCACTCATTGTATTATTATCAGTTACAAAATAAGGTGATTTGTAACCACGATCAAATTGTAAACCTTCTACTGTTTCAAGGTATGTTTCACCTGTACGTGATTCTTCAATAGTTACTACACCATCACGTCCTACTTTTTCCATTGCAGTAGCAATCAATTCACCTACTTCAGTATCGTTATTAGCTGAAATAGTAGCTACTTGACGGAGTTGATCTTCACTTGAAATATCTTGAGAAAGGTTACGGAGGTAATCCACGTGTGCTTTAACACACTTATCAATACCACGTTTAATTTCTACAATATTGTGTCCTTTATCACTATAACGTGATGCAGCATTTACAATTTCACGTGCCAATAAAGTTGAAGTAGTAGTACCATCACCTGCTTGGTCAGCAGTTTTAATAGCTGCTTGTTTAAGCATTTGAGCTCCTACATTTTCAACTTGATCTTCAAGTTCAATTGATTTTGCTACCGTTACACCATCTTTAGTGCTTTGAGGTACACCTTGATCTTGTTGAATTACTACATTTCGACCATTTGGTCCTAAAGTTGTTACAACTGCGTCTGCTAGTTGATTAATTCCCTTGATTAGTTTTTTACGGGAATCATCTCCATAGTTAATAATCTTACTCATTTTTCAATTACTCCTAAAATTTTATTTTCTTCAATCATATAATATTCTTCTCCTTTATAGTCCATTTTAGTAGGACCCATTTGGGGGAGAAGAACAATATCTCCTACTTTTACTACAGTTTCTACAAAAGTACCCATTGAGGTATAATACCCAGGACCTACAGAAACTACTTCTCCTTTAAGATTTTTATCTTTACCCATATCAGGAACTACAATGTTGCCATGAACACTCTCTTCCTCTTCAATAGGTTTAATAATTACTGCGTTAAATAATGCTTTTACCATTACAAAAATTTTTCTTGAAATTTATTTAAAATTGATTCATATTCACTGATATATTGTTTAATACTATCATAAGACCTTCCTTTCATAGAATTGTCAGCGATTTTTTGGAGTGCACCTCCAAGTCGACCAAAATGCCCAATACATGAGTCATAAGGATTTCCGCTATCAGGCATGATAGTTTTGTAAACTGAGTAATTATACTCATCGACTACCAAATAATAGTCTCCCAAAAGTGGGTCTTTGATGTATTCCATAACTTGTTAATTTTTATTTCGTGGTGAATATACGAAGGATTCTTCAGGACGCCAAATTTAAATTACTTAATTTTAATTGATTTTGGCTTTGATTCCTTCGTTAATGGAATGTAAATTTTTAACAATCCATTAAGCATTTCTGCTTCGATTTTTGATAAGTCAAATTTAGGAGCAATTTTATATCCTAAACTAAATGACTTTTTACTTAAACCGTGATAAATGTAACCTGAATAATTTTTAGATTGGTTACTTTCTGGTTTGTCATAGGAGATATTTAAAAGGTCTCCTTCTATTTTTAGTTGAACATCATCTTTAGTCAATCCAGTACAAGCGATCTCAAAGTAGAGACCGTCTTCGTCATAATAGATGTCTAAAGGATGGGGTTGTTTTGAATTTAGTGCAGGAGCAAATGCTTCGTCTGCTTTAAAAAAGTTTCGATATAGAATATCGAATGGGGTGTGGTCATTAAATAATGTACTCATATCATTTTAGTTTGTGAGTGCCTAAACTACTCGGGTTAATAAATTTTATAAACTCAGGCGCCCTGAAGTATGCCTTTGTTTTTCATAAATATACGAAAAGAATCCCTTGATTCCAAATTAGTAATCAGCTTTTCTTACAACAAAATATGTAGTGTTTATACCTTCTTCTTCTGCTACAAATGTAAGACGAAGTAAACCATCATCTACAAAACTCAAATGACATGTGTCTGATGTTTTGTTAGCGTTAAAAATTTCTCTAAGCATTTCACTATTAAAAGGAATTTTATTGTCTTCTCTAACATCATCTCCAAATTTAGCGTTTACATAAAATTCTACTTTATTTGAAAATTCCATTCGCTCCCCAAATACAAATTTAATAATAGGAGTATCAATTGTATCTCTAGTAGCCGCTAGTGTTACTATTTCATTTCCCTGTATAGCTGATGCTGCTCTAACAAACGTATGAAAATCTTCGTTTTCAAGTATTGCTTGTACTTTCCATTCCATATTTTCATCTACTTCACCTACTTTCTGGATCATAAGAGGATCAGCAAGTGAATAATTAATAGATGCTTTAGCATCCTGGATGGTTAGTTTGGTTAGTACTTTATTAGTTTTAGAAGCATCAAGCATCAAATCACCAGCTAGTACATTTAACAACCTATTAAGTTGTGTTGTATTAAAAATAGCCATTTCACCTTCATTAACCATAGGGAATTTATCACATGATAACCTACCAATCATATCCTTAGTAGGTGCCATAAAGTCAATATCTAGTTTTCCGTCTTTAACTTTCCATTTGACGGATTCTACTTTAC
>Ga0208644_1003224_pt1 | contig 12752 bp, 25 predicted proteins | sample VirMetDEL_Nov_18_FD_184517 | JGI IMG/M metagenome (GOLD analysis project Ga0208644, IMG submission 184517) | Aqueous microbial communities from the Delaware River and Bay under freshwater to marine salinity gradient to study organic matter... | ecosystem: Environmental > Aquatic > Marine >... | reverse complement strand
TATTGAGTTTGCATCATCATTATATTTACTAGCATCAAAAGTGGGAGTAATACCTTGTTTTTTTAACTCATCTAAATCCTTATCATATCCTTTTAAAGTTTCTTCCTCTTTTTTTGTATTTTGTTTGCTAAAAAATTTATCAAATATTTTATATCCTACAAATAATATACCTCCGATTAAAACAATATTTGTAATTAATTTTGTGTTATCTTTATTTTCCATCACCATAATAATTTATCAGCATAATATCCAGCAGTTCCACTTTTAAATCTATCTTTATTATGCCTCATTTTATATAATTTTTTTCTTTGATCAGCTATTTTTTTGCCATAATATTTTAAATATGTTGGATAATCTAAATATCCTCTTGCTCCAATACTTGTTATAAAATTCCAGTTTTTATCATATACATCTATTTTTTTATTTTTATTTTTAGATGATAAAATATTTACATTTAAAATTTTAGCTCTTTTTTTTGTATATGGTAAAATATTATACACTAGCTTACAAAATTGCCCATTTCAAATTCATTTAATGTATCTTCAGCGTATTCATTAGCCAGTAATTGCCGATCAGTAGTATTTATCATATCATACCACTTGCCACGATTTCCAAATTCTTTGTGATACCTTTGCATAGCATCATCAATATAATATCTCCATAATTTAGATGCTTTATTTACATCAAAAGTACCTTTTTTATATTTTTTTTGTAAATTTTTTAATATAGGTAATTTACGTGAAAAATATAATTGAGAATTATTATCAGCATATAATTGTATTTCCCTTACAGCATCAGGATCTTTATATGGAGGAGTGCCAGTTATCCTCACTCTTTTTGTAGTTTCGTATCCGTGAGGCATCCTTAATCCACGTTTTTTTAAATACTCTTTTACATTTACTTTTTTTGCTTTTTTAACTGGAGATTTTTTAGTTTTTTTCTTAACTGATCCTATTTTTGAGTTTACTATTTCATTTATTCTTTTAGCATCCTCACTAATATTATATGATTGAATTACAATACCTCCTCCATATTGTTTATTATGAAATTTTTTACCTCCAAATTTTTTGGCATATTTTAGAGCTTGATCATAAGTATCAGCAATTCTATACCACGAAAAAACATATCTAGGATTTCCGTAAACATCATTATTTATTCTTGTAAAATCCGATGCAGTTAAATTTGCTATTTTACCACTTAACACTCTTATATTAACATTATGAGATTTTGTGTCCTTATGGCTTGATCCTGATATTTTTTTTGATTTTTTTGGAGATGATTTTCTCATAGCTCTAATTTTAGCCATAAATCTTTTAGCCTCCAATGATCCTTTTTTTAGTTTTTTCATTTTACGTAGTATTTACAAATTACAAATAATCTTCCTATTGTTCCAGTAAATTTAATAGTGTATTGCTTTACATCTATTGCATCATCTTCATTCCATAATTCAAGCTCACTCGGAAATCCAGCCTCAGTTGCAAATATTGTAGGCTGTAAATTATTTCCAATAGTACTTAATTGAAATACGTTATTTATAGTAGCAATCATACCTACTCCCAATCCAGCTGGTAACTGACCTACATTTACGAATTTTATATAAGAGGGATTTTCCAATACTAATGTAGTATCTTGACTAACTTCGTAAAATTGGTATCTATATTTTTTTCTCATAATAAAGGTTTAAAGGTTGCGTAAACTATTTAAAAGCATATTAAACATAGCTGGATTAGTTTCGGATATATCAGCTAATTTTGTTAAATCATCAGCTAGGTTTTTATTATTCTTATATAATTTTTTTATAGCATTATTGAGTTTTAATTTATCATCCTCAATAGTGTTTACATCTCCATTTAAAGAGGGATCAGGCTGTTTTTTTAATAATCCTAATAATCCCATTAATTGATTAATTTGATTTTGATCTTCTCCCACATCAGCATCATCCTCATCATCATTTTCTAAATATTCTAATCGATCCGATAATTTTTTAATCTCCGATAAAATCCGATTTTCATCATCTTGTTTTTTTAATTCCGAGATAATATCGTTTTTAAGGGAGATAGCATCAATACCACTATAATTATTACTATTTGTTTGATCTGTGCTATTTCCCTTAAATACGTTATTAAGACAAAAAGTAGCTACCATTTTATCTTTTTTACTTTTTGATTTTGCAGTTTTAATATTTCCATACTCATCAGTAGTAGTATTAAAAGCATCAAATAATGAGATTTTATAAGGAGTATTAGGATTTAAAGATTTACACAAAGTTTCAAATCGAATTACAGCTCCGTCATTAGTATTACAATCATAATTACTAAATAATGGCTGGGAATTTTCATTTTGTACTAGATGATAAATTTCAAATTTGCTTAATGATGATAATCTTATATAATTTACAATATTATCAAGTCCGAAAAAATCTACATTCATAAATTTATTTTTTTTTTAATTAACCACGTTTACCAAAACTAAAACCACTCTCTTTTTCTTCCTCAGCCATTGGTAAAGAATAATATACCGACACTAAATAGCTTGTAGTTGATCCTCCAGCTGGAGCTGTTGAAAATTCCACGTAGCTTTTGGGGTAGTTCACTTTTTGACCAATTAGCCCCTTATTATTGGTATCAAAGGCATTAGTAGAGGTATTTAAATCAAAACTAATTGTATTAAAATTAATAGCTGGAATTTGTTTCATAAATTCCTTGCCTCCATAATTTACAAGAGTAATAAAAGATTGATGTAATACAACTAGATGCGTACAAACTGATGCTCCTGATATAATACTATTTGTTACTTCATCCCTTGTATATACTTGAAATCCCCAAATGTGTGAATTACGTAAATTGGGAATGTCAGGAAATTGAAATCTTGTTAGTGTTGATCCAGCTGGAATTAAAATCTCAACTAGTTCATGACGAATAATTTTTTGCATATTTTTTTATTTATCGAAATAAAGAGGGATTTTACTCCCTCTTTTTTCAGGTTTATATTTATTTATTATGATTGGAATACTGATCCATTCTGTGCATTCAAGCCACGCATCAAAACAGCAATACGGCTGATCGCATAATTTGTAGTACCTCCACTATTATCAGTAATTTGAACATTACATCCAGTAGATATAGCTGTTGGTAGCTGTAATTGGATTTGATTTTTCTTACTACCTGATAAAGTTAAGCTAGGCTCGATTGGAAACATACCTACTTTTGAGAATTGTCCGTTACTTTGAGTAGCATTCTGTGTACCAGCAGCAAAGCTACCAAATTGTGTTATTGGTATAAATTCGTGTTTACGAGTATCAAATTTATCAAGGAACACAATGTTATTTACTGATATTTGTAATGATCCATTGTAAAGATTTTCAAATAATCGCCCAGTAGCAACATTCTCAACTGGAGCATAAGTAAATAAACGTTTAATACCTTGTCCGATACCTCCAACGGTTAATTCTCCCTCAGCGTAGATACCTAATGTAGTACAAATAAACTCATCATTGATATTTAACCTTATTTGATCAGCTGTTAAATTTGCAGTTTGACTCTCTAATATCTCAAAATTATAAGTAGTTTGAGTGCTATTAATTGGTAAACTTAAATATAAAGATGATTGTGTTAATCGTACAGCTCCTTTGCCGATTGATTTGTATTTTGCCATTAATTGGGCATAATTTATACGTGCCATTGTTTTTTTATTTTTATTTGTTTATATTTTTATTAATTAAGGTTTACAAGTTGCATATTACATATTATCTTCATCTTCTCCGAGTACATCTTCGCCGAGTACATCTTCGCCAAATTCCGATCCATTTACTACTGGAATATCATCATCTCCGTTAATTACTGGGATGTCCATATCTCCTCCAAGTACATCTTCGCCAAATACATCTTCGCCAAATTCCGATCCATTTAATTTTACTACTCCCATATCTACTAATAAATCAGCTCCACTTACAGCCATAAATCCAGTAGCAAGAGATTGGATTAAACGATTTTTAACAAACATAGGAAGTAATGCTCCAGCTACCAACATACCTCCTGAAACGTATTTTGCATCTACTCCACTAGGTAACATTTTTGTTACAGCTCCTTTACCTACTTTTGCCAATACTCCTCCTCCCACTACTCCAGCAATATTCATAAAGTCAATATTTTTTAGGGATGGTTTTAACGCTCCCATACGACGTGACCGACGTCGTGATGTTTTTTTTCTTTTACGTGCCATTGTTTTTGGTTTTTTGATTTTTTGTTTTTTTTTTGTTTTTTATTTATGAGCAATATTCATTTTTAGCCTCCGATTTAACTAAAATATCATCCTTAGGAATATTTACTTCAGTTTTTATTTGAGATGCTAATCCACTTTTTACTAATTGATTTGCTTGATCAATATCTTTTGTATCTATACCAGCTTTTTTAAGTAGTGGAGATATTGATGCTATTATTGGAGATGCTGTTGTGACAAATGCTGTTATAGTAGCCATTGTTGTAGGCTCTCCAATTGTGGGTTTCATTGGAACATACATAAGTCCGTTTATTTTCATTTGATTTTTTTTCCAAATAGGAGATTTTGCTGTATTTACAGCTCCTCTTAATTTATCCCAGTTACCTCCAAATTTATTTACCCACACATCAAATAATTTATCCTTACCAGCTTTTGTTTGTGCTAGTAGAGTTAATTTATTAGCTAGATTAAAAGCATTCAACTGGACCATACCTAAAAAAGATGCTCTTGGAATAGCTAGTCCAGTTTTTTTTGCTGTATTTACTATACCTTGCTTTGCTTTTTTTAATGCTACAAATACTCTCGGCTTACCTTGTTTTTTAGCTTGTTTCATAGCTTTATCAAGTTCAGTAACTTTTTTTTGAGCATTAATTTTATATTTTTTTGCTACTTGCTTAACTTTTTTAAAAGCTCCTGACATAGCAATTCTATTATAATTGCTACCTTTAATATAATTACATCCCACATCAGCTCCGTTTGTTTCACTCTCTGGACTAGGTACATCAAATTCAGGCTTATTTACTTCATCTACTCCCTCCGTTATTTCCTTATCTATTTCACTATTCATAAATTTAGGACTGGGAGATTGATCGTATTGATCAATTATTTGATTACTAGAATAATTATCTAATAACTGATTTTGTTTTTTATTTTCAACTTCATTCTGTAATACTGGAGCTAATTGTAACATCTTTTTTGATGCAGTTTTCTCACTTATTAATCCTTTGCTTTTAGCTTTTTGTATTTGCAACATTCTTTTACCAGCATTAAAATTGCTTAAATCTTTTCTACCAGCTGGAGTTTGCATAGCTTTATTTACAACTAACTTTATTTTAGCTGTCTTTTTTGTCGCTGGAGTTATTATAGCTTTTTTACTAACTAATTTTTTTACTCCATTTAAAAAGTGTAATGCCATATTATTTTCTTTTTTTTGTTAATAAAAATATAAGAGCTAATACGCCTATACCAGCATACAGCATTGAATTTCCAAATGGATCACTTTTTTTATCAGGTTCATCCAAATTTTTTGGTTCATCTTTTAATATTTCGTACTCATCAGTTTTTAAATCTATTATTTGCGTAGCCATAATTATAGTATTGTTAATTCGTATTTATCCTCTCCCTTAACTGAATTTACTATTGCTGATTTTCCAGCATTACTTCCAGTTAGTATTTTTATTTTATCTCCCTCTTTTGCTCTTGTAGTATTATTTGATTTTTCAATTTTAACTGGAGGGATATCAATTCCAGTTTGATCATCAGTTTGCAATTTTGGAGTACATTTATTAATTGTTTTTTCGGCTGTTTTTTCTACTTTTTTTCCACGTTTAATTTTACTAGCTACATCTACTACTTTTTTGCGAAACGCTGGATCTTTTGCAAATCTTACAGCTAATTTTTTCCCTTGCTCAACAGCTTTTTTTGTTAGTGCTGGATCAATAGCTCCAATAGGATTATTATTTTCAATTAAATTTTTCATATTTTGATATCATACTTATAGTTATATTTTGCCTCTTTATTAAATTCTTTTAATACTGGATCAATTATATATTGCTTACCATTAATTTTAGCAATACAATATATATGATTAGGTACGGGAGTATATCCCTGAGCTATTAATCTTAATTTCATTGGTATACCTAGTGCCTTGCCTATTGATCCTACAAGTATTGAATAATGCTTACAATCTCCTCCAATAACTCCGTTTATTTTTACCTTATTTGCATCCGATAAAATACGAGGCAAGGTTTTTGCAGTTTGTGAATTTCCACTCTCTTTTTTGTATGGTACAGCTTTTTTTGTAAACCAAAATAATAATCGTAATGATTTTACTGGATTATTAGTTTTAAAAAATTTACTTAAATATTGGGCTGAAGGCTTACTATCTTGAATTGCTTTTACTATTGCTCCAGCAATTTGACCAGCAGTTTGATACTCACTTACTAGATAATTATTTCCCTTAGGTTTTAATACTGGATTAATCACTCATCAAAATTATTAAAACAAAGTCCGTTTTTAAGCCATTGTTAATTAAATACGAGGTTATAAACAAAAAATCATAAAAAAACACTTAAAAACTAACATAAACACTTAAAAAAGATACCAATATTTAGAGGTTTAAGGTTTAATTTGCATATATATATATGCAAATAAACTAAACCTATTATGGTATTTCGTTTAAACTACAAGGTTTAAACTCATTATGCACTTTGTAAACCTTAAATATTAAATATATACTAATGAAAATATAAATTTTACAATTTTTTTGGTTAATTGCTTGAAAATCAGGATAATTTTAGAGGTATAAGTATTTTTACCTATTTTTTTTTATTTTTATTTTATATATCATTATTATTTTTATTAAATTTGATCCGTACAAGGTTGCATATTAGATTTAATTCTAAGCACAAAAAAAATCCGAGCTATATAATAACTCGGATTTTTTATTTTACGCTGTTATTAAGCCTATAATCCCCTAAAACCCATATTTTTTCCCCAGTTCCCTAATAATTTACCTGATTTTTTTTCGTAAAAATTTACAAATAATAATCCTTGAAATTTTTTACTTAAAAAATCAACTAACTTATGAGGATGATTAGTTCTATACTTTACCCATTTATCAGGATATATTTTTGCTATACCTACGTATTTTCTCATAATATAATATCTCCGTATTTTGATAAATATTCTCTTGATCCCCTTGCAAAAATATAAGAGTAATGTACTTGTAATTCTCCATACTTATTTACATAATAATATGAGCTGTAAATTATATGGCATTCCGATTTAACTCCATACCGAGATACAAATTCATACCAATCCATTAAGGCTTTGTGTAGTTTTTTCATAGTTCATAAAAATTTACTGGTCTACCATTACGAGTTCTAGTAACATAATATTTATCATTAGTGAATATTATTAATAATACTACTTTTAGTTTAAAAAGATATTTTTTCATAATTATAGTTTTGATATTTTTTCCTTTACTTCATCATAAAATTCACAAGCTCTATTATATTCATCCTGAGTAATACTGAGATGATTATAACAAAATTGTACAGCATCCTTACAACATTGTACCATTGTGAGGCTTAAATTTATAGCCTCATTTTTTCTATATTCAAATTCAATATTGCCAGTATGATTTACAGCTCTTGTGAAAATAGCCATTGTAACTCCAGCTACATCAAATTTTTTTTCGTATTTATAAGATAGTTTTTTCATTTTCCCATTGTTATATCATTAGCTATACTTATCAATGATATTCTAATATCATCAAGATTAAAATTCATTACTCGTAATTCGTGAATAAGCATAATTTTAAGCATATCATCATCATTAAATTGTTTAATACTTAAAGTATGTTTTTTAATATTATATGCTATATCGCAAATAGTTTCGTCTAAATTTGGGGGTGTTGGTATATTTTCCATAGTTATTATTTTTATTTGTTCCAGTTTTTTAATATTATTATTAAAATAAATATTATAATTAAATTTATTGTTAGTGTAAAAATTTTTTCGTAGCTCATATTTTATCGTTTTTTGAATATGATCCTTTATTATTTATTAAATAGTTATTGCCTAATAAATAAGGGATTATTTGCTGTTTTGAAATATTTGTCCCTACTCCGTATATTTTTTTAATCTCCTCCACAAATTCTCCATAAGTCCATTCCTTAACATTTAAAAAAATAACATTAAGCCTATTAATATGATCTACGTTAGTTAAGGAGGATAAAACAAATTTTTTGCGAGTATCTTTTTTTTCAGTTTTAGTTTGTTCATATTTTTTCAAGTCATTATTGTATGTTATTGAAATAGGCTCGAAGTGAGCTGATGATCTTAATAAAATAGGCTCTAATGTACTTACTCCGAGATCCTTATCGAGAGTTACTTTTAATACACTTTGAGCCCCACGATCAGCAAGAGAGCCTAAATTTCCAGTACTCATTAAATTATTTTTGTTAAGATGCAGTAAACATATTACAACTATATTATACTCAGCTGTAATACGCTTTAAAAATTGAATTACTGATTTGCTCTCGCTTACATCATTAGGATTAATAACAAGCTCCGTTAAATTATCAATTATTATTATTTTTGGTAAATTATTTTTAATTACATAATACATACTATTAAGTACATCAACTGGATCATATTTTCTAAATAAATAAGCCTTAAAATTATCAGGTAAACTAGGCTTATTAATTGCTTTTTTTAACATCTTCATTTGCCTAGAAAAATCATATATACTTTGCTCCGTATCAAAAAGTACTATTTTTTCATCTTCATTTAAATTTACCTTAATATCAAAAAAAGATTTTCCAGTTAATGCCGATGCAATACCAAATACGGCAAAGGTAGTTTTTCTTGATTTTGGAAGTCCAGTTAATGTTATAAAATTGCCTGATGTAGCAATAGTATGATTTTGTATAGTAATTATGGGAGGAGGAGGATCAATATTGGTATCAATATATTCACACTCCTTACTTATCTCCTCATAATTTTTCATTAATTGTTTATTTTAAAGATTTTAATTTGAGATGATTTATTGCATCCTCATAAGTATCAAAAAATTCCTCATCCCCAGTATCATAATCATTAATAATATAATCTACACTATTTCCAAAACAAGATGCAATTTGTATACCATTCTCCAATGTAATATATACATATCCACTATATTTGTTAAAACCTACATACATTATATCTTCACCATAACATTGAGAATTTTGATATGCTTGTAAACATAAAATGTAACTTTGAAGATCGGCTGATCCTAATTGACTGATAAATTGATTTTCCATTTTTTTTTAGTTTTTAATTGTTTATTCTAAAATCATTTTGTAAATAAGTATTATGATATTCCTGTATTGCATCATTTAATTTATCAAAATAATGTTGCGAATTTTCACAATCTAATGTTTGATAAATTAATGCCCAACGTAAATTTTCAATTGCACTTGAAATTTTATGCATTTTAAATTCTAATTTTAATTGAGATTTTGGTTTCATAAATTTGTTTTTAAGGTTAATAAATAAAAAAGCCCCAGTATGTGCAATGGGGCTAAAAAACCGATATTATCAGTTTTAGGATTAAATTTGTTTTGAGATAATTTGCACATACTGAGTACAAATCTATACTCTTAATTCTTAAAAGTCAAGTGTATTTTATCAACTTTTATTTGTTAATAACTTATATATATAATATGTAAAAAAAATTATTATAAGAGGTAAAACATTTAATGATGATTTTGTTATGTTTTTTAAATCTACTTTTTTTATTCCAGCATCAATTCCCTTACTATACCTTAATGCAGTACCTCCAAAATATCCCCTCTTTTTTTGCATTTCGGCATACTCTAATGATGTTCTAGCTGATCTTAACATAGCTGGAGTAACTCCATTAATAGTAATATTAAAAAGCCTCTCTATTGCATCCTTTACGCTATCTTCAAAAGATCTATATTTTGAATAATAATTAATATTAGCTGTTATTGGTCTTATCCTCTCTCTCGGAGGAGCTAATGTCCCTCTAGTTGCAAGAGGTTGAGCAACGTATTTCATACCAAAACCATTATTGTTTTGTATATATACGTTGCTGGTATAGTCAGCACTCTCGTGTCTACTTTGACCTATTATAAATAATGCTTGTGTAGGATTAAATCCGTTTTTTAGAGCAATATTATATATTATTTCATCATTATTCATCTTTTAATTTACCACACTTTTTAAGATGTTTTAATTCAATAATCCTAATTACAAAGCCAAATATTAAAGTTAGTAATGTACTAGCAGTAGCTGAGGCTGAGGGATTATTTTGCACATTATTTATTAAATCGTTTATATTATTCATAATATTTTTATAAAGTTGTATATTTTTATTTGTAATGGGTATATATATTTTATATATCCAGTAATCATTTTTATTTTAATTATTTTCACGTTTCTTCAATTCCTAAATATTCATTAGCAAATCTTGATCCATTAATTCTATTACCATTTAAATAATATTCCCAGTGCATATGATTACCAGTACTATTACCAGTATTTCCAATAGTACCTATTATTTGATTTTTAGCAATATTATCTCCAGTATTTACAAATACATCCGTTAAGTGAGCATAAAGAGTTTTTATATCAGGAGTATGCTGTATTTCAACAAAATTGCCCCAGCCTCCTCCACATCCTCTATTCCCAATAACACAATTTTTTTCAACACGTAACACTTTGCCAGTTTTTTTTACAAATACCTTATCTCCTCCCTTACCAAAATAATCTATTCCAGCGTGTAATCTCCCCCCCCTCATTCCATAACCACTATTAATACTTAATGTCCTAGATTTACCAGTAAAAATATTTTTATTCATTTTATTTTTTAATAAAATTAAAATTAATATTATAAAGGATACTATTGTTATTTTTTTCGTGTTATTTTCCATAATACTAAAATTGATCCAATTAATAATAAATATTTTAACATATTATTATTTTTTTTAACTGGAGTTAAATTAATTAGCATTCCTTGTAAATTAGGATAATCATCTATATTTAAATACTCGGTTTCAAAACCTGATTTTTCAACTTTAATAGGGAATTTATTTGATATTAATTTATTATAATCATCATCCGACATTTCAATATTAAATTCTCCGTTAATATCGGATGTACCATTATATGATGATGTAGCTCCAAATTTTATTATAGGTATAGTTACAACAGCATCATTAATATTTTGAAATTTAAAATTTGCATTAATTATTTTACCCTTTACGTTTTTCATTTTTTCTTTTTAACTAAAAATCCTAAAACTAATAATCCAATAATTATAGGTAAAATATATGATCCTGATTTTTTTGTATTATTATCAGTTTCACTTTGTATTTGAGGATTAAAATATTTATTTACTTGATCCTTATTTTTTTCATCAATTAAAAAATTCAAAAAAGCAATATTTTGTTTTAAACTTCCAGTATAATTAGAATAAAGGTTTAAAGGTTGCAATTCATTTAATTTAAAAAAATCATAAATAGGTTTTCTATCTTGCCATTTTGGTAGAGGTTTATTTAAAATTTTAGTCCAATATTCGTATAAAGTATTTATTTTCATATTGTAATACGTAATCTAGATTGTAAAAATTTATTCAATACATTAAGTGTTAAATCTCCTCCAAAAATACTTGTATATGACCACGCTCTTTGACCAGCTGGAGGATTATCTTCCTCAACTTTAAAATATAAAGGTACGTGATTATCTAATTGATCTTGTAATAATTGTACTAGTGTATATTTTGTACTTCCATAAAAAGCATCCGATATATCTTGTATACCAAATGCTTTTTTAAGCATAACCCAATCAGCCATATTTTTAACACAATTTACAATAGTTAAAATAACTTTTAATTCATTAGAATAAGTTTCAATTCCACTTAATTGGTTTTTAATTGAGTTTGCATCATCATTATATTTACTAGCATCAAATGTAGGGACGATACCTTGTTTTTTTAACTCATCTAGATCCTTATCATATCCTTTTAGAGTTTCCTCCTCTTTTTTTGTATTTTGTTTGCTAAAAAATTTATCAAATATTTTATATCCTACAAATAATATACCTCCAATTAAAACAATATTTGTAATTAATTTTGTGTTATCTTTATTTTCCATTACCATAATAATTTATCAGCATAATATCCAGCAGTCCCACGTTTAAATCTATCTTTATTATGCCTCATTTTATATAATTTTTTTCTTTGATCAGCTATTTTTTTGCCATAATATTTTAAATATGTAGGGTAATCTAAATATCCTTTTGCTCCAATACTTGTTATAAAATTCCAATCTTTATCGTAAACATCTATTTTTTTATTTTTATTTTTAGATGATAAAATATTTACATTTAAAATTTTAGCTCTCTTTTTTGTATATGGTAAAATATTATACACTAGCTTACAAAATTGCCCATTTCAAATTCATTTAATGTATCTTCAGCATATTCATTAGCAAGTAATTGCCGATCAGTAGTATTTATCATATCATACCACTTACCACGATTTCCAAATTCTTTGTGATACCTTTGCATAGCATCATCAATATAATATCTCCATAATTTAGATGCTTTATTTACATCAAAAGTCCCTTTTTTATATTTTTTTTGTAAATTTTTTAATATAGGTAATTTACGTGAAAAATATAATTGAGAATTATTATCAGCATATAATTGTATTTCCCTTACAGCATCAGGATCTTTATAGGG
>Ga0208644_1003222_pt1 | contig 12756 bp, 17 predicted proteins | sample VirMetDEL_Nov_18_FD_184517 | JGI IMG/M metagenome (GOLD analysis project Ga0208644, IMG submission 184517) | Aqueous microbial communities from the Delaware River and Bay under freshwater to marine salinity gradient to study organic matter... | ecosystem: Environmental > Aquatic > Marine >... | reverse complement strand
ATAAATTTTGCTGTATACTACTATAATAATAATAATGTCTACTGAAAATATCTCACAAAGGTTTCTTGATGGATTACAACAATATAATCTTACCATCTCTGAAATACAAGAATCAGGTTGGAAGTATGCAGGTGGAGACACCGAGGGCGGTCCTTTAAATTATTTCCAACTAATATTCCATGCTGACCCTATTAATATATACCCTCTCTTTCATGAAGGTGCTCCTATTCCTGATAAGTGTATTTGTGGTAAAAGCATCGAAAGACACTATTTTATTACAAATACAGATAATAGTAATTTACTCTGTATAGGTTCAGAATGTATTAAAAGATTCCTACCAGAAAATCTACAACGCAGAGTTTGCACTTTGTGTATGAATTCTCATAAAAGGACTAAAAATACCATCTGTTTCCCCTGTGAAGAACAGATAAAAGAGGAAAAGAAAAAATTATGTGTTGATTGTGGTAAGACAAAGCAATATCCACAATATGATAGATGTAGAGATTGTTATTATTATATAAAACGGACGACCTAGTGGTTATTTGATATCCTAAATTTAATTTTCGCAATTTTTAAATCACTTAAAAAAAAATCTATAATTATGATATAATGAGTATAACATCTACAAACCCAGCACAAGATATCTTAAAATTTAAACCAGAACTGAAACCTAATTCTATTACACAATATGTCTCCGCATTAGAACGCTTACAGCGTATGTTTAATTCAGGTACTTTTACTTTTTTGTCTAAACCTGATAATGTATTAAAAAAAATTAATGATCTTAACTATCTAACACAGCGTAATTACCTAAACGCTATTATAGTTCTCTTATCTGCTCTAAACAAAAACGATAAATATAATATCCTATTAGATACTTATGGTAAATATAGAGATACACTAAACCAACAATATATAGATGAACAAGCAACTGGTGTCATCTCTGAAAAACAAAGTCCTAATTTTGCAACAACTAAAGAGATATACCAGATGCTAGACCAGATGGCGACTGATTTACAAGAGGATAATATGTCTGCTAAACAGCGTTTTAATTTACTACAAGCATACACGATTTTTTCCGTGTATTCTCGCACCCCTTTCCGTAATGATTTAGCAGGAATGATTTTAATAGACCCCATGGGTTATTCGCAATTAACAGATAATGACAAACGACAAAATAATTATTTAGTTTTTAGAAACGTAGGCAAAAAACTATATTTTATTCTCAACAATTATAAGACATCTCGCAAATATGAGGAATTAGTCCTAAATATAGATGACCCTGAAGTACAAACACTCTTAAGAAATTATATTGATACTAATAACATTAAAATTGGAGATGTCCTATTCCGTTCTTCACTTGGTAAGGTTATCAACAGGAATGAATTATCTAAATTACTTATTAAATATAGTAATTTATATATGAATAAAAATATATCTACCACTCTTCTACGCAAAATATTCTTGTCATCAAAATATGGTACTTTAAAAGAACAGATGGATGAACTGGAAAAAGATAATCGAATGATGATGCACTCAAAAGATGTGGCTTTGAGTACTTATATTAAAAAACCTAGATAATTGATTTCTTCTTATTTTTCTTTTTCTTAAAAAAAACCCAAATACAAATATGACAACAACAACAATTAATATACATTATTTATTTATTAGGTTTTTTTATTTTTTTTTTTTTTTTCAGACAGACTAACATAACATCATCAAAATCAAAGTGCTTTAATTTTACTAGACATAGATAATACATAACTATAAATTTTTCATCCGAGCGAGTACGCTTATATTTCTTCTGTTTTAACGCACCTTGTAATGCTAAACAAAAAGCGTATGTTACCTCTAATAAATCATACCCTTTCTGCAGACCTTCTTTTATTAATCTATACGCCTCATCTTGATAATACTCCATAGTTATTTTCTCTGATAGAGGACCTGATGCTACTAATACACCTTTATCATAACAACACAAACTACCAACAGATCCAACATAAACTACCATATTTGTTATATATACAAAGTATATATTTAAATAAATTAATTATCATCGCCACTATCAAAATTAATACCGCCTCTATAAATAGTGTTTTCTTGTTATGCTCTTACTGCAAGTCAGTCGGCATTACGAAGATAGGGTTGCGAGGCATAATCATTAATTCTTTTATTGACGATGATAATTAATATCTCAAATAGGCAGAGCAAATCCGGTTCATGAATTAGTAATTCTCTAATTCTTTCTATCTCTATAATATTACAAACATCTAAATCCTCTACCTTTATTCTTTTTTGTAAACTATTTTGTATACTATCCATACTTTAAAATTTATATAAATAATCAAAGAAAAAAAAGTTAATAATAATTTAATATTTAATCAGAGTAAGTAACAGATCCGTCGCGGTTTATGTAGTAGTGGCGGTCAGACACTACCCACATATGAACCACGAAGTCCTCATCACCACTATCACCAGTTGCCCAGTTGAGCATTAGGCGACTTTCCTGTGCTAATGTCTGACTGTCTACTCCTGATTCAGCTACATCTCTAATAAATCCATCAGTAGAAACACCGAATGGAGATACACCTACCCGTACATCGCTTCTAGCTGCGAGCGTCTGCGGGAAACCACCAATAGTATCACCATTCTTTCCATCTGCTACAGCGTACTCATCAACACCATAAGTCATGCCAGAAAGAAGACCACCTGGATTAATAGTTCCAAGCTTACCTAATGCTTTACATAATTCATTAAGACACTCGCCACGCCTGAAAGCAGCATCAGCTAGAGCAACACCACCACCAGCTGCTGTTCTTGGATTACCCCAGCATCTAATCGGTTCACCAGGTGGATACAGAATTGGTCCAACAGCAAACTGCCAAGAAGTAATTCTCATATTACCACAGAAAGACAAATTATATAAAGTTGAATTATTTGCTAGAGGACCAACAGTGTTTGCTAAATCGTTAGACTGGGCACACCATAAAAGAGATTTAATACTACGCTTTCTCGCAGGACACGCCAGCTGTATTTGATTTCCTGTTCCTGCCGGTACAGCACCAGTAAAATACTCATATTCATATCCTGATAGTGCTAGTTGTCCTCCCATATCATCACGGACCATCTTAAACTGATTAATTACATCTGGTCCGACCTCTACGAGGTGTGCTACATAAGCACATTCTACAACACTTAAATCTCCAGCACCTGGGGCTGCATTCCACGAACCAACATCATTAGGATCTCCTAACTCAAGAACAATAGTTAATGGAGCATTCTGGTCTATAAGAGGTAGAGGAATTAACTTATCCTGTGAGAATAAACCTGATGTAATATTACAAGTCATCCTCATAGTGCGACCAGCACCGAAAAACGCACTGCTATTGTGTACTCCTACATCATAATAAGTACCAAACGCCGCACCTACTGGTTGAACCGCGATGGATGCCACAATATTACTATTAAAACTACGCTGTAATTCAGTACACCCCGCAGTTCCCTTGCCCTCAGAAGACATCATAGCAGGAGAGAGAATAGCAGAATGAAGACGATTATTGGCTTGGGTGTACGAGATGAGTTTACCTCCCTGCTCTACACGAATAGTCTCAAAAAGGCAGTTAGTTCCACCAGTATCAAAACCGAATGTCTGGGCACCGGTATTCCGAATACGAAGTTCCAAATATGAATGTGTCGCATCTAATAGCGCCGATGGGTGTCCGACCTCTATCCTGATCTGTTTGTTCCCGTTATAGTTAAAGGTAGACCCATTCGTAGGGTAAAATTTTCTTCGACTCGCCATCGCTGGGATAGAAAGCGGTAGCATCTCTGAATAGTCAATTGTGCTGGGCATAATTCTTGGCTCGACCATCTATATTTTATAACTTAAATATAGAAAATAAAAAATTATCTTAAAAAATTTTAGTAGTTTAGAAATTACATAAATAAATCAGGGTCTATCTTTAATAATGACATATTTTCCCTACAAGGTCGTCCACCCATACTAGATTGCCAACTACTTTTGATTTTATGATATTCTTTTGCTTGTTGTAATTTTTTCTCACGATTATTTATATAATTTTCTTTATCTTTTTCTCTGATTTTCTCCTTGTTATTTTCATGATATTCTTTATCCCTTTGTTTCTTTTTCTCTGGATATTTTTCACGATATTTTCTATCCCATTGTTTCTTTTTCTCTTTAAATTTTTCTAGTTTTTCGTATTCTTTTTTTGTTCTACCAGGAATTACTTTATTAACACAATCTGTATTTTCTATCCAATAGCGTTCTCTCGTCTTATCATCAGTTTCTTCTATGAGTTCTATTTTGTAATCGCCATTCTTTATTATTTCTATTGAAGTACAATTTTGATATTTATGCACACTTAATCTCTGTTTTAATGTTTGTTTAGTTCTCCCAACATAAATATTCCCATTCGTATTATCTACAATCTTATATATCTTGTACATCTCATTATAAGATATCCTGTAATCTATAAATCAAATTTTAGAAATTAACTCTGATGGACCCAGTTGTATCTATGTAATAGAGAGAATCATATGCTACATAGGCGTCAATCTGAACTGCTTCCTTGCCTGCAGCACCCCCAATATTGAGCTGTAGCGTAATGGGTGTTGCTCTATCCGCCGTGTTCACGCCGTCGTGTCCTGCAGACACACGTTGGAAGCTTTCCATATCTATACCGAAGGGACAGAATTTGTGTTGTTCATCTGGAGCACCTGGCGCTACTACTGTGGTCATATTAGCTACATCGCAATTAGCAGAAGCGAAATTGATACCACAGAGACTACCAACACCAGTGGTAGAACCTAAAGTACCCCAACACTTCTCTAATTCCGTTAAGTGTTCAGCGCGAACACCTGCAGAACCAGCAGCAAGTCCATAATCACAGCGGATAGGTTCGGCTGGATATTGTACCGATCCTACCTTAATAGAATAATCAGTCATATCAAAGTGTCCTCCATAGGATAAGTTAAATCTTAAATCCTGTGCGTTCGCACCACCAGCAACAAAGTTAGCTGAAGCACCAGTCCAAAGAATAGATTTAATAGACCTACGACGAGCTGGAACATTAATATTTTGCTGCCCAGTAGCACCAGTAGAGATAGTACCTTGGAAGTGGGTGTAATCTACACCTGATAACATAATCGCACCGCCACTTTGCTCCTGAACAATTCGCAGTTGCTGGTCTAGTGCTTCTGGAGTTTCTACCATCTGTGCTACATAGCGCACATCATCAATGCGGTATGGTGTAGCAGGAACACCGGCAAAAACGCCAACATCTAGAGTAGGTGCTAATTCTATTTCGAGAGTAATAGGCGAATTGGAGAGTAGCTGAAGAGGAATTAGTTTGCTTTGATTTACGCCAAGAAGACCATTAACTAGAGGCACTGAAAAAATTGCTGACGAACCATCTGTAGGAACACCAGGTGCTGCTACAAGGTTAGCAACCATGAGTAGGTCATTATTGGCAGGTGTAGTTAGAGAAGCACCTGACAAATCAGCTGCTTGTACAGGAGCAGCGTGAAAGTGTGTGCCAGCCTTGGCGTTTAAATAACGGACGTGTTCTGTTACAGAACGATATTTTACATTATCTTTATCTCCCTGACACGGCAGAATAATAGAAGACATTAGCCTATTATAGTTATTACAATCTGTTAGGACATTACCTGCCTGCTCCACACGGAGACGGCGGATGAAGGAATATCCACCACCAAAATCAGTTCCAAAAGTAACACCGCAATCATTAACAACACGGAAAGACAGATAACTATTTTTTGTGTCTAGAAAACTATCTCCTGAAATATCAATTCTGATGATATTATTCCCAGTAGGGGAAAAACTATTCCCATTCACAGGGTAGTACACACGGCGTTTAGAAGAAGACTTTACCGCCTTGGGTAAGATATCTGTATAGTTAGAGTTGCGTGGGAGTTTCCTGTCGGTCATCTATATTTTATAATTTAAATATAGAAAATAAAAAGAAAAATATTAAAATTTTAGTCTAAAAGTAAATTAAAGTGCCGTCCGCAGATTTCCTACTTGGTCTATAATGTAGAGAGTGTCGCACACAGCATACATATCCACAACGAATGCTTCATTGGTCGCAGAGTGAACATCAATAGCAAGATATAGAGGAGTGCTGTCAGAGGCAGTATCAATACCCGATTCGAGTGCTCCACCACCCTTGCCGTCAGGCTGGAATGCCTCTGTGTCTATACCGAATGGGCAGAAACGATGTGTGCGCATGGCAGCGCCACCTGCAGAAGCATTCGGCATAGTAGCATTAGTGCCGTTCTGATTACCCCAGTTAATTCTAGAAATAACACCGAGACCATGCGCAGATTTAGTAGTGCCGAAGCACTTGGCGAGTTCCTCAACAACTTCACTCTTGTTATCAAAAAGACCAGTACCAGCTGAGTCTAGTCTAATGGGAATTTGTGGAATTCTCTTTGATCCAAATACAAGTTGATAATCTACAATATTCATAGAACCAGAATGGGATAGGTCATATACTACATTCTGTGCCTGTGCCGCAAACGATGTTGATTGACAGGCGAAAAGAACAGATTTAATACTCTTCTTGCGTACAGGCATAGGTAGCATAAGACGACCACGAGCATTCGCCGACACATTGCCTGGATGATGGATGTAATCAACACCATTCAGAACAAGACGACCCCCGCTTGCCTGCTGCACCATTCTAATTTGGTTTTCTACTTCAGGTCCAGTCTCAACTAGAGACGCCATATACCTGACATCTTGGATAGTGTATTGAGTAACACCAGCGCCGAATGTTCCGACACGATTTGCGACATTCTCAAGTGTAATCTCAATAAGGATCGGAGCATTATTTAGTAAGAAAAGAGGGACTAATTTGTCCTGCGTTGTGCCCAACAGACCATTCATAAGAGGAACACTAAATACATAAGAGCCACCAACTGCCGCAGTAGAATCATTGGCATTAGTAGGAGTATTGATACAAGCACCAGTTATTTCAGCAGCAGCACCAGCAGGGGCAAGAACACCAGCACCACCAGCAACAGCAGAGTTAGCAAAGCGAACACCTTCACGGATGGAGCGTGTACCAACTAAAGATTCCTCTGACTGACAAGGCAGAATAATAGCAGACATAAGGCGGTTGTATTCACGACAGTCTGATAAGACATTCCCGCCCTGAAGAACTCGGAGACGATTGATGAATGAATGACCACCACCAAAATCTACACCGAATGTCTGACCAGATGTGTTGTTGAGAGTAAATCGGAGAAAACTATGTTTTGTATCTAAAAAAGCAGCTGCTGAAACTGGAATTTCTATAATATTATTACTGCTAGATACGAACACAGACCCATTCGAGGGCACGAAACCACGGCGACGAGAACGACTCTCGACAGCCATCGGTAAAATCTTTGTGTAGTCAATGGAATCAACAATACTCATATTATTTATATATTATAAATATATAAATAAATCAAAAAATTATAAACTTAAAAAATTTAGTAATTTATATATTATTTTATAATCAACCAAAGGTGTGCTTCACTCATTAAAACCACCTAGCATCCTCTCTCTCTTTCTTTTTGATTGTATACTCATTAATAAATTTTAAGATATCTTTTATCTCCTTAATATCGCTTTTTAATTCATCTACATCCTCCTTCATCCTCTTCAAAATTGACTGATTTATTAATACTTGGTTTTGATAAAGGGGCGTAGTATTTCGGTCATCAAGAACAGGCATTATCTATATCTATATCTATATTATCCTTTTTTTTATTTTTCTTTGGTTCTATAATTTTAACTATTTCTATATTTGGAAAATATTTAAATTTTCTATATTGTTGCATCGTTTTTCTACTACTTAAATCTGCTATCTGTTGATAGGTTAATCCTAAATCATCTGAAATTTCCCTTAAATTATTATACTCTTTATCGTGTAATATAATATTATTATCATGATATATCTTACAAGTAAATCTCATTATTGTTAAACTATATAATATAAGATATCTTTTTTATTTTTAAATAAATTAATTTTATTGTTTACATAAAAAAAACAAAAAATTAATCTATAGGAACAGATTGAACCAAGGTACAATTTTTGAGGATACCACGAGGTAGTATGAGACCGTGAAACCAGTTTGAAATTATATTAGCAGGTACATCAATAACATACGACAAGTCTTTTATTGTCCTAAATTCCATAATTTTAAAGATGTCTCGTTTGTTTTCGTCATCAAAAAGATAGAGCACCCAACCGCTTCGTTTCATGATTATATTTATATATCTATAAAATATATTTTTATTTATTCTCAACCATCTCAACTTCAAATTGGAAGGCGTATCTGCCTAAATCTACACCTATACCCGCTGTATCTGCTACAAATAAATTTCTGCGTGAAAATACATCAACTAGTCTTAATGTTAATCGCTGACCAAAAGGAGATGCGCAGAGAACACTTGATGCCTCGCCTACAGATATCCATCCACCATTAGTTGCGACTGCCGGTAACCATGCTGCAGCAGCACCACCATTAGGAACAAATTGTAATGGAATTAACTGCCTGAACCCACCGACAGTAATATTTTGGTCTTGCGCACCTAGACCAGCGGTACTAGCAGAGGTAGATGATGTCTGCCCACTACCTACAGACGCTTGTAATTCTATACATCCTGAGCGGATAGCAGCCGCTCCGTTTGACCACACTTGATTTACAGAATTTGCGATATTATTTACAAGACATACAAAATTTTCACACTTCATGCGACATTGGTTATAATGTCCTGAATTAGCAATCGCCGTGGGAATAGGAATGTCTAATTCATAAACACCATTCCCAGTATATCCTGTAGTAGCAGCATCAAAAGCACAGATAACTCTGAATTTAAGTTTTTCCTCGTCTATAGAATAAACATTAACAGAATTTACACTATTCATCCTTATTATATAATAATGTATTATTTTTTTTATTAATATATTCCAAATATAATTTTTTTAACTCCGGTAAGGTATAACACAAATTTAGAAATAAGGATAACGCTAAAATTAATTCCATTATTATATAACTATCTTATATTTTATTTTTTTAACCAAAGGTATGCTTCGCTTAATATTTTATTTTTTCCTTTCTATCTGTTTTTTAAGAGATTGTGTAAATTGTACACCTTGCTTCGCAGACATCCCAGCCTCCTTCGCCATCTGTGCGGCACCCTTAAAATCTCCTTTTCTTAAATCATCTATCGCATGAGCACCTATATCTACGGCACCACCAAATCTACCCGCAGCGTGTGCTGCTGCCGACACACCTGATGCGGCACCCTGAATCCCCTTTGCTACTCCAGCAACACCAAGAAGTCCAGCCGCAACTGGTTCAGCTCCAATCATAGCAGCACCTGCAGCAAGTGTACCAGCTCCAGCAGCAACACCACTAGCAACTTTACCTACTACATCTGATACATCGCCTACCTTTTTCGCTACAAACTTAGCCTTCTGACCTAACGAATGTGCAGCACCGCTCAATTTGTCTCCTAAAGTTCCAAAAAATCCCATCTTTTATATAATTAGTTATTATTTTTTTTCTTGTCTCTACCTTGTTTTTTTTCTTTTAGTTTTTGTTGTTGCTGCTCTAATAAATATGCCTGTTGTTCTTGCCCAGCATCTGATTGCTCAAATAATGTTCTCCTAACATTAGGTGGTTCTTTCAATTCTTTATCCTCTATAAATTCCAATTTTAAACTCACATCAAAATCTAGACCATTAAGATCTATAGTTTGGTTCTTCTGATTTGTCAATCTAATAGATATATTTGTTATCGCCTTTAATTTTAATAATAATTTATGAACATCGCCGTTGACTGGTTCGATATTAATTATACCACCAGGAGATACATTAATCGGAATTCTTGTTAAAATATTACTGAAACCACCTCCTATATTAGAATCTAATACAGATGAAGTTGATAAATTTGTTCTTAAAAATAAACTTCTGACACTATTTGTTAAATCTGCTACATCATCACTATATAAATACCAATCAGGAGCAGATGTAAACGGGCCTACTCGGTTAGCATCTAAACCAGGACCAGGTATAGGCGGTGTACCCTTAGCGTTTGTGTAGCCGTGATAATGCTGGTTACCTATATCTCTTTCTACAAAAGGATCGCCTAAAATATTAAACCAGTCAAAACCTAATTCTTCGTTCATATCTTCGCCAGGAGCAGTCGGCGTACCTGTGGTTTGACCATTGCGTAACGCTAGTGTTATTCTGGTATTTGGTGTTTTACATCTGTAGCTAAATTTTAGTTTATTTGTGTCATAAAGAACTTCCAATCCAGGTATCCCATTAGAAATTAAAGTCGCTAATTCATTAGCATTATAATTGCCTTCTGGTATGACTAATGTCTGCCCTAAAGGAGGTGCTCCTAATACAATTTTCCCATTAGCATCATATGTTGCTTGTACATTATATCCATCAATAACATAATCTATCCTGCAATTTACTCCTATCCTAAAATTATAGAATGAATATGGTATTTCGGCTGAATAAACAGATAATAGAATAGAATGATGTGGAGGAACTACTACAGGTTCACGCAGAACAAAATTAAAATCACTGCGATTAGAACCTGCTATAGATGTAGCATCTGCTGAATTAATATAGATTACCTTGGAAGCAGAAGTGCCCGTCTCTTTAAAACTCGCTAGCATTATATATTATATAATATAATACATAAAAAAATTAAGATATCTTAAAATATAATAATCGTTGCTTATGATATTTGAAATATTAGTTTGTTAGTAAATCTACATCAATCTTTAATAATGACATATTATTTCTATCAGGTCGCCCACCCATACTAGATTGCCAACTAGACCTGATTTTATCATATTCTTTTTGTTTTTCTTTATTATTTTCACGATATTTTTTTTTATTTTCTAGAATTTTCTCTCTGTTTTTTTCTTTAATTTTATCTATATTGGATTCATAGTATTCTTTTTTATATTCTTTGATTTTCTCTCTATTATATTCTTTTTTATATTGTGATTGATATTCTTTATTATTTTCACGCCATTCTTTATTATATTCTTTTTGTGTTCTACCTGGAATAACTTTATTAACATATTTTCTATCCAATAGCGTTCTCTCGTCTTATCGTCTGTATCTTCTATAAGTTCTATTTTATAATCGCCGTTTTTAATAATTTCACGAGACATACAATTTTGATATTTATGTCTACTTAATCTCCTTTTTAAAGTCTCTGTGGTTATCCCAATATATACATTACCATTCGTATTATCTACAATCCTATATATCTTATACATCATACTTGTTGTATAAACAAGGTATATATTTAAATCAAATTTATCTATACTTACACGCCAGATGTCGGCAAATAATAACCTCTTAAGATACAAGCTGGGTAACTACCTCCTGCGTAAATATAGTTAGACGTTCCCGAAGTTCTCGCCATAGGGTTGATCGTATAGGATGTGCCAATAGTTAATCCAGTTAAATACCAAGTTTGAATGACTTGTGCTTTATCTGTCTCATCTGTGTAAAGGGAAAGTCTAGCAGTATTCCGTGTACCCGTCCCAGCACCACCGCCTGAACTGCCTACTGACCATTCATTACCAACATTATCTCCTAATTGTAAATATAAAAATTTATTTCCTGTAATACTATAATTATAAATTAATAATTCTATACAACAACTAGTTTTTTTTGCTGTGAAAGTGTTTTTAAGATTTGATGAAAAAATAAAAGCATAACTTGTAGTTAAACTATCTAAATCAGTTACCGATGGATCGTATACATCATGCAGGAAATAAGGTGACGTAATATTACTACTTGATGATAAATCACAAAATAATAATGCTGTTGGATTATTTAGATATAAATTTCCAACGATTGCTGTCGGATTAATTGTATTAGTAAAGGATAGTGTGTCTATATTTAATAAAGTTGAGTCTAAATTAATCGTTCTTGCTGCAGAGCCATCAAAAGTGGAACCAGATGTGTATGATAAATTCGCTCCTGCTGTTAAACTATTAGGGACTTTAAGGACTGATAATTGTTCTGTACCTCCGGCATTCTTAGTTATAGTTACTTCATCTGTATCTGTTTCTATCTTTGGAATAGGGTGTCCTGATATTTCTATACCACAACCAGCAGAATATTTACCCTCTAAATCTATTGTTTTTGCTACTGAACCATCAAAAGTATCTATAGTGGTCCCATTCTGAGAAATAGTTAAACTATTAGGTACTTTGATTACTTCTAATTGATTTCCCGGACCACCCCCACTATCTCTGATAGTTTGATTATCTGTTTTGGTTTGTATAATATTGCTCCCTGATATTTGTATACCATTACCAGCTGTATAAGTAGTATCAACTGAATTTAATGTATCAGGAATGCCGCCATCAAAATCAGGATTGCCACTTGTTAAATATACATTAGAACCCATAGTTAAAGGTTGTGTCGTTCCTGTATGTATATCCCATCGTGCAGGTTCATTAGGACCACTAGATACGAGTGCTTGACCAGCCGTCCCAGCATCAACTGTATTTCCTAAATAAAATCTACCGCTATTATATACATCAGTAGCAGTTATATTTTTAAGACCATTAAAAGATGACATTATATATATATTAGAAAATAAAAATTAGAGTTATGAAACACTTAATTAAAAATATGTAATATTTACATATTTTTAGGTTTTTATAAATTATTT
>Ga0208644_1003221_pt1 | contig 12758 bp, 16 predicted proteins | sample VirMetDEL_Nov_18_FD_184517 | JGI IMG/M metagenome (GOLD analysis project Ga0208644, IMG submission 184517) | Aqueous microbial communities from the Delaware River and Bay under freshwater to marine salinity gradient to study organic matter... | ecosystem: Environmental > Aquatic > Marine >... | reverse complement strand
ACTTCTTACAATTCATTAACATAAAACTAGACCAGTTCTTTTTAGGATAAACTGTTTGTACTTGATTTAAAAACTTAACTTTACTCTTTGGTGTGTAATCGTGTTTACAAACTTGTACGGCATATCTGTCGTCTCTTAATCGCCATAGTTCATTTATATCTGCTTCCATAACCATATCACAATCCATAAACAATGCCCAACCTTGATAGTTCATAAGGTGTGGAATAATAAAACGACTAAAAGAAAATTCTGTTGATGAGAGATTGTTTCTTTCTCTAACAAAATCATCTTTAATATTTGGTAAGTATATTGGTGTAATTGCTATAGGTTTTGTTGAGTTCTTTAATATACTATATGATAAGGTACTAAATGCTGCCTTTTCTTTACTATCATATCCTATAAAAACATTTATCATTATTTGCCTTTTACTTCTACTGATATTGTACTATGTGCTGTATTTACATCTGATAAAATACCATCTGCTCTCATCTTTTTTCTTATTTCAGTTGCAGAAATCTTTTGTATCTTTTCTGGTAATACAATTTCTTCTATTTTATAACCAACTCCTCTACCATAACAGATATTTGTTATATTGGGTACTAAAGTTATTTTAATTCTATTTTTATATGATATTAATGCCTTTTCTATATTTTCTTTTACAGTTTCAAAATCAAAAGGATTGTCTCCTACACCTAATACATCTCTAACTTGAATATTTACTTGTCCTGTTTTCTTTATGATTTCTTCAAATAAATTTTGATGTCCTTCGTGCCAAGGTTGCCATCTTCCTAACATTTGCGCTGTTGGTTTTCTATTATCCCATTTGTATTCTTGTATTTGATCTGCGATACGAATTGCCCATAGTTCAGCGTTTTGAGTAGGTACTCTAAAATCGTATTCACTAGGTTTTATAAACATTCTATTTGTATCTTCAAATCGTCCTTCTTTAATAGTATCTACCCATATTGTATAATCGGCTCCAAAGTCTTCTCTTGTTTTTGGTGTTGGACACACAAAGTCAGCAATAACGTGTTTACCATCATCAATAGCTTTTTGTGCTAGTGACTTCATTCTATTTGCTTGTCTTTGTCTACCTTCTGTTGAGAAATCCCAATCGTTTGCTTCTTCTCTTACTCTATCTGCATTTAACCAAACTGCATTTATCATTGGCGCCAGTTTATCCGCCAGATAAGATTTACCAGAACCTGGCAATCCCATTATTAATATTTTTTTCATAACAACTCCTTATCTTCTTTTCCAGTGGCCACTACCACCTTCATATTTTCTATTACCTTTTGCGTGATCGTAAATTTTTCCTAATACCGATCTATGTTGAACGTGTGCCTTACCCTCATCACCTATATTATGATTTTTTACATTACGTTCATTTTCAAACTTTTTTCTAACCACATCAAAGATATAACTATCGTGGTATTCTATTTCTTCATATATCTTATCTTTATCATACATATGTTTTAACACTGTAGCAAAGTTTTTTATTTCAGGGTGTTTCATATTAAAATACAAAAACCCACATTCACTATACATACCACCTCTACCTAGATATGTTACCATACAATCATCACGGTGTATATTTTCAATTATAAAATCTTCTTTGATAGGTACGTGAAAGATACTATCTGCGTCTAACCAAATGATACCCTCTGCATCTGAATTTATAATAGCGTGAGTATATGCATAAACTTTGTAACAAAAACGAACACCATCAAACAAAAAGTTTTTTACAGCACGACTTTGATTTCTTGTTACAAACTTTTTACAATCTGGTGCCTTATCAAAAAAATCTTCATCTTCATTATAAACAGTTACAGGAAAAGGCCAGTTATATGTTTCATTAAATCTATGTGCATATTTTTCGTATAGTTTATTATTCCAAGATGTAATTACTTCAATTTTCATTATATTATACTTTCATATATATTTTGCCATTTTTTAGCAATAATATTTAATTCATAGTTTTCTCTTATAAACTTTTGTCCTTTTTTTATTTTATCTAAAACTTCTTCTTTATTATCAATTGCCCATTGATAACCTTGTTGTATGTCACCTATATGTATAAAGTCTTTTAATATATTATAACTAGGTACACCTTCCGTACAAATAACATATCTACCCATTCTTAAAGCATCTACGGGTCTATTGTTTCCTTTTGATCTCATCATATCACTATTTTTACTAGATACAGGTAATAATACAAAACTACATTTTCTTACATAATCTGCTTGTATATCATAACTCCAAGGTATTACTTTTTTATATTGTTTCTCTACTTTTTTAATTAATTCATCTCTCTCATTCAGAGTTAATTTTTGTATTAGTGATCTATATGGAGCCATTTTATGAGGTCGTATTTCTTTTGGAATATTTGTAATTACTTTTAAATCTGTTTTATGTACACTATGTAATTGTTTATTAATATAATTCCAATCAACATTTTTATAATTACCATCACTACCATAGTAAACAACTAAATTATTTTCTGTAACTTCAAATTTGGCTTCTTCTTCGTCTCTTTCAGTAGGATCGGGTATTACAAACGCATCTTTACCTGTGTTATTTTTAATTACATTTTTTAAAGTATCACACGTTGTTGCTATACTCTTTGCTCTTTCAGCAGTATAATTTAAAATATCTTTTTGTAAAGGCCATTTGTTGTCGGATATATCAAATATATAATTTATTTTTCTTTCACAAAGTATATCAACTTCTTGTTTTTTTATTTTTTTATTTACAACAACAATATCACTTTTATTAATTTCATTTAAATCATCTATAACTTTGCTATTTTTAATTTTAGAAGAAGGTAATATTGCTCTTACTCTATAAGAATAAGGTACTTCTTCATTTTTTAATTTTGGATTATAATAAACTAACATATAGATTTTAATACTGCTTTAATCATCTTATCAAATCCTTTTTCTCTTTCAATTGATGACATTCTTTTATTATCTACTTCATCATCTAAATGATCTGATATTGTACAAACTGATAATGCTTCTTTATTAAATTGTGACGCAAGTGCATATAATATATGTGTTTCCATTTCTACTGCAACTGTACCTTGTTGTTGAAGTTCTTTCCACCAATTAGGATTAGGATTATAAAAGTAGTCATTTGATACAATACTACCTACGTGTGCATCAGGACAGTGTTTCATAAATCTTTCTAACCAACTATATGTTACACTTGGACTAATTTGATAACGATTAACTAAACCATTTGTGATATTACTATCTGTACTTGCTGTTGTTGCCGCAACTATATCACCTACTTTAATCTTTTTAGAGATACCACCTGCACTTCCTACTCTTATAATACATTTAACATCATAGTCATTATAAAGTTCGTGGATATATATTCCGTTTGATGCCATACCCATTCCACCTGCTTGTGTAGAAACTCTTACACCATTATAAGTTCCTGTATATCCTAAACAGTTTCTTACATTGTTAACTTGTATAGGATTATCAAAAAATGTTTCAGCAATCCATTTTGCTCTTAAAGGATCACCTGGTAATAATACTACATCAGCGTAATCACCCTTACTTGCATTGTTGTGCGGCGTCATATAACTCCTTCCAATTTGTAATTCTTTGTCCTGTCCATTCTCTATTGTATGGATGGTCCATAACAAAAGTGTTCATTCCTACCTCTTTCCCCTGCTGAGCGTAGTCTAATCTGTCTTCAACCCATATATAATTACTATTCTTATATCTACTTTCTAATATTTCTTTTTTAGGTTGCGTATGACTACCAGCGCAGTAGATGTAATCAAATATATCACCAAATAGTCTTATTAAGTTCATTTGTCTCAAACGATTAGCGTACTTGTCAGGACCTATCATAGAGATAACTTCGATACCCCAACCTTCTCTATGTAATCTTGTTACATACTCAACAGCGTCTTTGTATGCTGGTAGATAACCAAGAACACCTGTATTGTTAAACTCTATAACTTTATCGTAAGATTCGTCTGGCGAAATACCAAAACGTTTTGCCATACTAAAATATTGATCTGTATCAGGTAGTTTTATATAACCTTGATCTGCCATCCAAACTTCAAAGGCATATCCCCAATCTAATAATACACCATCACAATCAGCTATAATCTTTTTCATAATCTTTTAATAATCTTCTAATCTCTGGCCAAGTACCTAAATCTATATACTCTAACACTTCTATACCTTTAGAACCAAAGATAGGAGTATGTGTTATTTCATCATCTAATCGTTTTAGATTTAGTGTTGACTTTTCCATAAAGTTCATACACACGTCAAACGTTCTTTTTCTAAAAGCAAATGCACACCAAAACGCATTATAGTTATTTAATTTTTCTTGTGGTTTATCTTCGTACTCTATAATATTGCCTTCAGGATTTACATAGAGTGCACCTTTTGTTTTTAGTATATCTTCATCTTTTTCTTTTTTATATAAAAAAGTAAAACCAGTTTCTAATAATGAGTTCTGTACTAAAGTAAATAAATCTTCATTTGGTTTTAACTTCATCAATGTATCAGGTAACATTACTAAATTATGTTCACCAAATAAATGACTTGCGCTTTTGATAGCACCAGTATATTCTTTTTCGTTTGGATTTTGAAATACAAATGATATATTATATTTCTCTTTATATTTTGCTAGATAACTTACAAGTTCTAATTTGTTTTCATTGATAACTACCACAAACTCTACATCTTTTCTACCATAATCTCTAAAGAAGTTAAAACAATTATCTATTAGTGCGTTGTCATTATCTAATCTTAATATCTCTTTAGGGTAAGGTAGATTTAATCTAGTACCTTTTCCTGCCGCTGGTAATATTACTTTTAATTTACTCATTTTTTAAACACCGTATCTTTTTTATGTCTACCTAATTCTTTGTAACCTATATCTTTTAAAAATTTATTAATATGTTTTGCTATTGTTTTTTCTTTGTCTGTTCTTATTGGTAACTCTAGTGATAAGGTAGGATTAAATTTTTGTAAAAAATCTATAGCGCCATTTAAAAATGCTTGTTCACTACCTTGTATATCAACTTTGATTAAATCAACCGTAGTAAAATCATTTATATAATCATCTAACTTTTTAACATCAATATATTGAAACTGATTACTAGCACTTTCAAAACCCTCTACTAAAGAAGAACCACCAGAGTTTTCTATACCTTTATATATTTTAATATTTTCACCTTGTTTATTTGATAAACCTACTTCTTCTAAATGCCAATTATTAAAGGATGCCATATTTTTTTTATAACATTCTATTACATCATTTATAGGTTCAAACGCCCACACACTTTTAAATTTTCTACAAAAATCTTTTGACCAAAATCCTACATTCGCACCTACATCTATAGCAACATCAAACTTATCTACATAGTTTAATACAAAATCTCTATGTGATTGTTGATAAGTAAATTCATCATTAACTTTTTTTAACATTGATTGAAAGTGCGTATCGCCGTCTGGTAAATACCAACCTTTTACATTTTTCATTTTGGTATCTCCGTGTGTTTTATATGTTGTAATTGATGTATCTTTCTTTTATCTTCCATTGAATGAAAATAATAACCTTCAATCATTTCATAACCATTTTGTTTAGCCCACATAACTCTTTTATTACCTATGTGAACATAATAACCTGATATTAGATTACCGTTTTTATCTTTGTGTTGTGGATTTTTGGGGAGTATTCTGTCTTTAACCCATTGTTGTCTATGATCTGTAACAGCAATAGGCCATATCATTCCGTGTTTTTCAAAACTTTCACCATAACCAAATTCATTAAAACGTTTTGTTAACCACTCATCTGCTGGTATTATTCTTAATGATTTTACATCAAAATATTGTGTTGCAAAATCAGGAAGACTTTTTTGTGCTTTTAATATTTTCATAACCACATCTCGCAATATAATAACTATCAATAATATCTGTTACTGGATTATTCAACTTTTCCATATCAAATATTTTTTTTAAATCTATTTTCGTTTCTTTTTTAAAAGAATCGTACATTTTTTCTTTATCCGCATTACCTTTGCCACTAGCAAATTTTTTGACAACACTAGGTACAATAGTGTCGTAGATAAAATCTTTTTCATAGTCAAGCCTATATTTAAGGATACCGCAATTTTCCGCAATTTGAAAAATAGCTTGTCCTTTTGAGCCAAACGAATAGCCTTCAATAAAGATTGCCTTTTTAAGACTCGTCTTCTCCAAGCAATGTAAGATAAAGTCCGAGAGGTTTTTAAATCTTTCAATCGCATTTTTGTATTCTTTGTGTTCATATCCTGTTATATTTTTACCAAAGTTACCTATATGTTTCTTTTTACTTGTTAAAAAATAAAACTGACACTTTTCAAATTCAAAGCTAGTGTCAGCGATACAAATTGCGGGACTATTTAAACTATAATCAATTCCAATTATCGTCTGCATTATTTGTCCAAGTTGCTTCTTCATTATCATCTTCAAGGTCCTCTACTTCGTGTCCACAAAATGGACAAGTTAAAGGTTCTAAATCTTGCACTTCAATATCCCATTCGATAGTATATTTAGTTTCGCAACTAGAACAAGTCTTTTGTCTTTTTTCTACCATTATAGTTTAAATTTTTTAAATTGATCTTTTTTAACGTCTTGTTTTATACCACCAATAACGTAACTTTCAATTTCTGTTTCTTGTGGTGCGTTTTGTGTGCTTCTACTATTTAACCAATGATCTACCCAAGGAAGTGGATTACTTTTCTGATCATAGATTGGGTTTAATTGAATTGCTTTCATTCTTCTATTTGCCATATATTCTACGAATTGATGTAATAGTTTTTCTGACAAACCTATCATAGAACCTTTTGAAAATAGATAAGTTGCCCATCTTTTTTCTTCACCAACAGCGTCTTCATACATTTTTAAAACTTCTTTTTCACAATCTTTAATGACTTTTAACATTTCTTTGTCGTTCTCGTGGTCTTTCCAATTGTTAATTATTCTTTGTGACATTGCTAAATGTTGACTTTCATCTCTAGCTATAAAAGATATTATCTTTGCTGAACCTTCTAGTTTCTTTAACTCACCAAACGCAAATGAACAAGCAAACGACACATAAAATCTTAATCCTTCAAGTATGTTTACTGTGACCATAGCAAGATATAGTTTCTTCTTTAATTCATACATATCAACTTTGTCAGGAGTAAGTGTCCATTGATAACCCATAGCAATTAAATCATCATAACATTGTGTAACAGATTTTGCTCTTTTCTCTATTTTTTCATCTTGTATAATTGTATCAAAAACATCACTTGGATTAGAATATAAGTTTTTAATTATATATGTATAGCTTCTACTATGGATTGTTTCTATGAAATCCCAAGTTACGATACAACCTTCAAGTTCTGGTAAACTACAGAAAGGTAAGAATGCTAAACAAGGACCTCTACCTTGTACACTATCTAACATAGTTTGATATTTTAGATTAGATGTAAAGATAAACTTTTGTTCATCTCTTAATTCAAGGTAATCATTTCTATCCTTTTGTAAAGATACTTCTTCAGGTCTCCAAAAATAACCAAGTTGTTGTTGATTTAGTTTATCAAAGATTGGATACTTCATATTATCGTACCTTTGTACTGATAAATCTGGACCAAAAAACATCATCTGTTTTGTAACATCTAAATTTTTATCTTTATTAAATACACTTTTCATTATACTACGTACTGTTTGTTTAAAACTATATTTTTTAATCCTGTTTCCCTATTTAAAAATTTGTAATCTAACTTTTGCACTGCAAAATCTTTTTTTAACTTATCTGCGATTAGATATGGATTAAATTCCGAACAACTATATATATCTAATTGCATAAGTGCAGGATTGGGTTCGTCCCAAACGTGCATTGCAATATGACTTGTTTCTATCACAGATATAGCAGTAATTCCTCTATTACCTGGTTTTTCACAATAAGCAACATAAGGTCCTAACATAACTTTCATATTAATAAATTTTATAAAGTCTTCCATCCAACTTTTTAAAAACTCTACATCTTTTGGTGGGTTGTTTATATCTGCTCTAATAATTAAATGTTTATGTATAAGTAAACTATTTTCCATCTAAATTGTACAAGACTCACAAGCCTCGTCCTCTATTTGTTGTTTAGGATTTTCCTCAGGCACGTTATCAATCCAACCAATAGGGTGTGATGGTTCGTCTTCATCTTTCTTACTATCATATGTATTTTGATAATAAGAAGTTTTCCAACCTAACTTATAAGTCATTAACAAGTCTTGTGCCATTGCTGATACAGGAACTTGACCATCTTCATAGTGTTCTGGATTATATGACCAGTTACCTGAAATCGCTTGGTCAAAGTATTTCTGCATTATAGCAACGATATTTATATAACCTTCCATACTTTTCATATCCCAAAGTAAGGTATAAAAATTTTTAAGTCTTTGATAATCTGGTACAACTTGTTTTAAAGGTCCTTTTTTAGATTTCTTTACACTTAAATAATCTCTAGGTGGCTCTATACCATTTGTAGCATTAGAGACCACACTAGAGGATTCGGATGGCATTTGAGCTGAGAGTGTGCTATGTCGTAACCCAAACTCTTTTATATCTTTTCTCAATTGTTCCCACTTCATAGATAGTTTACGATTTACAATCTCATCTACCTCTTTTTTGTAAGTATCAATTGGTAAGATACCATCGGAATATTTTGTTCTATTAAAGTAATCACATTTACCTTTTTCTTTTGCTAAGGTATTACTTGACTTTAATAGATAATACTGGAATGTTTCTGTTAATTCATCTACTTCTTTCCACGCTTGTTTATCATCATATTTTACTTTTTGTTTAGCTAGATAGTGTGCTAAACCAATATAACCTATACCTAAACTTCTTCTTGCTTTAGTAGATATTTCTGCTGCCAATACAGGATAATTTTGATGATCTATTATTTCATCTAAACTTCTAACCGCAAGATCACATAAGTTTTCTAAATCATCTAAGTATGAAATTTTACCTACATTGATTGCTGATAAAATACATAACGCAATTTCACCAGTACCATCAATATGATCTATTGGATTTGTAGGTAAAGTAATCTCTTGGCATAAGTTTGACATATAAACTCTATCTTTAAATGATGAATGAGTATTACAATGATCTATATTCATAATGTATATACGACCTGTTTCTGCTCTTTCTTTTAGTATATCAAAAAATAATTGCTGTGCTGATATTTTATTTTTACTAACACTTATCTTTCTTTCTGCCTTTTCATATAATTCATCAAACTCTGGCGATCCCCAAGCTTCATATAATTCTGGTACTTCGTGTGGTGAGAATAATGTTATCTCTTGGTCGTTAATAAATCTTTCGTAAAATATTTTTGATATTTGAATTGAGTAATCTAATTTTCTAACTCTATTATCTTCACTACCTTTGTTATTTTTTAATACGATAATGTCTTGTATCTCTTGGTGCCAAATAGGAAAGTGTACTGTAGCAGAACCACCTCTTACACCATTTTGTGTACAACATTTTACAGTTGCTTCAAACTTTTTAAGAAAAGGAATAACACCTGTGTGTTGTACTTCGCCACCTCTAATACGTGAATTGATACCTCTTATTCTTCCAGCATTGATACCGATACCAGCTCTTTGAGCTACATAACGACCTATTGCCATATCACTACTAAAGATACTTGGTAGTGTATCATCAACATCAACAAGAACACAACTTGCATATTGTTTCATAGGTGTTCTAACACCTGCCATTACGGGAGTAGGAATATTAATTTTAAATGTTGAAATAGCATCATAATATTTTTTAACGTATGTCATTCTAATAGCTTTTGGATAATTAGCAAAGATTGTAGATGAGATTAACATATACATAAATTGAGGTGTTTCAAATATCTCACCTGTACTTCTATCTTGTACAAGGTACTTATCTAAAACTTGTCTAAGTCCTGCATAAGTAAATGTATAATCTCTTTCGTGGTTAAGCCAATTTTCCATTCTATCAAAATCTCTTTTATCATAATACTCTAAAATTTTTGGATCGTATAAATTTTTACTAACACATTTTTTTACGTGTTCATATATATGCGGGTGATCCCACAATCTTCCTATAACTTGTTTTCGTAATGAATATAAAAGTAGTCGTGCCGCAACATATTGATAGTTAGGTGATTCTAATGAAATTAAATCTGCTGCTGACTTAATTAAAATTTGTTGTATTTCATCAGTGGTCATTCCATCATAAAATTGTAAACCACTATTCATTTCTAATTGTGAAGAAGAAACTCCTGTAATATCTTCGCAAGCATATTCAACCATCTCGTGGATTTTTTCAATGTTTAATGGCTCCTTACCACGTTCACCTCTTTTAATTACATTAATAATAGTTTCTTGTGCTGCCATTATATCCCCTTTGTTTTTTTGTATTCATTCATTTTAGTAAGTGCTGATAATTTTGAATATGTGTTTTTACTTATAAGATCAGCAACTTGTACTTTGGACATTCCAGACATTATCATATCATTTACATCTTTGAGTTGAATATCACTTGGCCATATTACAACATTATAATCTTTCTCAATCACATTATACATTCTTTTTATAATTTCTTTATTTCTTGGTTCGTTATCAAATATATATGTAACTTCTTGCGGTAAAATTTTATTTTTTAAAATTAAATCTGCACCAGCAGCAGCCAGACAATTATCAACAAATAAACTATCAATCGGACCTTCCGTGATGTAAATGTGTCTTTGGAAATTAATTCTTTCAAGTCCATATACCTTCTGTTTGTTTTCATCTAACTTTATTGTTAGATACTTTGGTTGTTCTTTTCCAAAAGCACGACCTTGAAAAGCAAATAGCTTATCTGTCGTATCATAAAACGGTATAATTAATCTTGGGTGATCAGTTTTAGTATTATAAGTTTTTGGTTTAATCTTATTTACTAACTTCCCAAATCTATCACAGAAATATAATTTATCAAAAAACTCACTTGGTATTTTTCTTTTTATAACATATTGTTTTGCAGGGTGTTTATCATCTAGTTCACTTATCTTTTTTAGATTATCTAGTAAGTTTGTTTCTTCAAATATTGGTTTAAAATCAAACTTTGGTTTCGGTGTCGCAGGGGTACCGCCCTTATATCTTTCTAAAAGATATTGGGAATGCATTTGTGGATCAATAAACTTGATAAAGTTAGCCAAGTTTTGACCCATACCACAATTGTGGCACTTAAAGAACATATCATTTTTAACTCTATAAAAATATGCTCTACTTTTTAATTTAGATTTCTTAGAGTCACCACAATGGGGACATCTAAAATTGAATAGGTAGTCATTCTTTTGTTTGAATTGACTTAACCTAGACCTTAAATTATTAATAAACTTTAGATCAATATAACTCGACATAACACAATAACAATATACTATATATTTGTTAAAAAGTCAAGTCTAATTTGACATCAATTGTATAATTTGTGTAAAATTCTTTGATAGTATAAATCCTATAACTATAGCACCACCCATAATAATCCATCTATATTTTTCTAAAACACCCATTCTATTACTAAAGTCGTTTTTTAAAGACTTAATTTCAATGAGTACCCGTTTTTCAACTAAATCTATGTCTTTTCTCAACTCACGGTATATTTCTGTAATTTCATCTGCTCTATCTTTTAACTTCTCAAATATAACTTCATCTACCTTTTCTTGTCTAGCTAATTTTTCTTCGTGGACAGCTAACATAGACTTAATAGATGAAGAAACATCTGTCAATTTATCTATTGCTGTATCTAATTTACCTTGAATAGCGTTTACATTCTCTATATCTTTTTTTAGAGTTTGTATATCTACCTTTATCTCAGTACACTCTTTTTCTTCTGCCATATTAATTTGCTAGTGGATTACCAGCTCTGATTTTTAATTCTTTAATTTGAGCTTTTAATAACTCAATTTCTTTTTCATTAATTTTAATATTAGTATCATATTTTGCTAATTTCTCATCATAAACTTTTACAGTATTAGCAAACTTATCAGGATCAATTGAATCAATCTTTGCCATAATTTCACCGTACTTAACAAATCCTGTTCCAATTGTACCAATTAAACCTACTGTGGCTATTAATGCTGTAAGATTATTTTTAATTTTATCTATCATAGTTATCCTCTTTTTTGTTTTAATGCATAGAGTTCTGATTGTATTCTATTAATCTCTTGCTCTATTTCTACCGTTAGGCGTTGTTTTACAGCAATTGGATCATTACTTTTGTAGGTGTTTAAATCGACCTCTGTATATATTTGTTGCTGTTCTAAAATATTTAGATTTTCATAGAACGGAACATTATCATATAATGATTGGTTACCGTAGATACGCTTATTTATATAACTTGAAACGTCAGCCTGATTAGCAGTCATTCCCTGCGTTGTAATATATTGTATGGCTTGTAGTTTCTTATCAACTTCTTTTAATTTTGCTAAAACTTTAGCAATAACTCTTTCTACTTTTTTTTCTACGCTGTCAATTCTAGCGGCAGTGTTCCCTGTCTTAACATCGCTAGTCTCTTTAGCGTCCACAGTTTCTTTAGTGTTCGTCTCCGTCTCCGATCCTTCTGTTTCTTTATTTTCAACCACATCTGATTCAGTTGAATTAACTTCTGCTGTTTCTGATTCCTTATCTGTCTGATTATCAATTTCCGTAGTTTCCGTTGTTGTCGTAGTGTCAGCATTTG
>Ga0208644_1003219_pt1 | contig 12768 bp, 4 predicted proteins | sample VirMetDEL_Nov_18_FD_184517 | JGI IMG/M metagenome (GOLD analysis project Ga0208644, IMG submission 184517) | Aqueous microbial communities from the Delaware River and Bay under freshwater to marine salinity gradient to study organic matter... | ecosystem: Environmental > Aquatic > Marine >... | reverse complement strand
TCAACGTGTGCGCCTGCGTGTACGCAAAATTGGTCGGCAAAGAACCTGAAGCGACGGCTCCAAGGTTTACATCGCTCTCCCAAAACGTCTCGTCTTTCTTTGGGATGTCGTAGACGTAATCCGTAGCCTGGTCGCCGGCCTGCAATTGCACGCCTGTCACATAGAGCTCGTCAGAAGCGACCGTTGTCGGTTGGTCTGTCACAATTAAAACAGCAACCAGAACCGTGTCGCTAGCAATTGTGGCATTCTCAATCTTCACTTCCGACCAAGCGTCCGTAATGTCTGCTTGATCTACCTGCCCGGCTACGGTCCAACCGTTGCCAATTGTCGGAGCCACATCCTGAGCTCCCCAAGCCGTAATTGGATTGATTGGGTCAGCCGGCGTCGCAGAATTAGACTCAAGAATGAAAGCTGAAATAGAATTGGTCGCGGCCCCAGTTGACATCTTGATTTGAAATGAAAGGCTGGCCGAGCCAGACCCGACAAGCGGACGAGTGCTTTCGGAAGGAACCGTCTGGACAAGTCCAACCTTGTTACCAAGCGCGCTTGATGTTGAAGTCAGCAGTACAGCGTATTCGTGCGAGCCAATGTCTCCCTGCACGCTTGTTCGCTGAAGGGACCAAATGTTGCCTAAGCCAGAGCCAACCTCGTGAGTGAAATACCAACAGTCGGCAAACAAATCGTCGCCGTCTAAATCGTTTGCACCCCAATTGCTCGAGCCCAACGACCAAGTTGAAAACCCGCCGTTTTTCAAAACGGATTCGCGAGAAGTCAGACTAGCCGTCGTCAATTCTGAGGCATGAAGGCCGTCGAGGCGGTCTGCATTGATCCCTGAGTCGTCCGCCGTGTGCCCTTCGGCTTTGACTGCGGCTGTTCCAAGATCGTCAATCGTGGGGATCTCAGGCGGCGATTGACCGGTTGTTGCGCCGGTCGGCGAGAACGCAGCGGCCCGAATGCGCTTGGCAACAAAAGTCGCGGCCAACGTCACCGATCCTGCCGGCAGCTCGCCATCTGTACCTGCGCTGCTGTACGCCTCGTCCTGAATGTCGGCCAAGACTACGTCAGTCGCAGGAGCCAAATAAGCAGTGCTCGTAATTCTGCCGTACCGCGTGACGCCGCCAATCACCAATTTGACCCAGGTGCCTTGAGGATATTTGCTGCTGGCGTCTGTTCCAGAGCCCGAAACGTCAGTTACTCGGAACGTCGTAGTGTTGACTCGGCTAACGGTAAATTCGTCGCCGTAACCCGAAATCGGGTCAATCCAATCCGCATCTCCGTACCATCGTCGGATAGCACCCATGTGCTCGCGAACGCGATTGTTCACGTCAGACCGAGCCATGCCTTCCGGCATTCCAGAGTTGGCCGGAATGGTGTTTGACGCGTCGGTTTCAGACCATGTAGAAATGTCGCTCATAAGACACTCTAAACCTCAGTTGAAGTGTGGAAATAACCGAAGTCTTGCTTGCGACAGCAGTAATCAAGAGCAACAAACCTGACCGTGCTCGTCGTAGATCCACCGCTTGCCCAAAGAGAAAGCGTAGCTATGCCTCTCCAATATAGTGCCGAAACGACATCAAACTCAAATTCGTAATCCAAAAACTCTGACCCGCCGTTGGCAACAGTAAACGTCGGGCTTGTGTAGAAAGTTACGCTTGTGTTTCTCAATTGAAAAGTGCAACCAGCGCCAGACGCCCCTTCAAACATTATTCTGACCTTGGCTCTCATTGTTCCGTAAGTCGAAGCGGTCAAAGCGTGCAGGTTGTAGAAATCGCTCCCAAGCTGGACGTAGCTGCCGTTTGGCAACACTTGATTAATATTTTCTGAATAGAAAGTATGATTCCAAGTCGGGTGGTTGTCGGGATAGATTCGACTGCCAAGCTTTGGCGTTGTGTAATTGTTGACCAAGTCATTGACATAGGGAGCGTAGTTGCCAGGGAAAGTGGAAACCTCATTTTTGAAATTGTGGAAATGGTTTCCTGATATTCTTACGTCTGTGTAAGTGCTTGATGACCCGACAGTTATGCAATTAGGGTTAGTAGCGGATGCTACATCGCCAACAATCATTGTGTTCCCAGTAATAAAAACCGGGTTAACGGAACTGTTGCTGTATCCAGCAATTCTAATAGCAAGCCCTGAGTTTGTGTTTTGGATGTGGCATCCAGTTACCGTTCCCGGTCCCAAACCGGACACAACCATTGCTGCAACATTGCTCCCATTTGCGCTAGAAATAATGTTGCAACCAGAAATCAAATAGTCAGAGACGTTATTGGCTTGGTTCACGAAGTAGTAATTGCCTTCAAAAGAGCAATTTACAACTCGCGGTCTAACATCTTGATTCATGCTGATCAATTGCGCGTTGGTGGCGGTCGGATGCGTTGCTTTGAACGTGCAATCTGAAATTGATGTGTTTTCTGTTTTGAGCAAATTGCAAGTGGCGCTTTTGCCATTGAAATTGCAATTCGCGATGGAATTACCTGACCTGTCTTCTCCCGTTGCAAACGCAGAGTTGCCGATTTTGAAGAACGAAGGCAGCAACGTGTTTGTAGACGAGCGAATCGTCACAGACCCGTTGCTCACTCTGTTGTTCCATCCGCCTGAGAAGATTGCCGGACCCCCGTTGCTTTGCTGGCCGTGATCAATGACGAAGTTGTCAATCACGCAATCGTGAGCTGCTTTTGACGGCGTCGAATTGTCATCCAGCCAAACAAACGAACCGTCCCATTGCCTCAAATCGTCAGCACTAAAGCGGCCCGAAAAGCCCGAGACGGAACATTGCCCAGACAAGTGCAACGCTGAAACTTCTTCAGCAGTTCGCGAAAAGCCAAAACCAACCGGCTCGCCAGGATCAACCACTTCAATGTTACGCATGAAAACGTCACGCGTGTTGCCGTCGTCATTCCCGACAAAAATAGAGTTGTTTGCCGTTCTCAGAATCTTGACGTTTTCAATCTTAATCCCGGTATACGAGCCGGATGACGTAGTGTCGTCTAGTGAAATGCCGTTGTTCTGGCAGTCGCGAATGATGCAGTCGCGAATTGTCAGATTGCTTGCTGCGTACTCAACCTTGATACCGTTGAAACGATGCAGAGTCGAACTGCTGCTCGACTGATTTGTTCTATTCCCATTGATTTCAAGATTCTCAATGACAATGTTCGTCGTCGAATTTGCAACACGGATCACGCTTTTGTTGACAGAATTGTCGAGGCTCAAAAGCGTTCCAATACCCGCAGCCCCAATGATTTTCAAATCCGAACTGCTGGCCGGAATCAGAATTTCGTCGTCAAGCGTGATTGTTCCCGCCGGCAACAAAACAGCTTTACCGCTTGTCTGAGACGCGACAATCGCAGCATTGATCGCTGTTGCCGTAGAGTCAGTCGGGATTTCAAACGCCGAATCTCCATCTTCAAACGCACCTCGGCCAATGCCGTGGTTGTTGTTTACGCCTCCACCCAAAAAATAAACGTCAATGCCATTTGCGTCGAGCGGAACCGTCGTTGACGGAGAGGGCGTACCGAGCGTGTCAAAGCCGTCAAGCGTGACCGTGGTATCCGGCGAGGAGTAGCTAACCGACGCTACAAAGGCGTAGGCGCTAGCACTTGACGCGCAGCGGACCCGGACCTTCTGGTTCTCGTTGAACAGGCCAGAGGCGTCTACGCCTTGAATGACAACCGAGGTTGAACTGCCTTGAGCAACCGAATACCCGTAGACCGGATTCTTCCAATCCGGGTCATCCCACATGCGCCTGGTTGCGGCCATCAATTCGCGAGCGGAATTGTTGACATCCGACCGAGCCATGTTTTCGGGAAAGCCGTCAGGAGGCGCAGCGTTGTTAGAGCTAGCGGTTGAAGACCACCTTTCAATGTCACTCATCGCTGTTCTCCAACCATTGCGCGACCCTGCATTTGCGCTGCTCTCTCACGCGCAGCTTGCACGTCTAACGGGCTTTGCCGGCTTTTATCAACCTGATCCCAAAGAGCCGGTGAGTCCCGTCTAGCGTCTCTCCGCGCTTCATTTGCTGCCGCCTTAAATCGGTCTTTCAAATACAAAATCTTGTTGCTGTACGTCAAACCTTCAAAATACTCTTGGCGAGCGGCAGAAGCCGGATACTCCTCGCCCATATCTTTGACGTATGCAATCACATACGGCTCAATGTACTGACCCATTTTTTCCTTGACGAGATCATCCCAAACCGGGTTTCCGGTCGAAGGCAAAATGTCGCTTTGGGTCAAATCAAAATCAGAAGCTAACTCTTGCGCGTAATTCATCGGCTGCTTGTAAATTACGCCTGTTGCCGTCTTTGAGCCTGGCCTGTACGTCCGAATCGGATTTTCTTGAGTCGGGACATAAATTGGCCGGCTGTCAAAAACCATTGGGAATCTTGCTTTGAATGACTCCTCAAAGCTGTTCGTCAGATTGTCTACAAATCCGTCGTATGGCATTCGCGAGACTTGTCCAGTACGCGGATCTTCTACCTCTTGGAAAGCAATCGGGTTGCCGACATTAGAAGCATCCAAATCGCCTTCCCATGACTTGTACTCTTTGTAGGCGTTCATAATGTCGCCCAATCCAGTCAAGTACGAGCCAAAGTAATTTGCAGCGAAGCCGCCGACAAAGTCTCCAAACGCGCTGCCTGAAGATCTGGACGAACCTCTTAGCGGAACGTCAATGTCTTGCGAGTAAATTGTTCCGCCTGTTTCTTGGTCTGCGTATCCTTCAAACGGAGCAACAGGCAACGATTTTTCAGTAAATCCGTCAGCGATCAACTTGTCGATTGCATAGAGCCCAAGACCGGAGCGCATGTTTCCGGCCCCGATGCCTCTGACAATGTCGGGGAAAGTGAGCCTTCGGAGTTTGACCGGATCTCCTTCTTGGCTTTGAAACTGCTCAAACTTCTCTTGCCCAAGAGCCTGCCGAAGAAAATTGTACGCTAGACCAGTTGGCCCACTTGAAAGATTAATTGCCATATTCCCAAGATCTGCGCCTTCTGGAGACATCCCAGGCTGCATTGATCTGGTCAAAACGTGAGCCCAAAAGGCGTACGATGCAAAGGGTTGAAACGGATTCAGATCTAACAGTTCGCCTGTTTCTGGATCTTCGTACAAATTCCAATCGCCAGTTGAATATTCAGAATTTGCCATGTCCAACGCGTACATCATAAGCGTTGAGCCTGTCATCGCTTTGGATATGCCGGAAATGTCGCCGGCAAGAAAGTTATTTCTTTGCTGTTCCGAGGCGTATCTCAATATCCCAGCCGGCGAGTGCTCCAACTGCCATTGAATGGCGTTGGCTGTAAACCGAGGAAACGGAACCAACCAAGATGCAACTGGGACGCGATTGACAAAATCAATTAGGGGCTGGATTGCGCCTTGCTTGTCAAAATTGCTTGACCAGGTCATCGACAAACCACGATCAACCGCGTTCTGAACCATTTTTTGCGGAAGTTTGCCGAGAAGATTGTCTGCTTCTAATTGCCGAAGAGACGAATACGTTTTGTCTCTAATGACAATTGGATTCATCTTTACTTGCCGCTCGAGCTCCGCGCGGAAAGCGGCCCGACGAATGACATGCTCTTGAAAACGATTCAGCGTATTCAAGACATTAGAAGTAGCTTCCAACCGATCAACAACTTGGTGAGCAGCCTCGGTAGCTGAGCCTGATCGCTTTACCCTGTTGGCTTGGATGGTCGCAATGTCAGAATTAAAGCTAGACACAAGCGTGTCTGCTTCATTAGGAAACATATTCAAAACGTCAGAAACAATTTTTGATCCGTCTTGCCCTGTAACCCGAGCACCGATTTCTTCAAAAATGCTAATTAGGTTTTCAAAACCTCTGACTGGATGAATAGATTTTCCGTAATCCTGTATGGCTTTGTTTCCTGTGACCGCTCCAGTACCGCGAACAAAACCGCGAATTGCTCTTTCGTTTGCTTCGTTCATCATGCTAACTGTGATGTTGCCAACAGACGTGAGCAGATTTCGCATAGCCGTGCTGAACTGAATAACCAGTAGGCCGCGACGTGCATTTTCTAAACGACGCCAGAGTCCTTTGCCCATGACCATGTCACGATCGACGCCCATTTCCTTGAGCATCTTAATTTCGTTTTTGGTCAAGTAACCGCTAGACAATTCCCACTCGAGAGCCTTGCGATCCGCAGAGCTAAGATTTGGATCGCGAAGGCGTTCTCTCAAAAGTTCTCGTCGAGGCCGAGATACTTCCAAAACTTTTGCAACGTCATCAAGTCTTTTAACACCGTACTGACGCGCAATGCGCGCTCCCATTTGTCTTTGCCTAGCCAACGTCTGGGCCGACTCACGAACAGTCAAGCCATACGCATCGGCAAAATCAGCAAGAGACAAACCGTTTCGTTCAAGAACGTCCGCAATTCCGATCAGCGGAATCCGATCCGAATTGATCAGATCCATTACCTGTTCGTAGAACGGCCTTTCTTTTGACGGAACCAGGTCAAACCCAGCCATCTCGGAAAGCTCAACCGCTGCGTCCTGAATGCGAATTTCTTGTTCTGCGGAAAGCCGGCGGGTTGTGAGCTCCTTGTTTCTTTCGTCTTCCAAGAAATCTCGGCCACGCTGCTCGTCTAGCTGCCGTCGATTTCGGATCGTGTCATCTTCGGCCAGCCGAAGATCATCAACCGTGAGATTGTCCGATTCACTAGAACCTGGACGATTGCCACCACGTTTTCTTGCGGTTTGATCGACACGAGCAGCCCGCTCCATTTGATCAGGCCACTCAAGCAAAACTTGAGCAGGTACGGCTTCGCCTTGTTGTAGCCTTGCCCTGTTGTCGTCAAAACGCTTTCGCCGGCCTGAAAGAGTTTCCTCGCCTTTGGCTGTGAGGAAACCATCCTTGTCCATAAAGCCTGCAAGCTTGAGCATTGTTATCTCTTGCTCAGTTGCAGCAGGCAGACCGCGCGCCATCGGGCCGCCATAGGAAAGCGGCGGAAGCTTTTCTCCCTTTGCGTTGACCCTATCCGGCCCAGGCTTAGGAGCACGCTCCAAGGCTCTGATTACATCTTCGGAGACGCCCTGAAGCGTCGCCTCTTCAGAACGCGTCAACGTCCAAGGCTGGCGCTGAACAAGCGGAACCTCTTCAATCGGAGGCTCCGAGCCAGGCGTATCCCTCACACCAACTTCGTTGGGCGCTCTCTTTTGTTGCTCAATGGCAGCAGAAACAGGAGATTGGCTTGATTCGCCCTGTGGCAGATTACGCGTTCCAGCCTCATCCATGACTCGCGTAAAATCTTCAAGCTTTCCCTGCAAAACTTCAGCATGGTCAGGCGACCGCTTTGCGTAATCAGCCATTGCGACGTTAAAACGACGCTGCGCTTCTGGACTCCGACGAGACATCTCTGCCGCAATCATGGTTGCTTTAACTTTGTGGTCAGAGATCTGAAGATTAAGACCGCGAATGTCTCTTGCAAGATCTTCTGGAGTGGCCGCAGGGTGCCCCTCCTTTATCCCGCGCCGCCATTGCTCCAACTCATGCGCCGTATAATCGTCCTGCGCTTGAACCATTTCACGACGAAATGCAGGGTCCGTGTCTGCAAGCTCAGGCGCGTCGTCAAACAATCGCACAATTCGCAGACTTCGCTGGTTGGCTTCTTTGTAGGAAGCATCAAAAGCGTCGTCTGACAGATCAGCTAGATGCGGGTACAGGACAGGTTCCCGATATACACCAAGAGGCTCTTGGAAAATCGGATCTGATTCAATCGGAGGCTCCGAGCCAGGCGTATCCCTCACACCCATTTCGTTGGGCGCTCTCTTTTGTTGCTCAATGGCAGCAGAAACAAGAGATTGGTTTGATTCGCCTTGTGGCAGATTACGCCTTGCCGAAGCCTGGTTTAAGATTTCTTCCAAATCACCCATTTGGGCTTCTAAAATTTCAGCATGATCAGGCGACCGCTTTGCGTAATCACCCATCGCGACCTTAAAACGACGCTGCGCTTCTGGACCTCGACGAGACATCTCGCTCATAACCATTGCTGCTTTGACTTTGTCTTCAGAGATCTTAAGATTTAAACCGCGAATGTCTCTTGCAAGATCTTCTGGGGTGGCCGCAGGGTTCCCCTCGTCTAAGCCGCGACGCCATAGCTCCAACTCATGCGCTGTGTAATTATCTTGAGCGCGAATTAGATCGCGACGGAAATTTGCATCCGTGTCTACAAGCTCAGGATTTTCGTCATACAACTTTTCAAGACGGTCAACATTCTTGATTGCGCTTTCGTTACTAACGTCAAAAGCCCGATCAGATAATTCAGAAAGCTCTGTGTAAATAACCGGCTCTCTGGACAACCCCAAAGGCTCTTGGAAAATCGGATTTGACCCTTCTGGCGAAGCGCCGCCAGGTTTTTCTCGCGGAACACGAACTTTTGACGTATCAAAAATGACAACTTGGTTGGGGGAAAATTCTGGATGTCTGAATTCGTTAAGAACTAGAATGTCTGCTTGTTCAGTCATTCTCGCTCTTGCTTCTTCAGGCCTTCGCCGAATCGCCTCATTCAAGGCGAACGAATCTTCGTACCCAGCCGCTTGAGCAAATTGCTCAAGATCGTTGTTTGTATTAACTGTCCAAATGCGCGCATCTTTTGTCGGGCCGACTTCTACTCCTGAATCGTAAGTAGCAAAATTGGTTCCTTCGTTTTCGGCAAGGAAACGAGAACCAGGCTTTGCAGCATAACTTGTGCCCGGACCCCATTCTGAATAGTCGTAAACCATTTGTTCTTCGTCAGTAGGAGATCGCAAACCTTCTCGGCGAATTTTGTTTGCAGTATCTTTCCCCACAGTTGCGTGAACCCAAGGAAATTCTTCGTTTGGATTTACGTCAAGCTGTAAAAGACGAAAAGCTTTTTCTTCTTCTGATATTGGACGACCCATCGCTTCATATTGCGACAAATCATCTCGCAAAACTGATAGACGAGATTCTGCTTGCTCTAATGACTCAAGACGTTCTAGCCGATCGCTCAGCGTGCGAAGCAATTTTTTCTTTTGATTGCCAAGAACTCTTGCCTTCGGACGCGGCGTAACCTGGTCGCCGAGCAATCCAGCTTCGTAAAGCTCAATCGGCTTCATGGTCCGCACGGTATTTAGCTGATCGGTTACTTCGCGGACTCGCGCTTGGGCCGACTCCAAGCCAAGTTCAGGCGCGTCCTCTATGCGCTCGCTAATTACATTGCGCCAATTCTCAGTTGCTTCCATTTCGGACAACCCACGGTCGTCCATCTGGCGCTGTACAAATGCAGAACGCTCGCCTCTGTAATCGGCTCTTGGATCTCTTGCTCCGGCCTCAATCAAATTCAAAGTTTTTTCAATGCGCCCGATTTCAGCTTTGGCTGCTGGGTCCACATCTGCAAAAGGTTTCAACCTTTCAATCCGAGCAATCATTGCGCCTTTAGCGTCAATCTGTTCGGATTGAATCATACGCGCAATCACTAGCTGATCTTCGTTAGTAAGAAGAGTGGTCGGCGGCAAGGGCGACTCAACTGAGCCGGGCTGCTCCCCTCCCGCCGACCGCCGACCGCCAGCCCCACGAGCACGAGGCACGGCGGTCGGCACAGCAGAAAAGCCACCAACAACTGCTGGCGCAAGAAAATCAATTGGTTCCTGATACCCCTCTTCGGGCTCAAGAAGTTTTGCGCTTGTGATGGCGTTGATTGCAGCTCTAGGAAGACGGCTTAGAGGCTCTGTGGCTCCAAAGACCGCGCCAAGCGTGCCTTCAATGGCAGCTTCTTCAAACCCTCTGCCTTCTGGACGACCGCGCAAATATCCCATTGCCGCCATCCCAGGGATCAATCCTCCTGCTTGGGTCGCTGCAATGTACGCCGGCAACGTAGCCGCGATCTCAGTTGCGCCTTCTCCAAAACGCTCAAGTCCAGATGCGTACTCAGGCGTTTGCGACCATTCGCGCAACGCAGCAGCCCGCTGTCGCAAAGCCTGTTCTGCGGGCCGAGCAAAGTAGGAAAACAGCCCTCCGCTGTAATCTGATCCCAGGTCTAAAGCTTCGGCTGCTTGCTCTTGAGTAAACGCAAGCCCGCGAGCAAGCCCGCGACCGTACCACGCGCTTTCACCGCCAAGTCCGTATTTGGGATCAAAAAACCCAGAAGACATTTACAGCCCTCTTGCTTGCGTAATCTGAGTCAAGAATTCCTTTGCTTTGTAAAAAGCTTCAGCGTCGGGGCCAGAAGGCATTTTCCCTGCCACCATTTCTAGGTCTTTACCCCGGATGAATCTTTCAAGAGCACGCAAATCCTTCATAAAAGGTTCGCTTTCTTCCATTCTTAGCGCGACAGAAGGCACACTTCCTGTCATTTTGAGAGTCCAATTTCCTTCGTCGTCTTGATCAGCGACGACAGACAGAAACTCTTTGGCAGCGGAATAAAGCTCTCTGTTGTTGTCAATTGCTTTTTCTGCCGCAATCGACTCTCGCGTATTCAAGCCAATCGGGATAAGCGGGTCGTTCGGATTTACTTCGTACCGCATACCGTCAGCAGAAATCTTCTCTATGCGATAACCATCTGCCTGTCCGTCACCGTCTGTGTCTTCATAAACTTTTTGCGGAGCTCTCGGTTTCCCTGTACCAACCGGCAATGAAATGTTTTCGTAGGGACCAAACCCAATTTGCTGAAGAACAGAGAGCGGTCGGCCCAAGGCGTCTACGCCAGCAATCGGCATGTCGCGTTGTGCTCCAAGACCTTCAAACAATGCGTTCTGACCAAGCTTTTCTCGGTATTGATCCATAACCACTTGTTCAACGCGATTAGGAACGCGGCGCTCACGTTCAAGTTGTTCGTTGAAGCGGTCCAATTCGTCTTGAATTTGTCGCTGCTCTCTGAACGAAACCGCACGATCAATTCGTTCACCAGGCGGCGCACCTTGAAACCGGCCAGCAATTGACCCGAGATAGCCAAATACCTTGTCGGTTGTTGTCGCTTCAGGCCGGCGAAGCCTCATCAAATCTGTACCGCGAATGGGAAGGCCGGGAGCAGGTCGCGCTCCGCTTTCGGTATAAACCATTCCTCGGTTTCGCGTAGCAGGATCGACGTATCCCTGATTCAACATCGGATTGATGTAGTTGTAGTTGTTCGGAGTGACCGTGACTGTTTCGCCCGGAGTCACGTCCATGACAGCCCGCACGCCGTCTATGTTGTTGGGATTGCCGGGGATCGTAATACCACCCGGCGGCGTTCCGTACTGGAAAGAACCGATGTATTGCGTAATAGGCGAACCCGCCCCAAAACGCTGCGCCACCAAATTCTTAACGCCTGACTGACGCGCCATCTGCATCGGAGCCCGGCCTTGGCCCATCGGGCGATAACCATACGCCGGTTCTTGTTGCTGCATCGGCATCGGCTGCTGCATTTGAGCCTGTTGCCGCTCGTGAACCCAAGGCGTATTTCGGTTGTCTGCAAGCTCTCTAAGAGAAGCTGTGTACTCTGGGTTCATACCCATTTGATTGCCAATTGCCTGCATGACGTTGCCGGGCATCCCGCCAGCATCTTGCGACAATCCTCCGGCAAATGCTTTTGCGCCAAGAATTTTACCAAGCATTCCCGTCATCTTGACGCCCTCTAAAGAATTCCAATGCCTGCGCTGACAGAACTGCTGCGGCTTGTTGAAACCGGAGCTCCGATGAAGCCGCTGTATTCAGCAAGCTTTTCAGCAGGCGCGTATTGATTGAACTGGAACCGAGCAATGAGATCGTCAAGCGCACGCTGTGCAAAATCTTGCCTGACCTGAGCAGCAGACTGAACCTCGTTGGTGCCGATGTACTGACTCTGAGCCAGCGTCGGTGCATACTGCATTCCGGTCATCTGACGATTGCGCTCAGCAGCGTAATTCTGACCGTAAATGTTGGAAGCCAAATCTCCCAACGTGGCGCCAAGTTCGCTTTGAGCTCGACCCATTGCTGCGGTCTGCGCGTTGCCGGCGACATCCTGCTGCGTTCGGCCCTGAGCAAATCGGGTATTGAGCGAAGGCATGACGGCTTCTTGAAAAGAACGAGTCACGTTCCGAGCTGCCGCGTCGTACGTTCCTTGAATGTACGGATTGGTTTCAGGCGAGAGAAAATCGCCACGCATCGTTTGCTGATTCAAAGCCTGAGCCTGCTGTATCCCAGGCAAGCCTCTGCCGTAGATTGAATCGACTTGGTTCAAAGCCGAAGTCAACGACGGGTCCATGCCGGCAACGCGGCCAGGACCGTATTGGTACTGAGGCTGATTGAACAACCCCTGCGCCTGCTGGTAGATCTCCTTGAGGTACGGAGCCTGAGCTTTCCACGGCTGCGTAGAAGAAGATGAGGATGAACCTTGACCACTTGCCATTATCTAATCTCCTTCTGAAGCCAATACTCAGCCGGCGCGTAATCGGGATAAATCCGAGCCCAACCTTTTCGGCCAGCAATTTCTACTGCATCGCAGTCTTCAGCAACGGCCCATTCTTCAATCGTAGCGATACATTCTGACCAGCGGTTGACATCAAAACCACCAAGAACCAGAACCCTTGCTGTTTTGTACCCAGACTCGTAAACGAACAGATCCGTCGCACACGCTGCAAGAATTTCTTTGCTTTCTGGATCGTAAGCAAGCCAAAGCTGCACCAATCCCTCAGCAGCAGACTTCTGCAAACTTTCCAGCGTCACTTTCCGCGTCTGCTTTACGCCTTTTTCCAACAACGGAGCAGCAACAGGCCAAATCTCTTCAACCAGCTCGCGCGGGATGCCAATTAATTCAGCCGACGATGACAAGACTGAATACCTCCC
>Ga0208644_1003218_pt1 | contig 12768 bp, 14 predicted proteins | sample VirMetDEL_Nov_18_FD_184517 | JGI IMG/M metagenome (GOLD analysis project Ga0208644, IMG submission 184517) | Aqueous microbial communities from the Delaware River and Bay under freshwater to marine salinity gradient to study organic matter... | ecosystem: Environmental > Aquatic > Marine >... | reverse complement strand
AACTAAGAGAGCAGTTGGCAAAACTATCTAGCGCGGCGGCACCTGCCACTGTAGAACTGGGGAAGAAGCCAACCATCGAGAGTGCTGATTACGACGCTGATTTATATGAAAGGCAGCTAACTGATTGGTTTGAACGGAAACGAGCGGTAGAAGAGCAGGAGAAGCGGCTTGAGGCGCAGAGGCGCAGCGAGCAAGATGCGTGGAATGCAACGCTGGCAACCTACGGAGAAAACCGCAAGTCGCTCAAAGTGAAAGACTTTGAAGAAGCCGAGTCAATCGTTCAGGACGAGTTACACAACACTCAGCAGGGCATTATCCTGCAGGGTGCTGATAACCCGGCGCTAGTCATATACGCTTTGGGCAAAAACCCAAAGAAGGCTAAAGAAATTGCATCCATAAAAGACCCCGTGAAGTTTGCCTTCGCGGTAGCAAAACTGGAGACACAGTTGAAAGTTACTAATCGCAAGGCAAGCACGAAACCGGAATCGACCATTAGCGGAAAGGCTATGAAGTCAGGGACGGTTGACTCAACTTTAGAAAGATTGCGAGCGGCAGCGGAAAAAACCGGCGACTATTCAAAGGTCACCGCATACAAACGCAGCAAGCGAGCGGGTACTTAACTTAATATAATCAAGGATTTATCATGGCTAACGAGTTTTCCAAAGAAGAGCGCGTAGCGTTCGAGCAAATGACCGAGGGCTTTGAAGACGCCCTAGTATTGAGCCGCAACGTGTCAGTCTACAACACTGACTCGACGATGATGGAACGTGCAAACGACACCATCTGGCGACCAATGCCCTACATCCTGTCAAGCATTGACGGCGCTCCCCGCACCGACATCAGTGGCTCATACCAGACTGCTACCCAGTTGTCTGTTCCAGCTACGCTTGGCTTTAACAAGACTGCACCTTGGACCCTGGACGCAAAAGAACTGCGCGACGCTCTGCAAGAGAATCGACTCGGTACTGCTGCACGTCAGCGTCTGGCATCTGACATCAACATCGCTGTAATGAACGTGGCTGCTGCACAGGGCACCGTGGTTGTTAAGCGTACCGCTGCCGCTACTGGCTTTGATGACGTTGCAGAGCTTGATACAGCGTTCAACGAGCTGGGCGTTATGTCTGAAGATCGTTACTTGGCGCTGTCAAGCCGCGATTACAACGGCATGGCAAGCAACCTGGCTGGTCGTCAGACAATGAACCAGAAGCCTACAACTGCCTACGAGAAGGCATACGTTGGTACTGTTTCAGGCTTTGAGACGTACAAGATGGACTACGCCAACCGTATTGCTGCACAAACTGCATCAATTACGATTGATACCGATGGCGCTAACATCGACTACGTTCCTGCTGCCACCAGCACTTCAGTTGGCGGTCAGATTAACGTTGACAACCGTACTCAAACCATTAGCTGCACCACGAACACTGGCGTAGTTGCTGGCGATTGCTTTACGATTGCAGGCATTAACTCTGTTCACCACATCACGAAGCAAGACACAGGTCAGCTTAAGACCTTCCGTGTTATCTCTGTTCCAAGCACCACTTCGCTTGTTATCAGTCCTCCGATCATCTCAGCGTCTAGCGCCCCGACTGATCCAGAACTGTGTAGCCAACTCAGTGTCCAACACTGCTGCGGTTACCTGGTTGAACGTAGCAGCCGCTGCAATCAACCCATTCTGGCACAAGGACGCAATCGAGTTGATGCCAGGTCGTTACGCTGGCGATCCCGATGGCGCCACTATGCTGCGTTACACTTCAGATCAAGGTATCGAGCTGACGTTGACCAAGCAGTTCGCCATTGATACACGGGTCACCAAGTACCGTCTTGACACCTACTTCGGTGTTACAATGTGCAACCCAGAAATGGCCGGTATCGTTATCTTCGGTCAAACCGTTTAAATAGGTTGGGAAGAGAGAGGGTCAATCGGCCCTCTCGATTCTTTTGAGGAATTGATTAATGCCATTAAAGAAAGGTTACAGCTCTAAGTCTATCGCCTCCAATATCAAGACAGAAAAGAAGGCCGGTAGGCCAATGAAGCAGGCGGTTGCCATCGCATTGTCCACAGCCGAGAAAGCGGCGAAGAAGGCAGGAAAGCCTAGCAAGGCGCCAAAGAAAAAGTCAAAGAAATGATCAAGATATATAAGCCATTGCCTGAAGGACACTACAAGCGGATAATGGTTCAAGACCCGACCCCATATTTAAATGATGGCTGGTTTCACAGTATTAGCGAGCACCAAGAAAGTCTCGCCAAAGAAAACAGGATCCCGGTGGCTACCGAATTGTTTAAGGCCATCCCGGAAGTGCCAAAGCAAAAGCGGAAATATCGCAAGAAGACAGAGGCCGAGTAATGTCATACACCAAGAGACAGTTCGTTACCGCAGCCTTTGAAGAGATTGGCCTGGCGTCGTTCGTCTTTGACTTGACTGACAACGAGCTGCTTTCCGCTTGTAAGCGCCTTGACGCGATGATGGCGCAGTGGAACGCAAAGGGCATACGATTGGCCTACCCTCTGCCTAGCAGCCCTGAGAGCACCTCTCTGGACGCTGAGACGGATGTCCCTGATGCTGCAAACGAAGCGATCATCCTAAACCTTGGCATTCGTATCGCGCCAGGCTACGGCAAGACCGTATCACCAGACACCAAGATATCAGCCAAGGCCGCGTATACAACGCTGCTGGGCTGGTCAATGGGAACGCCTCCAGAGAAGCAGTTCCCCAGCTCATTACCAGTAGGCGCCGGTAACAAGTCATGGCGCTACATCGATGACCCATTTATGCCAGCACCAGTTGATCCGCTGACAACCGGCGGTGACGGAATACTAGACTTCACATCCTGAGGAAATAAAATGTCAACAATTAACCGACTGTCCAGTGTAGATGTCCTACAGCCAGGTGATCAGATACCAGTTTGGGATAGCTCCAACGGAGACACCAGAAAGGCATCAATGACCACCCTGTTGGCATTCGTTGAGTCATACTTCGCAGACCCTGACTACAGCACGCGCATCGTTGCGCCCAACGTCGATGGCTTTAACGTCGATATCGGCAATACTGGCGACTCATCCTGGCTGATCGTCAACCCAGTCCTGAACTACACAACCGGCTCGATCACACTGCCGTCAACGGCCTATGCCGTCAACGATCAAGAGATCACGGTGGTGTTCACCGCGCAGGTGTCATCATTCTCGATAACCGGTGCCGGCGCCACAGTGCTGGGTGCCCCGACGCAAATCGGCACATACGACTCGTTCCGGGTGCGCTACAACGCTGCCCAGTTGACCTGGTATACGCTCGACACAACCGGCGACGGCAGCGGTAGCGGCACATCATCCATCGTTCGCCAGGACTTCACCGGCGATGGCGTGGTCACCACATTCGCATTGGCCAACGCACCCGCTGCACTGGGCAACGAGCTGCAAGTGTTCATCGACGGCGTCTACCAGGAGCGTGCCGGGTACAGTGTGTCAGGTAACGACCTGGTATTCAGCGAAGCACCACCCGTACTCTCAACCATCGAGGTTCTGGCCTGGGGCGTTAACGACATCGGCGCCACAACAGCTAACCTGGTGACCTACACCCCCGCTGGCACAGGCGCAGTTGCAACTACCGTGCAGGACAAGCTGCGAGAGTCTGTGTCTGTTAAGGACTTTGGTGCGGTTGGTGATGGCGTTGCTGATGACTACGCCGCCTGCCAAGCTGCAATAGACTCTATTGCGGAAGGCGGTGTGGTTCACTTTCCTGCTGGCGTTTACAAGCTATCAGACACCCTAAAGATTATTGACAACGACCCCGCAGATAACCACTTCATAACTCTACGAGGGGATGGTGCAGAAGCCACTTGGCTAGTACATTCTGGTACACAGACTACGGGCTGCGTTCAGATAGTTGGTTCTGTTTATTGGGTAGGCGCAGCGTCTTCCTACTACCATCTAAACAATGGTGCCAGTCATGTTAAAGACATGGCCCTTGGGTCTAACTACGGGCCAGCCTTGTACTGTAAGTTTGCTAACAAGATGCGACACAAGAACATCCTTCTCTACTCTGCTGGCACAGCAACGGCCAGCCTTACGATTGAGTCATGTATTGAGTCATTCTTTGAGGACGTGGACACAAGCCTTGGTAACACCGCTTTGCCACAAGATATGTATGCGCTGGTGATTGCTGCGCTACCAACGGGCAATGTCACCCTACCGCTTAACTCTATCCGCTGTGAGAATATTGCCTACAATGACGGCGTGAATGGGTCTGCTACAGTAGTTAATGGTGAAATATTTTTTAATAATTGTCGTTCAGATGGGGACTGCACAGATAACGCAGTAGACCTGAGAGGTATTGCGGGAGGTGGGGTTGCGACGGAAACATTTTTAATACACTTCTCCCAGTGTAAATTTACATCTGGTGATTGGATATCTGCTGCCCCATATACCCCTTGGGTGGTCAATATAAACGGCTCTGCAAGGGTCACTTTCTCCCAGTGTAACCTTGAACCGAAGCTGGGGCCATCTGGTCAAGCTGGCGGGTCACTACGAATTAGCTCCAACCTTGGCCCGGCCAGTGTAATTTTAGACCAATGCTACCAAGAGTCTGCTGGGTTTGTTGATATTGGGGTCTATGAAATCAGCAATGACCCAGATGCCATAGATTTCACTATGGTCAACTGCGATTTTTATGGGGTGAGAGTGTCGCCGTTTGCTTTAGGAACTTCCTCTATAAAAACGCTTCACATGGATGGTAACGTTTTCAACATAAATCTTGACGGTAACTTCTCAACAGCCAGAGACAGTGTTCCTGGGTACAATGTCACAAATAACTTCTTTGGTTCAAGCAGATCCATCTGTAGTTATTCAGGAAGTAATAACTCGGGGATTCAGATAGTAGAAGGTCTTGATTTTACCGGACAACCCACACTTGGAGGCATGACATCGAAGGTAATAGGTAATGGTGAGGAGGGCTTGTTCACTCCGGTAGTAACTTCTCTCACAGGGGCAATCACAACATACTCAGCCTCTGGTATTTATAACAGAATTGGTAATCAGGTCACTTTTACTTTTGCTATTAACTTGACTGATGCGGGAACAGGTGGAAGTGCGCTAGTTGTGACATTACCTTATGACTGGGCGGTACTTGAACCAATAGGAAGTGGTCGAGACAACACTGCTGGACTTGCATTACAGGTGTTGGGTGCAGCGACAAACAATGTTTATGTGTTTAAGTATGATGGCACAACAACTATTGCCACCGGAAAATACATAATGGGAACTATCTCATACCGTACAGCCTAATTTAAGAGATCAAGACAATGGCATTAACTAAAGCAACAACACCCATACAACCACAGGTTAGTTACCATGCTTAAGACAGTATCGACACAACTAGCCCTGGCCTCGGATACTCTGAGTGAGATCCTGGCTAAGGGTAATACAAGTGGGCCAAATGACATCATCATGGATGCCGGGTATGGCATCAACGGCACCCTAGGCGCAACCACACCCGCAAGTGTTGTGGCTACTACTGGGACGTTTAGCCCCAGCACCGGGGATACACCACTGAGTATTATTACTACTACATCGGGAGTTTTTGCCAGCTTCAAGGATGGTGGAACAACCGCAGGCAGAACGCCCCTAGTTGGGGCTATCGGTGACGACCTTGTGTTGTATACCAGCGCAGGCTCTTACTCAGAGAAGCTACGCATTACGGCAGCAGGAGAAGCGACGTTTAGTGGCAACGTGGTTCTAGCATCAGGCAAAGGCATCGACTTCTCAGCCACGGCTGGCACTGGCACCTCTGAGCTGCTCGATGACTACGAGGAGGGGACTTGGACACCGAATATATCAGATGCAGTAACTGGTGGAAATGTTGGTGGCGGATTTTATGACGGAAGATACACCAAAGTTGGCAATCTTGTTTATGTTACAGGGTACATGATCAACGGCACAACGGCTGGCATGACTTCTGGCAACGATCTGTACATTCAGGGCTTGCCATTCACGTCAATTAACGAATCATCTTTGGCTGTTTCTGGATCAGTAACGACTTCGGCAGTTACCACTACAGGAAATTTAACTACAAATTTATTAAATAACGTAACAGCTTTTAGAATATCTGAATCTGTTTCTGGGGCGACAGAGGATTACTTGGAAGTTAGTAATTTATCCACTGGAAATAGTGACCTATTTTTTACATTTTCGTACAGGGCGGCATAAAGGAAAAGTAATGGCAAATACTAAAGTAAGTTATTCTATGATTGATGGCGCTCCAGCCAATGTTCTTGATAGTGGGGCATCTTCTGATGGAGTTCAAAATAATCAACCCGCAGTACAAGCAACATTCAATAGCGTCAATAATGTTGATGGGTCTATTGTTTCTTGCCAAAATAATGTTCGGATTGCTAACGATGTTGGTTATTCTGATGCAAATGTTATTAAGCATGAGGATTTAATATGGCCTTCACAAGCGGCCATTTGGGGTCAAGGCCCGACATGGGAAACTGTTTTAACACAAAATCAGTTCTCAACTCCATACCAAGTCATACCTGTTGTAACCGATCCTTGGGTTGGGTCAACTGCGTATAGCTTAGGGCAAAAAATTGTTAATGGTGGCAATGCTTACTATTGTACATCAACTGGGACATCAGCCGCTTCTGGAGGCCCAAGCGGGACTGGAACTGGGATAGCTGACGGCACTTGCGTGTGGAAATACATAACCAATGGGTTATATTCTTCCGTTCCTGTGAATGAGTTTAGGGTTCACGCTCCCTATCATCCTGGTATTGTTTTAAATAACCTTACCGCAGCGATGTATGACGGAGTAGTTCAGCCAGCTCAACAATTTGGTATTGATGTTGCAGCCGCTGGAGGTTCAAATACCAGCGGGTATAAGTCGGTTGTTTTTGCTCAAGATAATGTTGCGCATTGGTCAATTCAGAGTGATGGCGCTAAAGCTGATCTTGCATTTCAACATATTAATCTTTCAGGAGACGCTACATATTATAGGGGTTATTTTACCGGCGTACATGGCGATTTCTGTATTCAAAAACAAAACAATGATTTACAAAGTTTGCCTTTAGATGTTGCAGGGGCCATGAGGGGTGGAACAGATTTCAGAACTGATGTGACAGAAGTTCAATATGACAACCGAGTCAGGTTCCCCGGTAGATTTTCTTTTAATATGTATTACAAGGATGATGCTGCTAACAACGAATCAACCATACAGTTAGAGGGCGCTACTGGTTATCAAATTGGAATCAATGCGCCAAATGTTGTTGGTGTTAATGCGGCAGTTGCAATAAGCGCGGGTGATGGTGCTGGAAGTAGAAAATATATAACTTTTGATGGGTTTTATAATTCGTTATACCCAGCAGTCAGCGGGGCAACAAAACTTGGTAAAGCAGGTAATTTATGGTCTGAGGTTTTTGCTTCTACTGGCACTATTAACACTTCTGATGAGCGCCTCAAACAAGACATTGAAGATTTAGATGATGTTGAAAAACTGGTTGCACAATCTTTAAAAGGGCTGATAAAGAAATTTAGATACAAAGATGCAGTTTTAGAAAAAGGTGATGCTGCTAGAATCCATATCGGCGTAATAGCACAGGAAGTAATTTCTGCATTTCAATCTCAAGGTCTTGACGCAATGAAGTATGGCATTGTTTGTTACGACAAATGGGAGGCCACAGAAGACGAGATAGATCGAAATGGAGATATCACCAAGGCGGCAAAACCTGCTGGAGATCTTTATAGCATAAGATACGATGAACTTTTTGCATTCATAATTAGTACCCTATAACGGGTGGACAGGCCCATTTGGGCGATAAAATAGGAAATAAACATGGCACTTTCAGAAGTAACAAAGAACGACAAAATTGAGGTATTGCAACTGGCTGCTGGCTATCCAGTAATCCAAGTTCGTACCGCAACGATCATCAAGCGTGATGACACAGAGATCTCGCGTACATTTCACCGCCACGTCCTGTCACCAGATGCAGACCTGTCTGCCGAAGACGCAGACGTAGTTGTCATAGCCTCCGCTGTCTTTACCGATGAAGCCAAGGCAGCCTACGCCGCCTCGCTTGCTGACTAACATAATCAAGACACAATTTTAGGAGAATACTATGTCAACATTCGTTCTGCCATTTGCGCCACTTGGGGCAACAGTCTCATTCACGGCTGCTACACCAACGCCTCCAACTGCTGTACAAGCGCCAATAGGTGATACGTCAGGCACTAGCGCGGGTCAGTACCGGGTTGTCAATGACAGCACTGTCACTGTATTCCTTGGCGTTGGCGCCACATCTGCGTCAGCTATTGCAAACGCCAGCGCAGTGGCAACGTCTATCCCGTTACTTGCTGGAACCTGTGAAGTGCTGCGCTTTGGTCCCAATGTGTTCTTCACTGGCAAGTCAGCGTCTGATACTGCTGTTGTATATGTCACACCAGGTCAAGGCATCTAGCCAAGATGGGCGACTCAATCACCATTGAAAGGTTTTCAAGCCTGTTTGAGTACGCGCCTGATGGCAAGATTGATAGCTGGCGCATATTAAAGCCAGAGGCTGACGGAAGGTATCGAGGAGATTGTGACGACTTTGCCCTGACCGCTCTGTTCATCGAAACCGGATCGTTATCAAAGTTTTGGCGCGAGCTGATATTCGGCAGCGCCAAGGTATTCTTGGTCACTACGTCGAATGGTGGTGGACACGCGGTATTGAGATACAATGGGCGATACATTGATAACTGGTCTAGGTCTTGGGTTTCACGCGAGCACATGGAATCTGTCTACGGCCACAAATTTTCGTTCTGGCTTTTCCCTTGGCACACAACGGCCATTAAGATGCTGCTGGGCAAATTGAGAGGATAGACATGGAAATCCCAATCCTTAGCGGTGTTTATATTGATTCTGACCCGCGATTTAGGACGCTCTATCCTGTCAACCTTGCCCCTGTTCCGGTTCAAAACGGGATCAGCAATAGTTATCTGCGCCCAGCGGATGGCATGGTCCAAGAGGCTACAGGCATTGGCGTTGACCGTGGCGGTATCAACTGGAACGATGTCTGCTACAGGGTCTCTGGCAGCAAGCTGATTTCGGTTAGCGAGTCCAATGTGGTAACGGTCCTGGGGGATGTTGGCGGCTCTACGTTTGACCAGCATGTCAAGTTTGATTACTCGTTTGACCTCTTGGCAATCGCCAGCAATGACAACCTATTCTACTGGGATGGAGCCACGCTCACCCAGGTGACAGACATTGATCTTGGTACTGTCGTTGACATGGTTTGGGTAGACGGCTACTTCATGACCACTGACGGCGAATTCTTGGTTGTCACTGAACTAAACGATCCATTTGCTGTCAACCCGCTGAAGTATGGAGCATCTGAGATTGACCCTGACCCTGTTGTCGCGCTGCTGAAGTTACGCAACGAGGTTCATGCGCTAAACCGTTACACCATCGAGGTATTTGATAACGTCGGTGGCGAGCTGTTCCCGTTTGCTCGCATTGATGGCGCACAGATATCCAAGGGATGCGTGGGGGTTCACGCCTGCTGCGTATTCATGGAAGCAATAGCCTTTGTTGGGTCAGGTAGAAACGAGGCCCCAAGCATATACCTTGGCGCCTCTGGTCAAACGGTTAAGATAGCCTCTCAAGAAATAGACACGATCCTTCTCGATTACACTGAGGAGCAGTTAGCGGTGGCGCTTGTTGAGGCTCGCAACGACAAGGCCCACGAGTATTTGTACGTCCATCTTCCAGACCGGACCCTGGTCTATGACGCAACCGCAAGCAATCAGCTCAGGGCGCCAATCTGGTTGGTTCTGACATCCGCAATCACTGGCTTCTCGCAGTATCGAGCCAGGTCATTTGTTTGGGCATACAATAAGTGGCTCATTGCTGACCCGCAATCAACGGCATTGGGCACTTTTTCCGACACAGAAGGATCTCACTGGGGCGAGGATGTCCGGTGGGAGTTTGGCACATCGATTATCTACAACTCTGGCATGGGCGCGGTATTCCATGATTTAGAGCTGGTCGCGTTAACTGGCAGGGTCGATGCCGATACAACCATCAGCACATCGTGGTCCTATGACGGCGTTGAGTATACGGTCCCGGCTCCGATATCGACCGGAGGCCCCAATGACTTCCAAAAGCGTTTGTGCTGGAGGCGTCAGGGAAAGATGCGTAACTGGAGGCTTCAGAGGTTCCAAGGCGACAGCAGGGCGCACCTGTCATTTGCCAGACTGGAGGCTCGAATTGAGCCGTTGATGTTCTGATGGCAAATCCTAGACCATTAACGCGAGAAGAGCTTGCCAAGTTCCTGCCAGATCAGAGGTCCATTCGGGCGTTTGAGCAGCTATTTGCAATAATTCCAAGCGACATCATTGTATTGACCAAGTTAATCGAGGAGGTTGGTATAGAGGCCGTCTCAGCGATGGCTAGGGCCGAAAGTAACAGTGAGTCCTTGTCACGCATAGCCGAGGCCCTAGAGCTGCTCACAAGCGTTCCAGTGAAGCCTGAGAGCAATCACCAAGTAGTTGACTCAATTGACGTTAACCAGTATGCGCCGGTCAATTATGAAAGGGGCAGGATGTGGTGGAATGATTTTGACGACACGCTAAACATTGGCCACAAGAATGGAGTGATTCAGCAGGTCGGTCAAGAGACATACATGCACGTTGAGAATGGGACTGGCTCGCTCATACCAAACGGCACCATAATCGGTTTTGCTGGCGTCAATGGTTACATCAAGTGCTCGCCCTACGTTGCGAATGGAACGATCCCTGTTGATTACTATATAGGCGTAGTAACCCAAGATTTAGCCGCTGGCCAAGTTGGTATGGCGACCTTGTACGGGCAGGTCAGAGGAATCGATACCACTGGTTCGTCAGTAGGCGAGACTTGGGCAAAGGGAGACATTTTATATGCGTCTCCAACGATTCCGGGGAGCTTCACCAATATCAGGCCAACAGCGCCAAGTTCCGTGATCACTGTAGCTGCCGTGTTATCAGTAAGCTCAACCGATGGCCGAATCATGGTCCGGGCGACAGTACCAACAGGTTTTGCGTATGCGACCTACTACAGCACCGTCAGTCAGGCTTTGGCGGCTGCCAACACTCCGTATTTGGTGACGTATAACGCTTCAGGCGCGGTGCATGATATTTCATTGGTGTCTGGCACAAGCATAAAGGTAGCTCAAGCTGGGCTTTATACCATCAATGTCAAGCTACAGGTGACATCCTCTAACGCATCATCGTCAAAGGTTTATGCGTGGCTGGCCAAAAATGGCTCAGATGTACCAGGTAGCAGGAACGACTTTACGATTAAATCAAACGGCGACACCAAGCTAATGTCCTACACAAATCAGCTCAGTTTGCTGAAAGACGATTACATAGACATTAAATGGGCTGGAGATACCACCAGCCTTTTTCTTGATGCAATAGCGGCGACTGGATTTGCGCCTGCTGCATCATCTGCAAGGGTGTTTATTACACAGACCCAACTCTAGGACGGCATCATGACAGTCACAAACAAGGTACTAATTCAACCGCTATTGCTGACGGCAGCCCAGGTAACGCTGTACACCGCCCCAAGTGGCGCCAAGGCGATCATAGACAAGGCCACCGTTACCAATGTCAACCCAACAGATAACGTCTCAATATCCGTTAACCTGGTATCGCTGGGCGGGTCTGCAAGCACGACAAACCTATTAGTAGACGCAAGAGTGGTTGCCGTTGGCGAGACCTATGCTCTGCCAGAGATGGTAGGTCATAACTTGGCCACTGGAGACTTCATCAGCGTACTGGCATCTTCCGCGTCATCGCTGTCTCTGCGGGTCTCTGGCCGAGAGATAACTTGAATCTAGTTGATAAATAGACCAAAATATGCTCAGGCGAGTATCCGAGTTCCGTCTGCTCAAATGTTCCCTGAAAAGGAGATGATAATTGAGCGTAGCACTGGTTAAACCATTCGCAATAGCCAAGCATGAGGGTATCGAAGAAGTCGAGGCCGCGATGCTGAATCTGCCCCAAGCCGCGTGTGTAACTGTCCACCGATTTGGCCCTGGCATCTATATCCGCGAAATAACAATGCCTGCTGGGTCTTTAGTTATCGGTCATAGTCATAAATATCCTCACACAAATGTTGTTTTAAAAGGTACGGCAATTGTGCAACTCAATGGTGATATGCAAACAATCGTAGCGCCTTCTATTTTTGTTTCTGATCCAGGGCGAAAAATGCTCTACATTGTTGAGGAATGTGTGTGGCAGAACATTTACGCCACTGATGAGACTGATATTGACAAGCTGGACGCCATGTTCGTTGACAAAAGCGATACATGGACTGATCACGACAATGCTTGTAAAAAACTATTACTAGGAGAAGAATAATGGCATGGGTAGCAACAGCAATCATTGGGTCTGCCGTTGTCGGCGGGGCTGTATCATCAAGAGCGGCAGGCAAGGCGGCAAAGGCCCAGCAAGAGGCATCTGGCGCCAGCATTGAAGAGCAGCGATCTCAATTTGAGGCTATGCAGCGCACGCTGAAGCCATACGTTGATGCTGGAACACCGGCACTCCGACAGATTGCATCGTTTTCAGATGTTGCTCAGCCTGCACTTAATGAGCAGCAAGCATTGATTGGAATGTTTGGCGCAGAGGCTCAACAGCAGGCTATCAATAGAATCGAGCAGTCACCACTGTACTTGGAGCAAGTTCGCCAAGGCGAGAACGCCATTCTCCAGCAAGCATCCGCAACTGGCGGTCTTCGTGGCGGAAATATCCAGGCA
>Ga0208644_1003217_pt1 | contig 12770 bp, 13 predicted proteins | sample VirMetDEL_Nov_18_FD_184517 | JGI IMG/M metagenome (GOLD analysis project Ga0208644, IMG submission 184517) | Aqueous microbial communities from the Delaware River and Bay under freshwater to marine salinity gradient to study organic matter... | ecosystem: Environmental > Aquatic > Marine >... | reverse complement strand
AAGTTCCCGCTTACAATAAGCACGCCAATCTTTGGATTGCAAAAGTAAACGGAACTGTTAAAACATTATCTGAAGCTCAAGCTATTGTTACTGCTGAAGTCACTGCCGCTCAAACCGCTTGGGACAATGATAATGTTCAAGGCGAGACAGCTGAGCAAAAGATTGATAGAATCGGTGATAGACCAGCAGACATAACATTGACGGAGTAATAGGAGAAAACATTGACTGAGTACAAAGGTATCAAAGGCGGAAAAGTCCGTAACTACAGCGAGGATCCAGAAAATCCTTTTGTAGGACAGGTTTGGTACAACGAAACTTTAGGAGATTTACGAATTCGCAAAACGAATATCGGGAGTTCTTGGTCTACAGGTGGGAACATGAATACAGGGAGAAGATCTTTAGCAGGAACTGGAACACAAACTGCTGGATTGGCAATGGGAGGAGTTACTGGTTCACCAGCAGCTGTTACATCAACAGGAGCAACAGAATTATATGATGGTACATCTTGGACAAGTTCTCCGAATAGTATGAATACCGCTCGTTACTCTTTAGCAGGAGCTGGAACACAAACAGCGGGATTGGCCTTTGCAGGATATACAAATGTTCCAGCAAGATCAGCATTAAATGAAAGTTGGAATGGTACTAGTTGGACAGAAGTAGGTGATTTAAATACTGCAAGAGGAAATTTAGCAGGTATGGGAACAAATACTGCAGCTTTAGCCGCAGGAGGATATATAAGTCCTACTTATCAAGTAATTACAGAAACTTGGAATGGTACTAGTTGGACTGAGGTCAATAATTTAAATACGGCAAGATATAACCCAGGAGAGTTTGGAACAAATACTGATGGTTTAGTGTGTGGAGGAGAATATGCACCTGGTGCTACAGCAAACACAGAAATTTGGAATGGTACTACTTGGTATGAAGTAAATAATTTAAACACAGCTAGACTTGGTCTTGCAGGAGGAGGAACAGGTAGTTCATCTGGACTAGCATTTGGTGGACAACCAGCAACAGCAATAACAGAATCTTGGAATGGTACATCGTGGACAGAAACTAATGATTTGAATACAGCTAGGGTTAATTTAGCAGGCAATGGAACACAAACAGTTGCATTAGCGTTTGGAGGACAAACTCCAACTGTCATAGCCGCAACCGAAGAATGGAACGCGAATGTAGCACAAGGTGTCTGGGTGACAGGTGGGAGTATGAGTACAGCAAAAAATTTTGGTGGAGGAGCAGGCACTCAAACCGCTGCTTTAGCTTTCGGAGGAAATGTTCCTCCTAATACAGGAGCAACAGAATTATATAACGGATCAGCTTGGGCAGAACTTAATGATTTAAACACAGCTAGAAACAGTTTATCGGGAATGGGCACTGCAACTTCTGCTTTAGCTGCTGGTGGATATACTACAACTTATGTCGGTAATACTGAAACTTGGGATGGCACAAGTTGGACCGAAGTGAATGATTTAACTACAGTAAGATCAGGTTTAGCTGCTGCGGGAACTCAACCTGCTGCATTAGTTTTTGGAGGAGAACCTCCCCCTCTCGGATTAGGTGTAACAGAATCTTGGAATGGTACAAGTTGGACTGAGGTCAATGATTTAAATACGGTTAGAAGATATTTAGGAGGCACAGGCATTCAAACAGCTGCTTTAGCTTTTGGAGGACTACCTACAGTAGCAAATACTGAAACTTGGAATGGGACTTCTTGGACTGAAGTTAATGATCTAAATGTTGCAAGATCAGGTTTAACAGGAGCTGGAACTCAAACTTTAACATTAGCTTTTGGAGGAAATATACCACCTTTTTCAACAGCAACTGAATCTTGGAATGGTACCAACTGGACTAATGAAAATAGTTTAACTACTGCAAGACAAGGATTAGCAGGAGCTGGAACTCAAGCTGCAGCATTAGCTTTTGGAGGAACCACTGGATCTATTACAGGCGCCACCGAAGAATGGTACGGTGATGGAAATATAACGGAGACAATAGATTAATATGGCAACTTACAAAGAAATATTTGGACAAAACATAGAAGTGGTATCATCCGATCCTGCAAACCCGAATGTCGGACAGCTTTGGTATAATACTACATCTCAAGAATTAAAAGGCTTGAAACAAGTCATTGGTAATAGTTGGGCTACGGGTGGGAATTTAAATACGGCTAGATATGTTCTTGGAGGAGCTGGAACTCAAACAGCTGGGTTGGCAATTGGAGGAGAAATTACACCATTAACTAGACAGGCATTAACAGAGTCATATGATGGAACAAGTTGGACTGAGGTAAATGATTTAAACTCAGCTAGAGGACAAATAGGATCTGCAGGAATTCAAACCGCAGCTTTAGGTTTTGGTGGAGAACTTGCGCCAGGTGTAACAGCAATAACAGAATCTTGGAATGGAACCAGCTGGACTGAAGTGAATGATTTAAACTCAGCAAGGAGATTTTTATCTGGAACTGGACTTAACACAGCAGCATTAGCTTTTGGAGGTTATGATGGTTCTCAAACTGCACTGACCGAATCTTGGAATGGAACATCTTGGACTGAAGTGAATGATTTAAATACTGCAAGATCTTATATAGCACCTGCAGGAATACAAACTGCTGCATTAGCCTCTGGAGGATATGATACAGATTCTGTAGCAGTAACAGAATCTTGGAATGGAACTAGTTGGTTTGAAGTAAATGATTTAAATACAGCCAGGTATTCTCCAGCAGGAACAGGAATACAAACAGCTGCTTTAGCTTTTGGTGGAATCACACCTTCTGTTAGAACAGCAGCAACAGAATCTTGGAATGGTTCGATTTGGACAGAAACTAATGATTTAAACGTAGCTAGAAGATATCTAGCAGGAGCAGGAGTAGGAAATAATACATCTGCTTTAGCTTTTGGTGGAGAAACAGCTCCATCAACTCAAACAACATCAACCGAAGAATGGAATGCAAACATTGCTGTTGGTGGGTGGATCACGGGTAACAATATGAATACGGCTAGGAGAACTTTCGGAGGTACAGGCACTCAAACGGCTGCTTTAGCTTTTGGTGGAGGACAGCCTCCTGTAGCCCTTACGGAATTATATGATGGAACTACTTGGTATGAAGTCAATGACTTAAATACAGCTAGACTTAGATTAACTGGTTGTGGAACTCAAACCGCTGCATTAGCTATTTCAGGAGAAGTTCCTCCAGGAGTATCTGCAATAAATGAAAGTTGGAATGGATTAAGTTGGACAGAAGTTGGAGATGTAAACACTGCTAGACAAGACGCTTCTTCAGCAGGAACACAAACGGCTGCTTTATTTTTTGGTGGAAGAGCACCTTTGGTTCCAGTTGCTGCCTATGGAAATACTGAAACTTGGAATGGTTCTGCTTGGACGGAAGTCAATGATTTAAATACGGCAAGATCAGGTATGGGTGAAGCAGGAACAAATACAGCTGCTTTGGGATTTGGAGGATATACAGGAAGTACCCCTTATCAAACAAATACAGAATCTTGGAATGGTACTTCTTGGACAGAAGTTAATGATTTAGGATTTTCAAGATTTCAATTAGGAAGTGCAGGAGATCAAACAGCTGCTTTAGCTTTTGGTGGAGAAAGTCCAGGAGTTGAAACAGGTGCAACAGAAAGTTGGAATGGAACGAGTTGGACAAATAAAAATGATTTAAACACCGCTAGGTATAATCTAGCAAGCGCAGGAACACAAACTTTAGCACTAGCATTTGGTGGAAGTGATCCATCTGTAACAGGAGCAACCGAAGAATGGTACGGAGATGGTAAAATAACTGAAGTTATTAGTACTTCCTAATACTTGACTATTTTTATATAATCTATATACCTTGATTTATTATCATTAACTAATATATAGAAAGTACTTATGACAGAGAAGAGAGACATAAAAGATCTTATTCAACAAGAAGAAGCTAATTTAAATAATTTACTAAATCCAGAGGACTTACAATCCTTCAAAGGAATGGTGGATGAGTTAAGAGATACCTGGAGTAAAAAACAAATGTTTAGAACAGAAACCGAAGCAAGGTTTTCTGTCCTTCAAGATAATAGATACCCAACTAAAGCTGCTAAATATTGGCAATGTGTCAGAGAACAAGCAAGTTATTTAGATAACTTAATGGCTTTATCTTTTGATTTTAGAAGAAATGAAGCAAAAATTAAATGGTTAGAGAAAAAAGTCTCGGAAGAAAAAGATGATTATAAACTAGCTAAATATGAAATTGATTTAGATGAATGCAGATTTGCAAAAGCATCGATGGAAAAACAAGCGTATCATAGAATGCGAGAAATTAAAATGTGGTCTAAATTAAAATTAGAATTTGATGATGGATCCTTTAATACCAAAGATGTCAATCAACATCAATTGGATTCGTATAGAAAAATGTATACTCACAAAGCACAATCTTTGACGCAAGGATCTTCCGAAGCAGAAGTATTTAACGTCCTTGGACAATTACAATCTATTGAAAGAATTATTAAAACAGGTGAACTTCCATTACAAGATGGCGGTCAACTAGAAGGAACGGAGAAGAAAGAGGAACTTCCGCAGTACGGAAAACCAAATTCTTAATTATTATAAATGAAATTTGATTTCATTTTCTTAGGTCAATCTATACTTAAATATCAAGTTCCCCTTGATATTTTCAGTGCCATTAATCACAGCTATGAAAATAATATCAAACAACTGTATCCTGCTAATAAACAATTAGTAGGTAAAATTATGAATGAACATTCCTTATTCTTTAATGGAGAGGATGAATCTAAAGTGAAACGTCATAATTTTTTACCAAGAAATGTTACCGATTGGTTTTTACAAATATACAATCATTATTTACAGTTTAATAAAATTAGAGAATATAAACTTCATTTAAATTCAGTTTGGGTTAATGAAATGAAAGCCAATGAATATAATCCTGTACATATTCATAGAGGTAACTTGTATACAGGTTTATCTAGTGTGATGATTTTAAAAAAACCATCCACTACGGGTGTTGAATATTCTGCAGAAGAAACACCACAAAATGGACAACTTCAAATTTTAGGTGCAGCTAATGGTCAATTTGCAAAAATAGATTATCAACCACCAATGGATTTACGAGATTTTTATGTTTTTCCTTATGATATGAGACATTGTGTATATCCATTTAATAGTACCAATGAAACTAGACGAACCCTTGCAGCAAATTGCGATGTGTTGTATGACCCCATTAGAAATAGAGGAGCGATATAATGATAGTAAAAGAACCACGTTGGAAGTCTTATATTGTGGAGACTACCACTCCCATATTTACACCAGAACAATGTAAATTAATTATTGCAGCGGGACAATCAGAACCAAAACAAGAAGGACAAGTGGGAGGTGGATCCGGCGGAACGGTAGATACCAAAACAAGAACTTCACATATTAGTTGGATACCTTTTAAAAAGATGCCTGAAATGTATAAACAGATTGAACAAATAATGTTACAAACCAATGGCAATCATTTTGGATTTGACGGTATGCGATTAACAGAACCTGCTCAATATACAGAATATCCAGTAGGTGGTTTTTATGATTGGCATATTGATTCGGATGTTAATTGTGCACACGAACCACCCATAAGAAAAATATCAATGACTTGTCTTTTATCAGACGAATCTGAATTTGAAGGTGGTGGATTAGAACTTATGTCAGACGGTAAAATTGTAAAACCTAAACAAGGACAAGCGATTTTCTTTGCTTCTTTTATCCGACATAGGGTTGTACCAATTACTAAAGGAATTAGAAAATCGTTAGTCATGTGGTTTGGAGGACCATCTTTTAAATGAACAGAGAATTATTTTTTCCTACCCCTATCTATATTAAAGATGTAGGCACAGCAGAGTTTAATAAAAAACTAGAACAAGATATTGTTAATTGGATGAACCAAGATAAAGGTATTCAAAGAACCAATGTCAATGGTTGGCATTCTGAATCCAACATGGCGGATCGACCTGAATACAGAGAGTTAGTTGATTTGTTATTTAAAATGCAATTTGAAATATATCAAGAAGAACATTTAGATTCAGAACCTTTTTTAGGTAATATGTGGGCCAATGTAAATCCAAAAGGTGGATTTAATAGAGCGCATATTCATCCTAATTCCTTATGGTCGGGAGTTTATTATGTAAAAACTCCACCTAACTGTGGTCATTTAAAATTAGAAGATCCAAGATCTATTTCACTAATGACAATGCCTAGAATGAAACCAGGTCCTCGACCTGCAAGATTATGGAGAGAAACACATTATGAACCGATCGCTGGAAGATTGATTATGTTTCCATCTTGGTTGAATCATTGTGTGGATCCAAATCAATCCGATGATATTAGAATATCCGTATCCTTTAACTTTATGCAAAAATGTTATGTTATTTAGTCAAAATAAATATCAAGTAATCAAAAACGCTGTATCTTATGAATTAGCTAATTTTTGTTTTAACTATTTTATGTTAAAGCGAGATGCAGTGGATTATATGTATAACCATAACATTGTTGCAGAAACTCCTATTCTTGGAACTAGAAGAGATAAACAAGTACCAAATGTTTATTCTCATTATGCAGATTTTGTTATGGAAACTTTATTAGTCAAAGTATTACCGATTATGAAAGAACAAACTGGTTTAGATTTAATTCCTACTTATTCTTATGCAAGGATTTATGAAAAAGGATCTATTTTAAAAAGACATAAAGATAGACCTAGTTGTGAAATATCAACTACTCTTAATTTAGGTGGAGATCCGTGGCCAATCTTTATTGACCCAACAGGATCTAATAATGTGATTGATGAATATAAAAATATTATGAAACCGAATGCACCAGCAGGTGTCAAAGTAGATTTAGCCCCAGGAGATATGTTAGTATACTCTGGATGCGAATTAGAGCATTGGAGAGAAGAGTTTCAAGGCAATATTTGTGGTCAAGTATTCTTACATTATAATCATAGAAATGGTCAGTTTGCTGAACAAAATAAGTTCGATAAACGAGCAATGTTAGGACTTCCATCTGGCATAAAACTATAATATAGTAGCAATATTATGCTACAAAAAATAGGCTTTATGCCTGGTTTTAATAAACAAATTACAGAAACCACCGCAGAAGGACAATGGGTAGGCGGGGATAATGTACGTTTTCGTTATAATACACCAGAGAAAATAGGTGGATGGGCACAATTAGGTGAAAATAAATTAACCGGTGCAGCTAGAGGTTTGCATCATTTAATCAATAATGAAGGTACTAAATTTGCTGCTATTGGAACCAACAGAATTTTATATATTTATACAGGAGGAGTATTTTATGATATTCACCCTATTAAATCTACAACAACCGTAAGTAATGCTTTTACAACTGTAAATGGATCTACTTCTGTTACAATTACTTTTGCGGCTCCTCATAATATTGAAGCAAAAGATATTATTTATTTAGATAACTTCACAGCCATTACTGGATCTAATTATACTGCATCTGATTTTAATGATAAAAGATTTATGGTCACTTCAAGACCGACTGACACTACTATTACTATTACCATGCCTAGCGCTGAAACAGGAGCAGGCGCAACAGCTTCCGGAGGTATAAGAGTTCAACATTATTGGCCTGTAGGTCCAGCACAACAATTACCTGGTTATGGTTATGGACTAGGACAATATGGTGGAACCGTTTCAGGAGAGGCAACTACTACATTAGTAGGTTCTATTAATGCTGTACAAACCACAGGTATTGAATTAACGGATTCTGCTTTGTTTCCTACTTCAGGAACTAACTATATTCAAATCGGAAGTGAAGAAATATCTTATACAGGAATTACTGCGGACGTGTTAACAGGAGTAACTAGAGGAGTAAGAAACACAACTGCAGCTATTCATACTACAGGAGATACTATTACTAATACAACGGATTATATTGGTTGGGGTGAAGCAGCTTCTGGAGATTTTGTAATAGATCCTGGTGAATGGAGTATTGATAATTATGGAGCAAAATTAATTGCTTTAATTCATGATGGTCCTTGTTTTGAATGGGATTCTAATGCATCCGGAGCAGTTAATAATAGAGCAACTATTATTTCTGGTGCACCAACTGCATCTAGAGATATGTTAGTTTCTACTCCAGATAGGCACTTAGTATTCTTTGGAACTGAATTAACGATTGGTGATCCTACTACACAAGATTTAATGTTTATACGATTCTCGGATCAAGAAAATATTAATGAATATGCACCTACTTCTGTCAACACAGCAGGTACACAACGACTATCGGATGGATCTAGAATTGTAGGAGCTGTTCGAGGAAAAGATGCTATTTATGTTTGGACAGATACTTCTTTATTTACTATGCGTTATGTAGGAGCTCCATTTACTTTTGGTTTTACTCAAGTAGGAACTAATTGTGGTTTAATTGGAGAAAGTGCAGCCGTAGAAGTAGACGGCGCTGCTTATTGGATGTCTGAAAATGGATTTTTTAAATATTCAGGTAATCTACAATCTATGGTTTGTTTAGTACAAGATTATGTGTTTGATAATTTAAACACAACTGCATCTGGATTAATTAATGCTGGTGTTAATAATTTATATGGAGAAATAACTTGGTTTTATTGTACAGGAAGTTCAACAGTAGTAAATGCATGTGTTACATATAATTATATTGAATCTAGTCCACAAAGACCTATTTGGACTACGGGAACCTTAGCAAGAACTACATGGGTAGATTCTTCTGTATTTGGTTTACCTCATGCAACCAAATATAATGCAGCTGATGATGCTTCTTTTGATGTCATAGGAAACACGGATGGAAGTAGTATTTATTTTGAACATGAAACAGGGACCGATGAAATTTTATCGAGTGGTAGAAATACTATTACTTCTAACATTGAATCTGGAGATTTTGATATTACACAACAGCAACCAGGTATTCCTAGTTTTCAAGGAGATGGAGAATACATTATGAAGATAAGAAGATTTGTACCAGACTTTTTATCACAAACAGGGAACACTCAAGTTACATTAAATCTACGAGATTATCCTAATAACAATTATAGTAGTTCCTCCCTTGGACCCTTTACAATTAACTCATCTACTAGTAAAGTAGACACACGTGCAAGAGCAAGAGCAATATCATTAAAGATTGCTAATACTGGTGCTTCAGAAAGCTGGAAATTAGGAACCTTTAGATTAGATGTACAACCAGACGGAAGAAGATAATGGCAAAAATTACTATAGTATTTACAAGACCTGGTGAAGGATATGAACAAAGAACAGCTGATGCATTAATCAGAGATTTAGATAGTTTAATTGAAAAATTAAATTCTACTTTTCAACAAGACCTTAGAGAAGAGCAACAAAGATTTGCATGGTTTAATACACAATACAGGGGTTGTTAATGTCTTGTAATAATGTCAATATAGAACCTAATAATGTAATCATTACACCTGGCGGCACAGGTACCGATGCATTTGGAAGATTAAGAGTTTCTAATCCTTTAACTATATTTGATTCTAAAAATGTGATGTCAAAGAATAATCTCTTTGATGAAGCATTAACAGGGTCAGGCACAGTTACTTATACATCTAATAATTCTACTGTTAATTTAAATGTAACAGAAGTAAGTGGTGATAAAGTGATAAGACAATCCAAAAGAGTAATGTCTTATCAACCAGGTAAATCATTATTAAATTTAAATACATTTGTTATGAATACATTAACAGCTGATCTTAAACAAAAGATTGGTATGTTTGATGCTAACAATGGAATATTCTTTTATGCTGATGGTACAACATTAAAAATAGTTAGACGTACGTATGTAACAGGTTCACCCGTAGATACAGAAATATCTCAATCTTCTTGGAATGGAGATAAATTAAATGGAACAGGAGATTCTGGTTTCACATTAGATCCAACAAAAGCTTCTATTTTATTTATGGATTTTGAATGGTTAGGTATGGGCTCCGTAAGAGTTGGTTTTGTAATTAATGGTAATTTTATTGTTGCTCATACATTTAATAATGCAAATGATTTATCTACCGTTTATATGCAAACGGCAAACTTACCTATACGATATGAAATTGAAACAGCTGCAACATTAGCTGCAGGTACTTATACATTACAACAAGTTTGTTCTACAACTATGATTGAAGGTGGGTATGCACCAGAAGGTGTAAGACAAATGATTGGAACAGCTAGTTTAGCTGGTGTTAATTTAACTAGCGCTGGAACTTTTTATAATTTAGCAACAATAAGAATTAAATCAGGAAGACCTTATGCAGTCATTGTACCATCCGGTTTTGAAGCAGCTGCAGTATCTAATTCAGATTTTGAAATACAATTAATATTAAATGCTACTCCATCATCTTCATTTTCGTATACAAGTTATTCTGATAACGTAGAATATGATTTGGATGGAACTAAAACAATTACAGGTGGAACTATAATTGGTAAGTCTTATTTATCAGGTAAAGGTACATCCTTAGTGACTGCAGCTCAGTCAGGTAACTTTGCTTTTTCTTATCAAATAGGGCAAACAATTTCAGGGACATCCGATACATTAACTCTTTGTGCTAAAGGAGCATCAGCAAACGATGATGTGGTTGGCACATTAAAATGGTATGATTTAACATAATGGCAAATAAATATATAAACGCATTTTACGATCCAACGACTACAGGTCAAGAGACTATCTATACAGCTCCTTCTGATGCAAGAGCCATTATTCAAAATATACAAGTAACCAATGAATCAGGATCTAAAGTAGTTAAAGTATTTATTACAGATGCATCTGCTTCAACCACGTATCAAATAGCTTATGCAAGTATTACAGGTTCAACTATATGTAATTTGGCACAAGGTCCTATTATATTAGAAGAATCTGACATATTAAAAATAGAAACATCGGATACAACTGGTATTAGTGCAGTAATATCATTGTTACAATTAAGTAGGGAATAACATGAAAACAATAAATATAAATGGGCAAGAAGTACCTGTTGTAGAACCAGCAGAGGTTGTTGTAACTATAAAAAACAAGGTAACAGGAGAGATTTATAAGGATGAAGAAGCTTTAAAAACAGCTAATATACCTGAAGAAAATGTTCAAAGAGACGTATTAGTTAAGATGCCTAAGCTTGATTTATTTTCAAAAACCAAGTAAAGTATATATTTCAGGATTTTTATGCCTGCCTTTATTTACTAACAATTAACTTATGAGCATTGCAAGATCACAGATGAATAGACAATTATATCAAAATGGCACAGGTATTGCTGAATTATTAAAAATGCAACAAGGTGCAGCTCAAGATCAATTAACAGAAGAACAAGCATTTGCTATGATGCCTGAAGGCGTTAAAGAAGCTTATAACTCAATGTTACAAGCAGGTGCTTCTCCAGAAGAAGCTAGAAGATTAATTAGTGAACAAATAGCTGAAATGAGTAGACAATCAGCTAAAATGAGTGAACAAAGAGAGCCTCAAGACATTCCAGAATATTATGACAGAAGATTACAGTTATTAAGTCCAGAACAAATGAGAGAAGAGCAATCAGCGATTTCTCAAGACATTCCAGAATATTATGATCCAAGATTACAAATATTATCGCCAGAACAAATGAGAGAAGAAATGATAAACCCTTCTATGCCTGGTTATGCTTATGGTGGTCTTATTGGAAGACAACAATATGGTTTAGGAAGTTTAGTTAAATCTGTAACGAAAGGAGTTACAGGTGCTGTTAAAGGAGCGGTTGGCGCTGTTAAAGATATTGCATCTTCTGATGTTGGTAAATTAGCATTACTTGCTGCTGGTGGATATTATTTAGGTGGCGGTGCATTAATGGGAGGACCTGGATTTAGTTTTGGTCAATTAGGAACATCTATTGCAAGTCCTTTTTCTGCTTTACAAAAAGGTTTAATGGGAACTAGTCTAGCTGGAAGTGGAGCAGCGAGTCAAGGATTATTAGGTAAATTAGGTTTAACTGCTGGGTATGGAGGAGGATTAAGTTCTGGAATACTTGGTAGTCTTGGTGGTAAAATAGGAGCAGGTACTTTATTAGCAGGAGGCTTGGGGCTAGCAGCGGGAAGTATGTTATCTCCTCAACAAATACAAGAAGGAATGAAAAGAGATCCTGAAGGAGTAAGAAGATATTTAGCTCAATATTATAAAAATACTAATCCAGAAGCTACTGAATCGGAAGCGGAAAGTTTTGCATCAGAGCAAACTAGAGAATATGCTGCAGAAGGTGGTCTTATGGGAAGACAAAACTACGGTATTGGTGGAATGATTACTAAACTTATAAATGAAAACCCTGAAATTTTTAAACAATTACAAATGGCATCACCAATGAGACAATATACAGGTCAATATTATGGTAATCTAAATCCAGGAAAATCAGTGGAAGAAATAGAAGAATATGTAAGAGAAAATGCTGCTTATGGTGGACCTATGGGAGAACTTAGAACCAATCAAGAAGGAGTAAAAGAAATAGATTATAGACAAACTGGTGGATTTGTTCCTCCAATTGGTATAAAAGAAAAAGCAGATGACGTTCCTGCAATGTTATCGAATAATGAATTTGTATTTACAGCAGATGCTGTACGAAATGCAGGCGGAGGAGATGTCAATAAAGGTGCACAAAAAATGTATTCTTTAATGAAGACTCTTGAAAACGGAGGAATGGCATAATGGCAGTAACAGAAACACGAGTATTACCAGCAGAATATATTGAAGCATTAGGTAAAACGTATGCAGATCAATTAAC
>Ga0208644_1003215_pt1 | contig 12771 bp, 15 predicted proteins | sample VirMetDEL_Nov_18_FD_184517 | JGI IMG/M metagenome (GOLD analysis project Ga0208644, IMG submission 184517) | Aqueous microbial communities from the Delaware River and Bay under freshwater to marine salinity gradient to study organic matter... | ecosystem: Environmental > Aquatic > Marine >... | reverse complement strand
CAACGGCAGGCAGCTTGGTCTAACTGGTGCATCAACGCGGCGCAATTCCTCAAGAAACCGCCGCCTGGACACTCAACGCAGGAGGCGAAAACGATAACCCCGGCATCGCGCAGTTGGAACGCATGGAAGTCCCATTTTCGGGACGCCAACGACAATATCCGTGCATCAATGATGGACAAGTGCGGCGACGAGGGCCGCCCGTTCACCGTGTCGTCCGAATGGCCGCCAGGCCACGAGATGAACGATGCGGCGTAACGATTGGCTAGAGGACGAGGAGGCGGAAATCGCTGCGGCTCGCGCCGTGCCATTCCAAGCCTCCGAGGAGGCTGGATTTGCGGCGTTCGGCGGTGCCGTCCGGCGGGCCGTTGAGGTTGCTGGCGCAGCGTTTGCTATCGCGCCGGATTGCGAATCGCCAATCGAGGCAACGCTTGGCGCTCGGCTTAAACTGTTGATCGGCCAATGGAATGGCGAACGTCAGCAAAAACTAGAACTGGTCCCGCAATATCCGCTTTTACGATTCAGGTATGACTTCGGGATTGTCGCGAACGGCAAACTGATAGCCGCCATTGAGTGCGACGGGAAAGAATTTCACAGCAGCGAAGAAGCCCAAGCAAACGACGCGGCCAAGAATGTTGCCGCGTGGCGTGCTGGCGCAGAGATATTCCGGTTCACGGGATCGTTGATATTCCGACACGACGCGGAATGTGCGTCCGATGTTCGCGGGTTCTTGGAACACAAATTCAAGGAGGCCGCATGACCGGCAAACCAACCGGCAAAAAACGCAAGACGATACGGCTCAGCGATAGAAATGCTGCCCGCATCGAGTTGATTGCATTGGCGCATGGCGCGACGGAGAACGCGGTTGTGAATGCGGCAATCTGGTTGCTGGCAATCCATGCTGGACTACCGGGTGACGAGAGTGACGCCGGGGTCGTGCTATAATGCTTTCAATGGAGGCTCGCATTGACGGTTATCGCATTCCGCCCGCGCGACCGGGCAATCCAAGAGGCCCGCGCCGCAGAGCTTCCACATCGCAAGGAATACGCAAACCCGTCTGACCAGCGGATTGGTTCGCCGCTCGGCAAGGCCGCGATCATGGGGCTTATCAACGCGGCTGAGTTCGACGCGGGCGTTCGTTGGGGCAGGTGCCACAGCGATTACATCGACACGATCACCTCCCCGGAGGATCGGACGCAAGCGAGATGCGAGCGCGCCGTTGATGAATACATGCGGGGCATCTACATCCTCGAAAAGCATCCCAAGCGGGTGTTTCACGCGGTTATGGCCTTGGCGGCATACGGCGAGGACTGGGGCGATCTGGAATACGTAGCGCGGGCTGCTCAGATTGGGTTTGACGCGCTCGCCAGAGAATTTTGAGTCGCGCGAGGCCGCCCGCCACCCTTTGCATAACGCGGGTGTATGACGGGTCCGGACGGGATAGCCCGCATGAGACGCGGGGGAAGGCCGAATATGAAATCTCGACGCCGCACGGAAGCACTGCGCGTTGAGACTTGCCGCGCCAACGTATGGCCTGTCGCCATCATGGTTGAGGCAATCGACCTTGAGCGCGTGAGGCGGAAACTGCTCAATTCCTATGGTGGGCCAAGGCTTGCGACCAGCGAACGGGCGATCAGGCGGGACATGGCGCGGTATCTGTTGGACATTGCGGCACCGGCGGGCGTGGCCTGAAGGCCATAAAACAATAGGGCTGAAATGGGCAAGCGGACGGGAAAACCCCGAGGCCGCCCGAAAGGCGTTCCAAACAAGATCACGACCGAGCTTAAGGAAATGATCCTGGAGGCCGCACACCAGGCGGGCGGGGCAGACGGCACGGTTGGTTATCTAAAAACACAGGCGGGAGCCAATCCCACAGCGTTCATGTCGCTGTTGGGCCGCGTGCTGCCGTTGCAGGTCGGCGGCGACAAGGACAACCCGCTGACCGTGCGAAACATCATAGAACAGCACATTGTCGATCCTAAGAGTTGACGTTCCGCGCGCATTCAAACCGCTGCTGGTTCCGAAACGATACAAGGGCGCGTATGGCGGGCGCGGCTCTGGCAAGAGCCACTTCTTTGCCACGCAAATGGTTGTGCGGTGCTACCGGCAGTTAACTCGCGCGGTCGGCATCCGCGAAATTCAGTTGAGCATTCGGGACAGCGTTCGCCAGCTTTTAGCGGACAAGATAGCGGCGCTGGACCTCGGGCGGCACTTCACGGTGCTGGATACCGAGATACGCTGCGACAACGGCTCGCATATCGTGTTTCGAGGGATGCAGAGCTACAACGCTGAGACGATCAAGTCTCTGGAGGGCTATGACTTGGCGTGGGTTGAGGAAGCCCAGACGCTTAGCCAGAAGTCGCTAGACCTGTTGCGCCCGACGCTCCGCAAGGAAGGGTCGGAAATGTGGTTCGGCTGGAACCCAAGGTTCCGCACCGACCCGGTTGACGTGTTCTTCCGCAAGTTTCCATCTGCTGAGAAGATCAGCGTCGAGGCGAACTGGCGCGACAATCCGTGGTTCCCGGAAGTTCTTCGCAAGGACATGGAGAACGACAAGGCGGATGATCCTGAGCGCGCCGAGCATGTCTGGGAGGGTGGTTATGAGATCGGCCACGGCGCGATCCTCGCCCGCGAGATTGAGCGCGCTGAGAGGGCTGGCCGCGTCAATGACGAGGTGGCTTATGACCCCAAGGGGCCGCCCGTTGAAATCTCGTGCGACATTGGACTGCGCGACACATCGACGTGGTGGTACTGGCAACGCCGCGTCGGCGGCGCGGCCATCATCGACTATGACCGCGATTCCGGCCTACAGGCCGAGGACTGGATTAATCGCATTCAGAAGCGATTGACCGACAATGGTTACAAGTTGGGGCGCGTATGGCTGCCCCACGACGCCCGCAACAAGACGTTCTCTGCGAAGTACACTGCTGTTGAACAATTCCTGCGGGCCTTCGGAATGGGCAAGGTCGGCATCGTTCCGATCAGCACCAAGCCCGACCGCATCAACGCGGCGCGCACGTTCGTTAAACGGTGCGAGTTTAACAAGACCAGGTGCGAGGCCGGTTTGGATGGGCTTCGCGCGTGGGAATTTGAGTGGGACGAGGAGAACAGGATTTTCTCCCGTGAACCGCTTCACAACTGGGCGAGCCATGACGGCGACGGCTTCTCATACGGTTGTCAGGTGATGACCGGACACATGCCGCCCGAAGATGAAAAACCCGAGCCGCCATTGCGGGGTGCCGAGAACATGACCGTGGACGAGCTTATCCGCATGACGGGGCCGGTGAGGATTAGGGTTTGATGGAATACGGCCCATCGACCGAACCCGAAGGCAAGAACGACAAAACCGAGAAGAAACAGAGCGGACGGCTGCGTAAGTACTGGCGGGAGATCGAGGCGTATCACAAGGCTGCCCAGGACTGGCACGAGCAGTCCGATAAGATCGTCAAGCTCTACCTAGACCAGCACCGCACGCACGCCAGCTCTAGGCGCTTCGCCCTCCTGTGGTCGAACATCGAAACGCTGAAGCCCGCCGTTTACGCAAAGACGCCGAACGTCCTGTGTTCTCGCCGGCACAAAGACCCCGACCCGGTTGGCAGGACGGCAGCGGAGATATTGGAGCGCGCGACCAACACGGCATTGGACCTGGGGCGGGCTGACGAGCGGTTCCGCATGGTGCGGGATGACCGGCTGCTGGCTGCCCGTGGTCAGGCGTGGGTGCGCTACGAGGCCGAACTAACCGGCGACAAAATCCAGTCCGAGAAAGCCTTGGTGGATTATATCCACTACAAGGACTTCGGGCACAACGTCGCGAACACATGGGCCGATGTCTGGCTGGTTTGGCGCAGGGTTTACAAGTCCCGTGCAGAGGCTAAGAAGCGGTTTCCGAAGTACGCCGAAAAGCTGAGTTATACGGCCAAGACCGCATCCGACGACGACAAGGAACTCGGTGAGCACAAGGCTTGCATATACGAGATTTGGGATAAGACGCTCAACAAGACGTGCTTTATCTCGAAGGACTGCCCGGAGGTTCTTGAGGACGGCCCACCGCCGATTTCGTTCCGCGATTTCTTCCCATGCCCCGAGCCTTGCTACGGATCGAAGACCAGCAAGAGTTTGTTCCCCACTCCCGATTATCGTTACTACCAAGACCAGGCGCAGGAGATCGACGATCTAACCGAGAAGATCGCGAACCTGACGGATTACCTGATGATGCGGGCGTTCGTCCCGGCGGGACCGTCCGGTGATGGCGCGGATTCTGTCCGCATCATGATCCAGAACCTTCAAAGCGACATCACGTCGAACAAATCCATCTTCGTCCCTGTCGAGTCGTGGGCGGGCTTTGCCGAGAAGGGTGGGGCCAAGGGCCTGATGGATTGGCTGCCCGTCGATATGGTCATTCAGGCGTTGCAGGGGGCTATTGAGGCGCGCAACCAGCTTGTGCAAGACGTTTACCAGATCACCGGCATTGCTGACATTCTGCGGGGGCAGACCGATCCCGACGAGACGCTTGGCGCGCAGCAGTTGAAAGCGCAGACCGGCGCTCGGCGTGTCAAGAACAGCAAGGACGATGTGGCGCGGTTCTGCCGGGACATCGGCCAGCTTGTTGCCGAGGTCATTGCCGAGCAATTCCAGCCGCAGACCATCGCGGACATGTCTGGTTATGCCTATGTGCCGGCGCCTCCGGTTCAACCCATGATGCCGCAGCAGCCGGGTATGCCCGACCAGCAGCCGATGCAGCAGCCCGTGCAGCCGCCTAGCGGCAAATCGTTTGACGACAAGGTTCTGCAGTTGCTCCGTGACGACCGGATGCGCGGCTTCCTGATCGACATCGAGACGGACAGCACGATACAGCCGGATGAGGATGCGGAGAAACAGCGCCGAACCGAGTTCATCACGGCGACGGGCGGGTTCTTGCAGCAGGCGTCGGAAATGATGGCGGGTGCGCCTGCCTTGGCCCCGATGGTGAGCGAAATGCTCCTGTTCGGTGTTCGCGGCTTCCGTGTCGGTCGGCAGATGGAAGACGTGATAGAATCCACGCTCAAGAACGTCGCTCAGGAACTACAGCAGCGCCAGCAGCAGCCGGACCCGAAGGTCCAGGCCGAGCAGATGAAGGCGCAGGCGCTACAGGCCAAGACGCAGGCGGATATGCAGGCGGCGCAGGAAAAGCATCAGTTGGAGTTGCAGAAGATACAAGTTCAGGCGCAGGCCGACATGCAGATGATGCAGGCGGAAATTCAGGCGCTTTACGAAAAACTCGGCATCGAGCGCGAACAGATGCAACTTGAGGCGCAGGCTGACCGGCAAAGGCTGGCGATGCAGGCAGCGTCTGACCAGCAGAAGATGGCCGTGCAGCAGCAGACCCACGAAATGCAGTTGGACGCCGCGCAGCAGCAGCACGCATTGGGCCAAGAGGCGGCAGAGCATAAGCACGCCATCGGCATCGACATGCTGAAACAGAAGGCCAAGAGCGCAACGAGTGCCACGGCTTAGCGTTGTCCGGTACGAACGAACAACCGATAAGCCCGGCGTGTTCCGTGGCGGGATCGGATGCGAGGAGATGCGGGCCGGTGATGTCACGTACATCGTCGTCAATGATGACACGGGCCTGGCGTTCAAGCATTGCACGCGCGAGCCGAATGGCGTTTGGGTCGATGACCAGACGGTCGAGAATTGGGTTGAGCCGGAACAGACCGCCGTTCCCTATGACTGGTTCGAGAATATGCAATGACTGACTACGGCCCGCCCTACGTTTACCGAGACGGCCAGATTGTTTCCAAGTGCGTAGCAGGCCCACGTCATGCCTCGTCCAAGGCTCCGAACGTCATATCCGACACGATGGAGCCGCTTCGCCACATGGGTACGGGGCGCATCCTCGATAGCAAGTCTGCGTTTCGTCAGGACACCATCGCCAGCGGCTGCGTCGAGGTCGGCACCGACCCCGCCGCGTCACGACCGCCGCCCAAGGTTCAACCCCGTGGCATTCACGAGGACGTAAAGCGCGCTCTTGCTGAGCTGCGTTCCCGATAAACCAAGGATGATTTATGCCTGTCGAGCAAGCTGAAAAGCCCGAGATTGACGACGCATACGCGGACGCCCGCGCTGCACTTGAGGAATTGAAGAACGGCCCCGCAGATGTCGAGGAGACGGTAGAGGCCGCGACTGATGAGCCGGTAGAAACCGCGCAGGAAACCGCCGAGCGCGTCCGTGACGAGAGGGGACGGTTCGCTCCCAAGGAAGCCAAGGCAGACGAGCCCGCCAAGGTCGAGGCCAAGGCAGAACCGGAGGCGATTGAGCGGCCCGCTGATCCGAAGCTAGAGGCTCCGGTTCAGCAGACCGCTCAGGTTAGTGCGCCGCCTCCGGGCTTCTCGGTAAAGACTAAGGCGGAATGGGACAAACTCCCCGAGTACGTCCGCGCCGACATCGTGAAGCGCGAACAGGAAGTCTCGGACGGCTTCAAACAATACTCAGGCATGAAAGAGATCATGCCTTATGTCGAGATGGCGCAGCGTGGCGGCACCACGCTCAAGGCGGCCCTCGACAACTACACCGGCCTGGAAAATCTACTCAGGCAGGATGTGGTCAAGGGTGTTTCACAGATCGCCGCCAACATGGGGACGCACCCCGTGGAATTGGCGCAACGCATTTTCCAGGCATACGGCCAGCAACCCTTTCAACAGGTGCAGGCCGATCCGTCGAACCCTCAACCGTTCGACCCCTCAGTGCTGCAACAGCATCTAAACCCGCTTTTGCAGAAAGTATCCACTTTAGAGCATCACATCACGCAACAGCAGCAAGCCGAGCAAGCGCGCCAGCAAAGCGTCATTTACACCGCTATGGAGCGTTTCAAGTCAGACCCCGCGCATCGCTATTTCGAGAACGTTCGACCGTTGATGGCTCAACTATTCAACGGGGGCGTAGTCCAGGAAACCGGCGACACACTCGCGGATATGAAAACGGCTTACGAGATGGCCTGCAATCTTGACCCCGACATTCGCGAACTCTCGTTCAAGGAGCGGATCGCGAAGGACGAGGCAGACCGCAAGCAGCGTGAAAAAGATGCAGCGGACAAGGCGCGTCAAGCGTCACGGTCCATCACCGGGTCGCCATCGGCTGCCGTGCGGGAAACCGCCGACACCAAAAGCGGCTCTCCCTTTGATGATGCGCGGCGAGCCTATCAGGAAGTAGGCGCTCGCGTTTGAAGTAAGGAGCGGCACTAATGCCCGCGAATCCTAACTTCGATGACATTGTAACGACCACGCTCCGCAATCGTAGCGGCAAGCTGGCGGACAATGCCACCGAAACAACTGTCTTGCTCGACCGGCTTCGCCGGCGCGGCAAGGTTAAGCCTGCCGGCGGTGGTCGCACCATCGTCCAGGAACTTGAGACTGCACTGAACCCGAACGGTGCGTGGTACGCAGGCTTCGACACCCTGAACACCAACACGTTCGAGCCGTTCAGCGCCGCCGAATACGACTGGAAGCAGGCTTATGTGCCTGTGGTCTGGTCGGGCCTCGAAAAGCTCAAGAACATGGGCGAGTTCGAGGTGATTGATCTGGTCGGCTCTCGCGTGCAGAACGCCGAGAAGTCGCTGTACGATCTGGTCGCTCAGGCGTCCTATTCGGCAGGCACCGGATCGGGCGGCAAGCAGATGCACGGCCTTGGGTTGTTCGTCGTGTCTGACCCGACGACCGGCACTGTCGGCGGCATCTCGCGTGCATCCAACACGTTCTGGCGCAACCAGGTCGTGTCGGTCACGATGTCGGCCACAACCATCAACATTGCGTCGGCCAGCCCGTCGCCGTTCCTGTCGGCGGTCAACCAGTTGGCGATTGCGTGTACGCGCGGCACCGACCACCCAGACCTTTGGGTTGCTGACGGCATCGCTTATCGCCTCTACCTTGAGAGCTTGCAGCCGATTCAGCGTATCACCTCCACGGAGATGGCGGGCTACGGCTTCACGGCACTCAAATACTTCGGCGTTGGTGGCAATGCGGACTTCGCTCTTGATAACGGGTACTGCCCCGCCAAGACGGTGTACGCGCTGAACACCAACTATTTGTACTTGCGGCCACACCCTGAGCGGAACTTCACGCCGATGGGTGGCGACCGCATCCCCGTCAACCAAGACGCAACCGTTCGTTTCCTGGGCTTTGCTGGCAATATGTGCGCCAGCAACTTGTTCCTCCAGGGAACGATCATCAGCCCGAACTAAGGGAGGACACCACTATGCAACTCGTTGGTGGACAGCCCGGTCGTATTTATTCAGGCGACGAAGTGGCTGCGGGTAAAGTGTCTCCGGGTCAGCGCCTCTCGGTGCGTGATCCGAACAGCGGTGGCGATAAGGAGTATGTGCTTTGTTGCGTTGCGGCGGCACAGAACCTTACGCTCGGCACGGTCGTGACGATTGACGGTAGCTTCGTTGTTACCGTTGCTGCTGTCGCGACCGCCAACACGGCGCATAATCAGTTGGGCGTGGTTGTCACCCCGACTACGAGCGGTACGGCTTCGGCCAGCGCCTATATCTGGGTGCAGACCTTTGGTCGGACGCTTGTTCGCGCTTCGACCAGCGTGCTCCCTGCCGTTGGCCTCAAGATCGGCACTACTGCCGGTATTGTGACCGACACTGCGGCGGCCTCCGCCTCGGCGGCAATCAACGGTATCGTTCTGACGGCAACGTCGAACACGTCGGACTCGCTCACTGCGGCGATCCTGACGTATCCGAGTTACGGCACCACGTTCGCCGTCTAACGCTCAAACGCAACGAACTGGGAACGGGGGGCTTCGGCTCCCCGTTTTCTTTTGGGGGACTTTTGACAGTTAAACACATGCAAGTCTTCATCGGGTTCGACCCGAGGGAGGCTGCGGCCTTTGCTGTGGCCCGCGCCAGCATCCGCAAATTCGATAGCCACATTCCTATTCATGGTTTGGTGCTTTCCGATTTGCAGGCCAGGGGCCTCTACTATCGAAAGACCGAGCGCCGCCTTGGCAAGTTGTGGGACGTGATTTCTGCGGCCCCGATGTCCACGGAGTTCGCAATTTCACGCTTCCTCGTCCCGTCCATCGTCAAGAAATGGAACCAAGGCTTTCACAGCATCGATGGCTGGGCTCTGTTCATGGACTGCGACATGCTGGTTCGCACGAACCTGAATGTGTTGCAGCAGCAGTTGGACGACACGAAGGCTGTGATGTGCGTCAAGCATAATCACCAGCCGAAAGACGGCACCAAGATGGACGGCCAGGTACAGACCGCCTATCCGCGCAAGAACTGGTCGAGCGTTCTGGCTTTCAACGTGGACCACCCGTCGAACAAGGCGCTCGACGTTGAGATGGTCAACACGCTGCCGGGGCGGGATCTGCACCGGCTCTGCTGGTTGGAGGACGACGAGATCGGAGAACTCGACCAGTCCTGGAATTGGCTGGTGGGGCACAGCGACCCGGAGATCGAACCGGACATCGTTCATTTTACCGATGGCATTCCGACATTCGAGGGCTACCGGAATGTGGCTTTCGCGGACGAGTGGATGCGGGAGCTTGAACGATGGGCAGTATAGCCGTCGTCACATCGTTCTCGCCCGATGGCTATGAGTTGTACGGGCGGCGGATGCTTGAGACGTTCAAGAGGCACTGGCCGAACGATGTCAAACTGTACGTCTATTATGAGGGTGAGAAGCCTGCGGACGCGATAGAGCGCGCCGAGTGGATTCCGCTCGACAAGGACGAGGACCGCGCCGCCTTCATGGCCGCGCACAAGGACCATCCGACCGACTACAATCTCCAGCCCGTCAAGTTCTCTCATAAGGTATTCGCTGTCACGGCGGCCCCGAGAGACACCGATTGGCTGATCTGGCTGGACGGCGATGTTGAGACGATTGCCCCGGTCACGCATGAATTTCTAAAGTCGATGTACCCGGACGACATCGTTGCGGCCTACATGGGACGGCAATGGTGGAACCACACCGAGGCGGGGTTTGTAGCCTATCGGCTGGACGATGACGGCAAGCGGTTTCTGGACGATCTGCGGTTGATGTACACGACCGGACAGATTGTCGAGGTCGAGTCCTATAGAGGAAAGAAACAGCAGCACGATTGCGCGGCGTTCGATCTTCTCAGAGAGGCTTACGAGAAGGAAGGCCACGCTTTCCACGATCTAGGTGAGGCCCACAAGGGGCCTGACCTTGACGTTATGGCGCACACGCCCCTTGCGCGCGTCATGTACCACTATAAGGGCAACCGCAAGCGGGCACCACTCGCCCCGTCACGATACGACCAACTGATAAAGCTGATTGATCTTTGCAAGCCGAGGACCATCGTTGAAGTCGGCGTTCACCGTGGCAACCGTGCCGAGCGGATGTGTCGCGCCGCGCTCGAGCATAACGTCTCCGTCCACTATGTCGGATACGACCTGTTCGATGATGCGAGCGACGACAGCAACGAGGCGGAAAAGAACGGTAAGGGCGCGCCCGATCTGGTCGGGGCGCAGCAAAAGCTAGACAGGCTGAAACAGGATTACCCCGGCTTCACCTGGGAGTTGGTCCAAGGCAACACCCGAAAGACCCTGCACGGCAAGCAGATCACCGCAGACTTCGCGTTTATCGACGGCGGTCATTCGGTCGAGACGATCCGGGGCGACTACGAGGCGTTGCAGAGTTCAAGGCTGATCGCCTTTGATGACTATTACACCAGCGGCCCGGATGGCAGGGGCATTGATACAAAGCAATTCGGCTGCAACGAGGTCATCAAGGGGCGGACGTACACGGTCCTTCCCTGTGCGGATTGGGTTATGGGTGGTGGGCGAACCCGTATCGCTGTTGTCGGTGACTACCCGCATAAAAAGTACGTCAAGCCAGACCATGCCAAGCGCCGCAAACTGACGAAGGACTGGGAGGCGCTTTTTGACGAGCAGCGCAAGTTGCTCGCCAAGTACGGCGACCCCACGGTATCGGCGCAGACGTTCGCCATGTGGGAGAACGACAAGGACGACAAGCCCGCCGACGTGCTGTTCGCGGTCAACATCCTTGAGCACCTGATGGACTACGAGTCTGCGCTGGCAAACATCCGTTCGCTGGCGAGAAAGGGTGCCCTGTTCGTCATCAAGCCGGATTTGATGGCTGATGCCGAGATGTGGAAACACATTATCAGCAAGTATTTCAGGATCACGGACGCGCTGGAAAATCAGGGCAATCTCGTCATATCCGCCGATTGCAACGTCCTTGTGCCGGGTGTCAAAACAATCCCGTCCAGCACCGATACGAAGCGGTGGGACCAAATCAAGGCGAGCACGGCGAAGTTCAAGACGTTTGTTGAACTGAAGCCTAAGCACGAGCGCACAGCCATTATTGCCTGCTACGGCCCGTCTCTCAAAGACTACATCGAGAAGCTGAAAGAGGAAGCCCAAGACCCGAATACAGATGTCGTGTCGGTTTCTGGGTCGCATGATTTCCTGATCGAACACGGCATCATCCCGAAATACCACGTTGAATGCGATCCACGCCCTCACAAGGCCGTCCAGGTTACGCCCCGCAAGGACGTTGAATATCTGCTGGCGGCGAGCTGTCACGGTGATCTGTTCGACAAGATGGACGGCATGGATGTGCGGCTGTGGCACGCCGAAGAACATATCCGGGTCCGCGACGAACTGAAGAACGATGCTCCGAACATTGCCGGCGGCGGCTCTGTCGGCCTTCGCGCCATCGGCGTTCTGTATTTCATGGGTTATCGCAACCTGACCATCTACGGGATGGATTGCTCGTTCGCGGATGACGGCAAGACCCAGCACGCAGGGAAGCACGCCGGAAAAATACAGACAACGTGTCTGACCAAGATCGAAGACCGGCACTTTGTAACGTCGCCGGTCCTTATGACCTACGCCGCGAACTTCTTTGACATGGTGAAGCAGCGCCCGGACGTGAAGTGGCGCATTTACGGCGACGGGCTTTTACAGAACTGGGTTCGTTACGCAACCAAACTAGCAGAGGCCGCATGACGTTTGATGACAACTGCCCGATGATGATGGAACGCGAGTTCGGCTTGCCCGAGAATGTCCCGCAGATCGCCGTGGGCTTCTGTCTGGTTCCGACCCCTGACAAGAAGAAATCGGCTGTAGCCGGTTATCCGGTGTTCAATGAGCGTGAGTACATCAAGCTTGTTGTGCCAGGTGACAAGAACTCCGAGTATTTCCAGCCATCAACGGACGCTGATCGCCGGAAATTCCCCAACGCCTATCAGGCATTCAAGAACCGGGAATCCAAGCCGGTTGTCGAAGGAATGCCCATCGAGCAATGGCCGCAAGTGACGCGCGCAATGGCGATGACGCTCAAGGCGGCGAGCATCCACACCGTTGAAGCTCTTGCGTCGGTCCATGATGGGCATATCGGCAAGATCGGCAACAACGGCCACGAATTGCGCGCCAAAGCAAAGGCGTTCCTCGATACGGCTAAGGACGCCGCTGCGTCTCAGCAGTTGGCCGCTGAAAACCAGAAACTCAAAGACCAGATGGCCGCCATGCAGGAGCAGATCAACGTTCTTGCGAAGGCCGCCGAGAAGAAAAAGAAAGCCGCCTAAATGAGCCTGCTCACGATTTGTCAGGGTGCAGCATCGGCGCTGAGTTTGCCTGCTGTGAACGCCATCGTTGGCGACACAAGCGCGAACTCTGCTTTGCTGTTGACGCTTGCCAAGCGTGAGGGCCGGGAGTTGATGCGCCGTCACGACTGGCAGGGGCTTAGCTTTCAATACGAGTTCGACAGCGTTGCTGACAACCCGCAAACGCTGGGA
>Ga0208644_1003213_pt1 | contig 12773 bp, 25 predicted proteins | sample VirMetDEL_Nov_18_FD_184517 | JGI IMG/M metagenome (GOLD analysis project Ga0208644, IMG submission 184517) | Aqueous microbial communities from the Delaware River and Bay under freshwater to marine salinity gradient to study organic matter... | ecosystem: Environmental > Aquatic > Marine >... | reverse complement strand
ATGATCCAAAACAATACAAAGAAACACCTTTGAGTAGAGATGTGATTTATCCTCTTGATTAAAAAACTTCGAAGAAATATTTCTGATCATTTTATTTAATTTTAAAACTTCTTATAAAAATAATTCGAATTTTTACTTTCTTTTCTGATACTTATTATTGAATAACGAAACTTCATAAACCCCTTGTTGTTATTGATTTATAGAAGGGGAACGATATTCATTAGATACAACTCCTTCCATAAAAGAAAACGGAACTTCGGTTCCGTTTTTTTTATCATTTAACAATTCATAGGATCACCAAATTTTCGTGAGGGTTGGATAAGTCCGTTTGAGTGTTTTTTTGGATCCAAACCTACGGATCTCGACAAACCTAATGGGTAGGGGTCTTAAAAATTTTAGGTTGTTCTTCTACATTACAAATTACTAATAAAGTATGGTTTAGTCAAGTTTTTTCAGAGAATAAACCATACTTTTTTAGATCTATTTATAAGGTGGAAGATTTTTGTCGTTCATCTGATCCAACCTTTTTTGATGTTCTTCTAATAATTCCTCATCACACCCAATACATTTATGATCCTTTGGTGGTTCAACATCTATTTTGTGATAAGGTGGTTCTTGAATATGATCTCGAAGGAAGTGTTGAAATCTTTCTCCTTGAAGAAAGTGTTCAAATATATCCACCAAGTCCTCACATATCTTACGGACTTTTTCATCATAGTGATCATCACCTTGAACACTATACTTATACAATCCTTCAAACATTAGATCTTCAATATAATGATCAAGATTTAGTTGATCTTTATGAAGTTCTCCGTCTTCTGTTTTAAGATCTAAACTTATACCTAATACTTCTTCCAATCTTTTTCTCGGAATAGGTATATGAAGTTTCAGATTAAGATCTCTATTGAAAAGATTTTGAAAAGGGAATTCAATTCCGTCTTGTCCATATCTTGTTCTGTATTCTTGGTAATCACTTATTTTCTTTTTTGACATTAGTTTATCTCCTCTATTAATGTTTCAGTAAATACTCTGATAAAAATCTCGAGATCCTTTTCAGAGGGTTTAGTTGTTTTAAATTGAAAATGAATTGAGTTCTTTGGATTATGTGATCCACTATATCCTAATTCCACACGATCGTGTTTAATGATCGTTGGTGGGTTAGTGATATAATATCGGTTAAACAATTCATCTGTGTATTTCTTTAATAAGATCTTTAATTGTGTTTTATCTAATTTCATTATTCGTTCTCCTTAATGTTTAAAATTTTGATATACTTCTTCCAATCTCGGTAAAGACCAACTCTCTTGATCATATTTCTTTTTTTCTTGATCTAATTTTTTTTGAGTGAGGTTATAAGGTTTTCTTGATAGTTTATATTTCTCGTGTTCCCACCAAAAATCTACAATATCTTGTTTTGAAATATCTTCTTCCAAATAGTATTTCTTAACCCATAATCCGTGTTCTAATTCTTTCCAATTCCTTCCTATTTTAGAAAATAGTAGATCTCTCATTCTTTCACGACCCAAAGTATCCAAATAATAGTTAGGATCTGTTTCAGTTTTAGTAATGATCGGAACATAGTTCTGTTCATATACTTCGTTAATTTCCTCAATGGTTAATTGTTTAATCCATTCCCCATAAGAACTTATCATAAACGAACCGACATTAATATCTTGATGAGTAGATAAAGTGTTTAAATACTGATCATATAATGATAGAATATTTTCAGTTGTATAGATATTAGAATGATCAACAAATCCGTCTCGACTTGTGTAATAACCAAAATCACAACCTTGATCACCGATCCACAAGTGATCCCTTCCGACGATAATATTTCCGTATCGTTTGATCTTTCTAACACAAGTATTCAAATTTTTAAATACTTCTTTATTAATATCCTTTGATTGATCCCATTCAAAATGTTCATTTGGTGTTGAACACCCACTTTCCCAATAGAAGTCAAAACTTTCAATGTATCCTTTTAATATTAGGTATTCAAAAAATGGTTCTATTTCATACAACGGAATGTCTTCCGAATATATCATCTTTCCAAGTTTAGAGTTTTTTCTCAATTTCATTATTCGTTCTCCTTAATTCTCATTACAATTCAATCTACTGATCCTTTTAGTATGGACAAGATGATCATTCAGATCTACCATAGTTTTGGATCTATTTGGATCCATTTAGATCCTTTCCTTTCAAACTTTCTATTGGATCCATTTCTTCATCTTCTCTGATCTCATTGATCTTCTCAAGAGACAAGTATTCATTAATAACTCCAATACCATTCTTATATTCTTCTTTCCAATCATTACTATTTCCAATAAATCGACAACTTTCGAAATACTTTCCACAATCAAGACAAGTTTCAATATGTCCTTCAAAAAGACGATCTCCCCAATCCTCTACTTTTAAAGTCCCTTCTAATTGACACTCTTTACAATCTTTTAATTCACTACAATTCCAACTCATTTGGTTCTCCTATTATTTATCTTACACCACAATATATCATAGGTTATAGTATGGACAATAAGATCTATTAGATTTACCATACTTTCTTATAACGATATAAGAAAACACTACAAGATAGAAAATGGATAAAAAAAACTGATCTAAAATAGATCAGAAAAGTGAGAGGTGGTGTGTATCAGAGAATACTAATACACACCTTTTTGATTAGTTTATCGTCGTGAAATCGTGATTTTTGTCAAGATTTTTGATAATTCCAACGACTGAATTACGAGTAATAATTGTGTCTTTTTTTGATCTGTAATTATTACGATCGAGATATTTTACAATCTCTCCGTAAGAATATCCTTTTTTGTGTCTTAACATTAAGATCTTTTTGATCATTCTTTGTTCAACTTCATTAGGAACCAACTGATCACCAACTCTATCAAAACCATAAACTTCTCTACAATATGGTTTATTATTGTTTTTCTTGTTGATCAGAACATTCTTAACTCTTTCACTTACAAGATCTCTTTCATACTCACTCATTACACCTAATAAGTTCATAAACATTTTACCTGTTGAAGTAGTTAGATCAATTCCTTCTTTTATGATCACCAAATTAGTGTTGTATTTCTTTAAGATCTCAATAGATCCTAACATTTCATAAAGAGATCTTCCCCAACGACTTAATTCAGTTATAATGATCGTTTTTACATTACCTTGACGAACTTGGTTCATCATTTCATTGAATTGTTCTCTATCAAAAGTTCCACCACTAACACCAAAGTCAGTATAGAGTTGATCTAATTGAATATCATACAATTCACAATATTTCTTAATAGTATCCTCATCTGTTTTCAATCGGTTTGATTGAAGTGTAGTTGAGGTTCTCAAGTATCCTACATTCATTCTTTCACCTCTTTTAAGTTCCAAAACAAATCAACATCACTTTCGTTGATCTGTTTATCAATTTCCCATACACATTCATATAATAGGTTATAACCCTCTAAATCATTTTGTAGATCCTTGTGGATATGATTAAATAGATTGACCCATTTAGTCATTAGTTGATTGGTTATAACTGGAAGATTATGTCTTTGTATCTTTTTCTTTTTCATTGACGATCCTTTGTATTGATCTGTGGTAGTCCAAAACGATTAAATAGATCTCGTCCATTTTCCCAATCCAAAGGATTGATCCCATTTTCCCTTCGTAATAATTCACTACGAAGAATTGATAGATCACCTTCTAATTTGTGGATCCATTGTTGGATCAGATCTTCAGATACATCATAGATGATGTTTCCGTCTATGTATTCCATATCTAATTTCCTTTTCATTTATTTCCCCAAAAGTCAGTTTTATTTCTTACATACTGATTGATTGTTTCTTCATCTTTAGTATCTAAACCCCTAAACCAATCTGGGTTGTCTATATCTAAAAGATGAGTTCCACTATCCATATCATATTCACCATTATGATATTGGGTATAGACCATACCATTTTCATCAATACCACAACCAACACTTTTTAATTCAGTTATTTTCTTCATTACAACCTTCCGATCGTTATTTCTCCACCATAATGGATCACCTCAACATCTTGAAAAAGGATCTGATTACTGATCAATTCGATTTGTCTATTTAGGATATGTTTGATTTTTTTTACAAACATAGTATTTCGGTGTAGTAGAGTTCTTTTTTTTCTTAAGAGTTTTAGAAGGTCTTTTTCATTGAGATCTTTTATATATTTAATAAAAGGTTTCTCATCAAAATTAACTTCCATTTTTTCTAAAAATCTTATCTTTTCATAACCTCTCATTTATATCTCCTTTCGTCAATAAAAATATAAAATAAAAGTATGGTAAAATCAATATAATAATAAAGAAAATACTATACTTTTATATTATTCTTTAGTATATTGTAATGTGGGAGAACAACCCAAAATTTTCATAAGTATCTCAATTTAAAATCTTGATATTTTTCAGTAGTAGGGTGGGATAAGATCTGTTTTCTTTTGATCATTTTCTTGATCATACTATCTACACAAGTTCTACTCTTTCCAATTTCATAATCATTCTTGATCAGATACTGATGTATCTTGGTGTATCCCATACCATTAGAGTGTAATTCCCATACCTTATCGTGTAGTTCTTTTCTATCTGATATATCTTTTGAATAATATGGACTTGGACTAAATTTGTTTAATGATACATAAAAATCAAACACAAGATAGGGAAGTCGTTTCTCACCCTCCACAAAGTAGGGTGTGACGGTGGAGTAATCTGTGGAGGGTGAGTATAGATCAATCTCATCTTTACCCTCGATAATTTTATACTTTCTTCTACCTTGTTTATCCAATCTAAATGATCCGTCTTTGTTTCTGATCCATTCAATTTTGTCATTAAATAATGGAAACCTAAATCTAAAAATCATCTCGTGTTGATGGACTTCTTCATCATATCCCATCACTAAAATTTCTCTTATGTAATGGTTAATTAATCTTTTTTTCTCTTTAAAATCTGATGTTTTTTTAATCTTTTCTATCCTATTAAAATGGACTTCTAACCAATCAATCCATTGAGAATTTTGTTTAATTGAGTTCAGTTGAAGTTTTAAATCATTTATTTGTCCAAGTATTTGTTCTTCAGTTTCAGAAATACTTTCCATAAGAACTTCATACTTACTTTTCTGTATATTATTAGTATAATATCTTTTTTCTAATTCTAATGTGTTCTTATCTAACTCAACCATTTTATTATTAAGTGTTTTGAGTTTGTTGTTTATACTTCTTTTGGTATAACCTTTGTTCTTTGTTCCAATGATTTCTTTTTTAACTTGTTCTTTAATCAGACTTGATTGTTCAAGAGTTTTACATAACAATTCCCAAGTATATGTATCAATAACATCACATCTAACTGAACGAGAAACCTTACAAGTGATTTTTTCTTTACTTCTGTTTTTGTATTTCCTATCTCTTTGACCACAAGAATACAATGGATTTCTTCTTGATTTCTTTTTACCAAGTGTTCTCATTGGAACACCATCTGAACATTTAATTACACCTCTTAATAGAAAGTCATTTTTAATCTTTGTCTCTTGTCCTTTATTATTTACAATCTTCTTTTGAACTGAACGAAATAGTTTCTTATCAACAAGTTGGGGACATTCATTAGTTAGATCTCCATAAGTGTCAATACCAATATAGTTTTTATTCTGAAGTATGTTCATAATGGTCTCACTTGGAAACCAATCATTTTTAGTTCCTTTATGTCTTGGTGGTTTAATTTCGTTTTCAAATAATTGTTGTCTAATCCAAGTTGATGATTTACCCATATCATACCAATTATAGATTTTCTCAACCCATTTTGAATTAATGGGGTGTATGACTAATCTTTTATCTTCCAAGTCGTATCCAAAAGGACAATCTCCTTTCATATAGTATCCCTCTTGGAATAATTTTCTTTTAGAACGAATACTTTTTCTTATTTGAGTTTTAATTTGGTTTTGATTTACCATTGTGATAATGGTGTCTAATAACTTGGTCTCAAATCCCCATTCTTTTAATTGACCACTTTTACCAACATATAGATTTACATTGTTCTTTTTCATCTCTAATGAGATAAAAGGTAAATCAACATCATTCCTTGTTAATCGTGTTAATTCATCAATCCATATATGTTTAACTTCACCATCAGAAACTTTATCCATCAGATTACTAAACAATGGTCTTTCTTCAATATAAGGTTTTAAACCACTTCCTTGTTCTTTAATTGAGATTGGTTTCAGATTATTCTTTATGGATACTTCAATTCCTCTTTGTTCTTGAACATCTAAAGATACACCTTCATCAGATTGACTTGATGTAGAAACACGACAATATATGTAGAGTTTGTCTTTCATAAATAAATGTATAAACTAAATTAGTATGGACAATGTAGATCATTAGATTAACCATACATTTTTTAACTTACACCCTCCATAAACAAAAAACCACCCAAATTAATGAGTGGTTTTTTCCTATTAATACTCAAGAAATCACAATTCAATGAAGTATTAATATCTGACGGACGAAGTTTATCTGTATCGTAATAAATTATCTATATCTTGTCCTTTGTAATACACTCTACCACCAATCTTGATTGACTTGATCAGATTGTCTTTGGTAGTCCATTTGTGAAGTGTAGGTCTTGTAATGGATAATAGATCCATAACTTGTTGTATGGTCATTAATCTTAAAGGTTTTTCATCTCTAAATTTTGGAAATCGTATTAGGTTGTCTGTATTCATAATCTCATATCTTCCTTATATTTTTTTACTATTGGTTTGACTTTATCCTTCATAATACCCTCTAACTCATTCATTGATATATCTCTATATTGTCCGACTTTAATAATTAAGGTGTTGATCTTATCCCATAATTCTTCATTGATCTCCATTCCGATCATCTTTTCTATATCTTCTTTTAATACTCTGATCTGATCTTGAACCATTTTCTTTCTCTCTCTTTCTTTTTTAATAATTTCTTGTTTGATGTCTAACATCTCATTCATCTTTAGATCCCCACGATTGTTTCATTACCTTCACATACTGACTATCGTGTTTATTGAATGTTTTATTTAAACGATCCGTAGGTGAATTATTCTCTCGATACTTCTTCTTCACTTTTCTGATCTGATTTAGGTTTTTATTTTTCATTCTTGTCTCTTTCTTGTAGTAGATCCATAATTCGTTCCATAGTCATTTCATAGACACCACTTTTCACTTCTTCTGAAAAGTCATTGTTGATGTTTTTGATGATATAATTCCAATCATCTTCTTTGATCCCACCTATGTTAAAATCATAGGATCTAAACTGAATTGGATCTATGTTTATTTTTAGTTCTTTCATTATAACCTCTGTTGTTTATTCAAAATAAAATTCTTGTCTCATTGTCATATCATTGACAATCTTCTTGATCGTGTTTTGTCCTTGTGGTGTTAGATCTAAAAAATCTTCCAAAAGGGAATACCCACTTAATTCAAATTGGTTCTCAACATTTCTTGTCCAGAAGTTGTTGATCTTTTTCCAAGTAGTTTCTGACATCTGACGACCTCTCCATTTATCGATCGAATTTCGTAAAGGGTGGAAGTCATTCACTCGTCCAATTCTTGTAGATGTATGTGTGTTATTCAATTGTGTTCTCCTGGATCCATTGTTCCATTTGTTTTAATAAACGATCTTCTTTTCCACCACCTTTATCATACCACTTTTTCATTATTGATAATGTGTGATGATCTGTATGATCCACCACTTCACCATTGTCATACATTTTCATAAACAATGGAACAAAGTTTCTCGGTAGTGTTGGTAGATCTTCTCCGTAAGTTTGAGATCCAAATTGTTTGTCTTTATGGGATACTATGATCCGATTAAATAATGTTAATTGACATATTAACATTGTGACAAACTGAACACCTAACATATACACCATAGTCCTTGACACCTTATTACTATTACGAAGAAGATCATAACTATTGTTCATTTGATCTAAAAAGTCCTTGAGTTCAGTTCTGAAAAAGAACTGATCATTACTTCGTGGATCATTGATGTGTTTGTCCATAAACTTCTGAATATCATTGATCACTATGTGATATTTCTTGGGTTTGATAATGTTTAATTTATTTTTTTTCATTGTCGGAATTTGGGAAGTTTCTAACTTGATCTTGAAAGGATCTACTAAAGGATCCGAACAATTCCATTCGGATCACCTCGTAGATGAACTTCCAAGTTGATATAGTCATTAAAAAATCAAATACTTGGATCTTGTGTTTGTTTTTCAGTTTTGTCATTTTATCTCTCAATTTTTTGGGATTGTCAATACTTTGGACTTGGTGTTCAAGAAGTTAATCAATCCCAAAGGTGTAGTTGTTGGAACTCAAACCAACTATTCTAATCACCTCAAATTCTAATAATAGAACATTCGTTTTTTCTTCTGTTGTTCTTTTTGTTTTAATTTTTTGTCTTCTAATCTTTTGGTTTCTTGTTTATATCCATTGATCTGTTTTTGAACTTCTTGTTCGTGATAATGTCTTTTCTTCATCTGATCATTCTTTTTCATCTGATTTAAAATAGAATTCATAATGTCAGTTTTGTTGGGTTTCTTCTTTGATTTAATCATTACAATACCTTATCTGTTTCATACAATACACTTTGAGTTTATAGTTTGAATAGTTTTTCTCTATTGTCCCTCATCAGAATGGTTTTCTTTTCTTTCTTTTGGAAAGGGATTATCAAGGGAAAACCTTTTCTTTCTTTTCTTTGTTAGGGGTGTAGTTTCCCCATTATGATTACTAATCATTTCATAAACTCCTCTTTGAAATACAAATCGATCTGTGTTGTTATTAATTCTAAACAATAGTTTTACTATTGTCCCTCATCAGTAATAAATAGTGAGTTGGAAAAGTTTTTTACATTATTTTTTTATTTTTTTTATCATCTTACACCATTTTAATGATCTGAAGGGTAAAAGGTATGGTAAAAACACATCTAAAATGGACAAAAACCACACTTTAAGACACTTTTATTGAATTTTAGTATGAATATATACTTATATATTTTTTCGGTCTTTATTTACACGATTTTACAATTTTTCTGAAATTTCAGGTGATCTCGGTATAAAAAGAGGGTAGGTGGGGTATAATGTTTTTTGATCTACAATGGATCACGATTAAATACCTCGTTCTTGGAAACCACGGTTGAGTGATTTCTGATGGGTAAAAATTTCTTATATAAAACTTTTTATATAAAAAGATTAATTCTTTTATTTTTTTTTATAATCTGTGGTTGTGAAGATAATATCACGGATTCTGATGATAGAATGATTATTCCAGATGATTCGTATCGATATTTTAGAGTTACTTATCCTACAATTGATAATAAAACACCATATTTTATTGTTAGAACCTCTGATTCTTTATTACTTGAAATAATTGAAAATGAACTATCAAAACCATGGGGTCAAAGATTTAAACACATAAATGGAACGATTGTTAGAGGAAATGGTGATTACAATTATGATTGGAGTTGGAGATTCGAAGATAACACATGGACTATTGTAGAGATTTCTATAGAATTATGTGATGGAAATCCATTTTACATTGAAGAAAATCTTGATTACTATATAAATACCATTAACGGAAATTATTGTCCATGGAGTTCTCAAATAGATAGAGAAATGTATCCTGGTGAAATTATAGAATGACCAATCTAATTATTATGGATTCTAAAATTTCTAAAACCCTTAAGTATCATACTCTCTAATTCATTCTTTTTTAATTTACTATGAAAATGACTAGTTGTAATTTGATGATCGAAACAAAAATATGATTTTGACCCATCAGTAATCAATGTATTACTGTGGAATAAGTACCGAAGGGGGTGTTATTTTGATTGAATTCAAAATAACTTTAGAAAATAATTACGTTAGTTTAGTACAAACTTCAGAAGACCATTTTCAAGAATTATACCAAATTGGTAGTAACCCAGTAATATGGGAACAACACCCAAATCAAGATAGATGGAAAAAAAATAATTTTAGAAAATATTTTGATGGTGGAATAAATAATAGTGAAGGTTGTTTTACTATTATTGATAAAAAAATAAATAAAATTATTGGAAATACAAGATTCTATTCATTTGATGAAAACAATCAATCAGTAAAAATAGGTTATACATTTATTTCTAATGAATATTGGGGTACTGAAATGAATTACCAAATTAAGAAATTAATGATGGATTATATTTTTCAATTTTTAGATAAAGTATATTTCGAAATCGAAAAAAATAATTTTCGTTCACAAAAATCAGTTGAAAAACTTGGTGGTATAAAAATTAAATTACTAAATGACAAAAATTACTTATATCTTATTGAGAAAAGTAAATGGAAAGGTTAAAAAAATTAAGTACCCCCCTTCGTCCTCAATCGGTCACCACATAGTTAATTTTGGAGGGTCAAGGAGGACACCCCCACCAATCAATTCCCAAGAACTCATTTCACATAATGATTGGATTTTTTTCTAATGAAACTATGGTATTTAATCAATAATCAACTCCTTGTTGTAATGGTCTGTATGAAGATCCTTTTTTAACCAAGACTAAAAATGGTTCATCTTGTTGATCATCATTTAACCAATCGGTGAATTCTTCACTCGGTTCATATTGAGAGATCCATTTCATAACTAATTCATATTGATGATCTAATTTCAGTTTCTTGATCTGATCTATGATCTGTTGTGTTGGATCTTTACTCATTTCGTGTTTCCAAATTTTTTCCACTCGTGTTTCCAAATTTTTTCCAATCTATCATATTGTCTTGTAATGAGTTCCCTTATTTCTTTTAGTTCTTTTGAGTTGATAGGTTTTTTATTTGAATTACTATCATCTATAACTCGGTATAAAACTCGTAGAGTGAATTGAACATCATCAATTAGGTCTCTTTCTACTTTTATCATTTCTTTACTCATTTAGATCCCTCAAACTTCTTCCATTGTTTTAAGTTTTGTTTCATTTCTTCTTTTGAATAATACCGAACACTATGTGGTGGAACTGAACTCAAATCATTGTTGTAATTTTCAAAAAGGTAGTATTCTAATTGATCGTGAATAACTTCTTCTACTATCATTCTCAAACTATCCCAACGAACGAATTCTTCATCTGGTTGAAAATAATTTGTAGTATCTTGATGTTCGTGTCTTTCATTATTATACCGATCATCTAACATATGTTTGAATAGATCTCTATATTTACTCGGAACATCAGTTTCAGATATTGTAAAGTATCTTTCCAATTCAACCCCAAGTTTATATTCTGTTGATTTTAACTCTTGTTTTTTACTCATTTAATTCTCCTCCATAATGATACATCATACTTTAAGTTTTCTTTTTCACACAATTCGATCACTTTAGGAAAATCTTCTTTTTTGAAGATCTTAAAAGTTGAGTTTTCAAACGGAATTTCAAGGATCGTCATCAGATCTCCACCACCGACCCAACCTTCACCAAGTCCTTCAAAAGATAATTTCTGTGTATCTTTATTAAACTTTAATCCGTCCATTACATCACTATCGATACAACTCAATATATGATCCTCGTGATCTTCAAGAATTTCACCACCACGACCAATTATGGAATTAACCAATCGTTTAAGATCTTCCGTTGAATGATCTTTCTTAAAAATCATTATACCACTTTTGTTTTCTTTAGATAGATTTCTTTTTTTCTTACTCATTTAGATCTCCCTTCATACTCATCTATGATCTTGTTTAGATCTTTATTGGTTTCTTTTAGAATTGAGATCTCTTTTTCTAAATCGTGGATTAAGGTTCGTTCATTTGGTGTAAATGGTGTATCAATCCAATCAGTATTACCATATAATAAACGATTTACTTTATCCAATAATTTAGTCATTAGTTTCTGTTGTCCTATTTTATACCATTTGTAATGTTGATCGTTGTATAGTAATTGATTGTATCTTTCGGATTTCCACTCACTTGTGTTTGTTTCAGATGTGATTTCATCATCTTTCACAAGGTCATCTTTTAATTCATTTATTATTCGTTGGATATTTTTGTAGTAATTATTCCTAAAAACACTTTCACCCAATAAATCTCGTCTTATTTTTGTGTCTATTTCTTTACTCATTTTGATCTCCCAAATTCTTTATTTACAAATTCTTTATTTAATTCTTGGAAAAAATCATTAAATGATGAAAAATCTTTCGGAAGAGAAATAGTAATAAACCTATCGTCCTCTTCATTTAACCTACCATTATATTTTTGTAGTAGATCACCAATATGATTTTTTAATCTTTTATGTTTAAACATATATTCTCCACTACGACAATCAGTTTTCTCAATTCTAAACTCCATTATTTCACCTCTTTTAGTTGTTCTAAACACTTGATTATTTTGTCTTGGTAGTTTTTAATTTCTACCTCAACCAAATCTCTTTGATTACTCAATTCCATTTGTTTGTCTTTGTATTGTTGTATAGTGTTTAGTAGTTGTTCTTTTTTACTCATTTTTAATCACTCCTTATTTATTTTTTTACAATTAATAACAATTCACATACCAAATATTTCTACTATCATTTTCATATTCTTCGTAGGTATGGTATTTCCATTCTTCTATATTATGTTTTTCAATTAATTCTTGAACTTCTTCATTAAGGAATTCTTCAATATCATCTAATCTCTTATGATAACCTCTACTATATTTTGTTTGGTCGTCATCTAACATTATACTGACATCTTCCCATTGTGGATCGGTTTCAAACTTTAATC
>Ga0208644_1003212_pt1 | contig 12780 bp, 18 predicted proteins | sample VirMetDEL_Nov_18_FD_184517 | JGI IMG/M metagenome (GOLD analysis project Ga0208644, IMG submission 184517) | Aqueous microbial communities from the Delaware River and Bay under freshwater to marine salinity gradient to study organic matter... | ecosystem: Environmental > Aquatic > Marine >... | reverse complement strand
AGAAAAGATTTTAGTTAATAATAAAAATCATATTTCAGATTTTTTAAATATGTTTTCAATTAGTGAAGTAGAAAAAAACAATAAACTATCTACTATTAATAATGGAGACATAATCCTATTTGCAGACATCACTCCTAGTAACATAGTTTCAAGTACATATCAAGATTTAATAGATGAAGGAATTATAGAAGCAGATGATGTAGAATAATTTTGGAAACCCAATCCCACCTTCGTACATTTAAGTGTGTTTTGGCTTATAGAAAATACTACACAACTACAAGAATTTAGAGACAAAGGATTCAAAAAAGTATTTATTGAACCTATTTACTCTAATGACAACGTTCACCCCTACCTAAGAGGTATAGTAGGGTTCTATATTAGAGAAATCAATTATAGAAAAGGCTTCCTAATCAATATAAACCATAGCGAAGCAACAAGTTGTGAGCTAAGTGAAGTATTAAACTTAATAGGAGAATTTGAGGAAATATTTGTGAGAGATAGAAAAGAATTTTTACACATAGTACCCTTAAAACAGCTTAGTGACATACACTTCATCTCTCCTACGGATATCCCAGACTCATTCCCATGCCATGATTTTTTCTATAGGAAATACCCCCACATAGCCAACATAGGTAGCATAATTCCGATAGTAAAGCATTATGAACGTTGTGAGACAATATTTAACGCCGTACAACATGTATTTTCGCTACCTAAACCACAACACTTTGAGTTCTATAATAATAGAGCCACAAATGTTTTCTATTGGATTGAAGCAGAAGGACTTAAAGTAGATCCTAAATTATTTGAGGAACATTTTGGTGTAGAAAAGGATTGGACTTACTCACAATTCAACCTAAAAACAACTACTACGCGCCCTTCAAACTCATTTGGAGGAATTAATTATGCTGCCTTAGATAAAAACAACGGATGTAGAGAAGCGTTTATTCCCGACAATGACTTTTTATTAGAGATTGACATTAGCGCTTATCACCCTACTTTGGCAGCACAATTGGTAGATTTTGATTTTGGTGAAGGAGACATACACCAAGCATTTGCTGACATGTATGGAGTAGATTATAAAAAAGCTAAGGAATTAACGTTTAAACAGCTATACGGAGGAGTATTTGACGAGTATAAAGAACTGGAATTCTTTAAAAGGGTAGAAAAATATATAGATGATATAAGTAGTAAGGAAAAGGCTGTCTGTAAATCTGGATATGTTTTTAAAACAGATATGAAAAAACAGAAACTGTTTAATTACATACTCCAAAATACGGAAACGTATTATAATGTACTTATATTAGAGGAAATCATCCGTATACTTAAAAACAGTGAAACTAGAATTGTTCACTACACTTACGATTCTTTCTTGTTAGATGTGTCTAAGGATGAAAAATATGTAGTGTTAGATATTTTAGCTATATTTAAAAGGTATGGGTTTTCTACTAAAGTAGAAGCGGGCCATAATTATGGTTCTTTAGGAAGGGTTTAATATTTATACATAAACCCGTCAAATGAACAATAAACTATTTTGTACCTTTACTTCTGAGGCAGACATAGAGAAGACTTTAGTGGAGGTAAAATCTAGTTACAATATACTCTATAAAAAAATCTTTGTCTTATATATAAAAAGCAATGACGAGTACGTTTGTACGTACAATGTGGAGCCTGATAGCGTAGAATCGATTTTACCTAATACAATACTAGTACATAGAAAAAAAGAGTCAAATACTCTTTATACAATAAATGCTCTAAATGAGCTAATCAAACTTTTAAATGGAGGTGTGGTAGATGTCAGATATAAAGTGAACTGGCAACATTATAAAAACACCATACTTCTAACCCAACACAACGAATTGAAACAATTAAAGACAAGAATCCACGAGATCGTTGAACTTTAATTTGGTTTTTTAAATTTGCGTTTGTATATTTACGCAAAAGTTATATTCAAAAAAATAGTTACATTATGGACTTAAATGCAATTCGCAGTAAGCTGAACTCCTTGCAGCAAACAAACAAAGGAGGTGGAAACAATGATAAAAGCTTGTTTTGGAGACCTAGCGTCGGTAAGCAGGTTATTCGTATTGTTCCTAACAAATTTAATAAATCTAATCCCTTTACGGAGGTTTACTTCCACTATGGGATTGGTGAACGTACAATGATTTCACCTATTAATTTTGGTGAAAAGGATCCTATTGTTGAGTTCGCGAAGCAACTTCGCAACACTAGCGATAAGGAAAATTGGAGATTGGCTAAAAAGCTTGATCCCAAAATGCGTGTATTTGCTCCAATTATTGTTCGTGGTGAAGAACACGAAGGAGTGAAGTTGTGGCAGTTTGGTAAGAACACTTACCTTGAATTCCTTTCACTTGCAGACGATGATGATATTGGTGATTATACCGACATTCACCAGGGCCGTGACATTACTGTAGACACAGTTGGTCCTGATGTTACAGGTACTTCATACAACAAGTCTTCTGTTCGTGTTAAAACTAAGCAAACCCCACTTGGTGATGCTGACCAGATTCAAAAGTGGTTGGAAGATCAAAAGAACCCAATGGAGGTCTTTAAGCGTTACTCGTTTGAGGATATGAAAAATAATCTCCAATCATTCTTGGCACCTGAAGATAGTGCACAAGAAGGAGATATTATTGACGACGAAAAGGAAGACGACGGACTCCCTTTTGATAAAGGGGAGTCTCAAAACAACTATGCTTTGAAGACTCCCACTACCAAACAAAATAAGGTAGATAAATTTGATGAATTGTTTAGCTAATGCCTAGAGGAAAGAAAGCATCATTGACAGCGGCTGTCTCTAATGAACTGAAAGCAAACTTTGATTTGTCTAAGTTCAAGGAGAAAAAAATGCTTAACTCAAATGTTAAGTTTAAGCCCCAACAATGGATTCCCCTTTCCCAGGCATTCCAGGATGTAACTTCAATCCCTGGAATCCCACAAGGACATATTGTTCTACTACGTGGGCACTCTGATACGGGCAAGACAACCGCCTTGATTGAGGCGGCTGTCTCTGCCCAAAAGAGAGGCATACTACCAGTATTCATTATCACAGAGATGAAATGGAACTGGGAACATGCTCAACAAATGGGGTTGGAGTTAGATACTGAAATTGATGAGGAAACAGGAGAAATCCTAAACTACAGCGGACAATTTATCTACGTAGATAGAGAAACTATTAACTCTATTGAAGATGTAGCAGCGTTTATTTTAGATTTGTTGGATGAACAAAAGAAAGGTAACCTACCTTATGATTTGCTCTTCTTGTGGGATTCAATTGGCTCAGTTCCTTGTGAAATGTCAATCAAATCAAACAAAAACAACAATGAATGGAATGCTGGTGCCATGTCTACTCAGTTTGGTAACAACGTAAACCAGCGTATTACACTTTCACGTAAGGAAAGTAGTCCATACACTAATACACTTGTGTGTATTAATAAGGTGTGGACTCTAAAACCTGAATCACCTATGGGGCAACCCAAGTTGATGAATAAAGGTGGGTACGCTATGTGGTTTGATTCAACATTTGTAGTAACATTTGGTAATGTAATGTCTGCAGGTACATCTAAAATTAAAGCAATTAAAGATGGTAAGCAGGTAGAATTTGCTAAGCGTACTAATGTTCAAATTGATAAGAATCACATTAATGGAGTTACTACCCGAGGTAAAATTGTAATGACACCTCATGGGTTCATAAACGACAGTGATAAAGAAATCAAAGACTATAAAGATTCCCACGCAGAAACTTGGAGAGCCATCTTAGGAGGTGTAGATTTCGATATCATAGAAGAGGATCAAGAAGTACAAGACATCTCTTCATTCGAGAAAGAACCTGAATAATGAATAAAAAAGATTATCTAGAGATGCTCAAGAATATTGAGCAGGAGGAAGAACCAACTAAACCCGGACAGCACGAGCGCGTGATTTTTATCGACGGACTTAACCTGTTTTTGAGGAACTTTGCTATATTAAATTTTGTAAATTCAAGCGGTACTCATATTGGTGGTTTAGCAGGCTTCCTCCGTTCTCTAGGTTCTCTAATAAATCAAATACAACCAACCTCAATATACATCGTGTTCGACGGAGTGGGTGCCTCCACTAATAGGAGGTACCTGCTCCCAGAATACAAAACAGGTAGGAACATAAACCGAATCACAAACTGGGATATTTTTGAAGACATTAATGATGAAAATGATGCCAAAGTAGATCAAATCATTAGACTCATCCAATATCTAAAATGCCTCCCAGTTAAAGTAGTATCAATAGATAAAGTAGAAGCAGACGATATTATAGCTTACATGTCAAAGGACATGGCTAAACGCTTTAATACAAAGTCATATATTGTCTCTAGTGACAGGGATTTTCTACAATTGGTAGATGATAACATAACAGTTTATCGTCCTATAGAACGAGAATTTTACGATCCACGTACTGTAAAGGAAAAATTTGGTATTGTCCCTCAAAACTTTATCCACTACAAAGTACTAGTAGGTGATGCTTCTGATAAAGTACCTGGTATTAAAGGTTTAGGTAAAAAAGGTGTACTAAAGCGCTTCCCAGAGTTAGCTGAGGGTGCTATGCCTTTTGATAAACTATTTGATTTAAGTGAAGAAAAACTCAAAGAAAGTGTAGTTTATGCTAGGGTAATTCACGATTGGGATAAGCTTCTAAATACTAAAAAAATTATGGACTTAGAAATCCCAATGGTATCAGATGAGGAAAAAGAATACCTTTCACAACTACCTTTGGAACCACTCAATAAACTTCGTATCTTGGAGTTTATGAGTTTATACAGTGAGGATGGACTCAATCACATTATAAAGAACACGGAATTTTGGTTAAAAGATACATTTACGAGGTTGAGTTATGACACTTAATAGTTTAGCAACATACGGCTCAGCGTTTCAAGTCAAAGTATTATCATCACTTCTTACACACAAAGAGTTCTTACAGAACATCAATGATGTGTTGAGTGAAGAGTATTTTGATAATCAAGCGCACAAATGGATCATTGGACAGATCCTAGATTATTATGAAAAATACCACACAACACCAACAATGGAGGTGTTGAAAGTGGAAATGAAAAAGGTATCAAACGAAGTACTTCAACTATCAGTTAAGGAACAACTTCGTGAAGCATACCAAGCTTCAAACGAGGACTTAGAATATGTAGAAAAGGAATTTTCTTCATTTTGTAAAAATCAACAACTTAAAAAAGCACTCCTAAACTCAGTTGACTTACTCAACTCTGGAGACTTTGAAGCAATTAGAGGACTAATTGATAATGCTTTAAAGGCAGGTGCTGAAAAAAATATTGGACACGAATATGTTAAAGATACTGAAGCACGCTATAGAGAAGAAGCAAGAATTATTGTACCAACCCCTTGGAATAAATTTAATGAACTCATGCAGGGAGGGCTGGGTAATGGAGACTTTGGTCTTATTTTTGGTAATCCTGGAGGAGGCAAGTCGTGGACTTTGGTGGCGCTAGGTGGTTACGCCGTTAAAATGGGCTTTAACGTAGTGCACTATACTTTAGAACTTGGAGAGGATTATGTTGGGCGACGCTATGATGCCTTCTTTACAGGTAAACCAGTAGATACACTACATAAAAATAGAGCCAAAGTAGAAGAAGTAGTTAAAGAACTTCCAGGTCAACTTATTATTAAAGAATATGCTCCAGGTCAAGCAACAGTTAATACACTTCGTGCTCACATTCAAAAGTGTACTGATTTAGAATTTAAACCTGATCTGGTTATTATTGATTATGTAGATCTTCTTTCATCAAGGAAACGAGTTCAAGACAGGAAAGGGGAGATAGATGATATTTATGTAAGCACTAAAGGTCTCGCTAAAGAGTTACAATTGCCTATTTGGTCTGTTTCTCAAGTAAACAGAGCAGGAGCAAAAGACGATGTGATTGAAGGTGACAAAGCAGCCGGTAGCTATGACAAAATCATGATTACCGATGTGGCGATATCTCTTTCACGTAAAAAAGAGGATAAAGTAAATGGTACAGGTAGATTCCACATTATGAAAAACAGATACGGAATGGATGGTATGACATTCTCAGTAGTAGCCGACACATCTACCGGCCATTTTGAAGTTACGGATCACCATTTTGATGATAGTGATAGTCCACGTCAAGCTCAACAAATTGAAGGCACAAATATGAACACTCTAGATCGAGATTTGTTGGCACAACAATTTTTTCAGTTAAATACCTAAAACAAACAAACAATGGCAAGTAAATTATTGCAGGAAAGAGTCGTCTACAAACCTTTCGAATACCCTAAAGCCCACGATTATTGGCTTAAACAACAACAAGCACACTGGCTACACACTGAGGTACCTATGATGAGTGATATTAATGATTGGAAACAAAATTTAACTGAAACTGAAAAAAATATTGTTGGTTCAATTCTTAAAGGTTTTGCTCAAACCGAAACAGTAGTAAATGATTACTGGAGTGGTTTGGTAACCAAATGGTTCCGAAAGCCCGAAATAATTATGATGGCGACCACGTTTGGCGCCTTTGAAACAATACACGCGGAGGCTTACTCACTACTAAATGAAGAACTTGGACTTGACGACTTTAGCGAATTTCTCGAAGACGAGACTACAATGGCTAAGATTGAGAATCTTATGTCAGTTAGGGATAGTTTTAATGGCGAAAAAGATTGGCATAAAATCGCAAAATCTCTTGCCATCTTCTCAGCCTTCACAGAAGGAGTTAACCTCTTTTCTTCCTTCGCCGTACTTCTCTCTTTCAAGATGCGAAACAAACTTAAGGGAGTGGGACAAATTGTTGAGTGGAGTATTAGAGACGAAAGCATGCACTCCGATGCCGGATGTTGGTTATTTAGAACACTTATCGAGGAAAACCCTCACCTCAACACTCCGGAGCTCAAAACAGCAATAACTGAAGCTGCACTTCTTTCTCTCCAACTTGAACTTGATTTTATTAATAAAGTTTATGAACTTGGAGATCTTGAAGGATGTTCTAAAGAAGACTTGATAAGTTTTATTAAACATAGAGTAAACACAAAATTAGGAGATTTGGGTTACCCTCCAGTAGTAAATGGAATTGATCCAAATGCTCTTAAGAGAATGAAGTGGTTTGATTCCCTTTCAGCAGGAAAACAACACACAGATTTCTTTGCAAACCGAGTTACAAACTACAGTAAGGGTCACATGGAATGGGACGCTGAAGCAATATTTTAATTATGGACGGAAATTTAGTAGCAGACACAACAAATTGGGTAAAAGGTAAAGATTACCCTGAATGGATGGATGAGGTAGGAGTAGCTACAATATCAAAAGGATACTTACTACCAGATGAAACACCAAGAAAAGCATACAGACGAGTCGCAAGAGCAGTCGCAGAAAGAATTAACAGGCCTGATTTGGAGAATAAGTTCTTCAAATATATTTGGAATGGTTGGATTGGCCTTGCTTCTCCCGTTTTATCTAACACTGGGACCGATAGGGGTTTGCCTATCTCTTGCTTTGGTATTGATACACCTGACAGCATTAGGGGAATTGGGTTAACAAATGCTGAACTTATGAAACTTACAGCCCTAGGGGGTGGTGTAGGTATTTCAGTAAGTAGAATCCGTCCTAGAGGTACAACAATTACTGGTAATGGTAAAAGTGAAGGTGTAGTACCGTGGTGTAAAATTTATGATTCAGCTATCATTGCAACCAACCAAGGTTCGGTTCGTAGAGGTGCAGCATCTGTAAATTTGGATATTAACCACCTTGATATTGATGAATTTATGCAAATTCGCCGCCCCAAAGGTGATCCTAACCGTCAATGCCTTAATCTACACCAGTGTGTAGTTGTAGATGATGCTTTTATGAGAAAGCTACAAGACAGGGACGGTGATGCTATGAAGTTATGGCTTGAAATTCTTAAAACACGTGTAGAAACAGGTGAGCCATATATTATGTTTAAGGATAATGTTAATAAAAACAATCCTTTAGCATATGCTATGAACAACCTTGATGTAAGTATGACTAATATTTGTACTGAAATCACACTTCACACAGATGAGGAACATAGCTTTATTTGCTGTTTAAGTTCTTTAAACCTTGCAAAATACGATGAGTGGAAAGACACTGATGTAGTAGAAACCTCAATTCGTTTCCTTGATGGTGTTATGCAAGAGTTTATTGATAAAAGTAATGGTAAGGATTCACTTATTAGAACTCACAGACACGCTAAAAAAGGTAGAGCACTTGGTTTAGGTGTAATGGGTTGGCACTCATTTCTTCAACAAAAAGGATTACCATTTAATTCTATTGCCTCTACTGCTTGGACACACACTATTTTTAGTGACATTAGGCAAAAAGCAGAAGCTACTTCTAGACAATTAGCCCAAGAATATGGCGAACCAGTATGGTGTAGAGGAACAGGTATGAGAAACACTCACCTACTTGCTATTGCACCTACAGTATCAAATTCTAGATTAAATAATTGCTCTGCAGGAATCGAACCAATCCCAGCTAATATTTACACCTTTAATGGTGCTAAAGGAACATTTATTGTAAAAAATAAAGAATTGGAATGCTTGTTGGAAGGTAAAGGATACAACACAGATAAAGTATGGGATCAAATCCTTGCTGATAATGGTTCTGTTCAAAACCTCTCACATGATATTCTTACTGAAGACGAAAAAGAAGTATTCCTTACCTTTAGTGAAGTAAACCAATTAGAGCTTGTAAAACAAGCAGCAATTAGACAAAAATATATAGACCAAACCCAATCATTGAACTTGTCATTTGATCCAACTGATTCACCAAGATGGATCAACCAGGTTCACATGGAGGCTTGGAAATTAGGCGTTAAAACACTTTACTACCTCCGCACAGACTCAGTAATCAAAGGTGACTTAGGATCCAGAACTGCTGATTGCGTCGCTTGTGACGGATAAAAACATATTTATATTAAATTTTTAAAACATGTTAGATTCAATTAAACAATTTTTTGTGAATGGGTGGAACACCTTAGTAGCAATCTTAACCTTTAAGTGGTTGAACTTTAAAAACTGGAAAGACTGGACTGGCTTGAGAGCTTTGTATCTCTTGTTTGCTGTTCTTCTCGGTGTAAGCTTAACTACTAACTTTAACTTTTTTCACTGGGCGCTCCCAACCTACTTTGTAGCTTGTGCTTTCTTTAAGACTGAGCCTTTGTTGAAAGTTTTGAACAGACTTGGATTTACTCCAACTGAGTTGTAATCCTCATATATTTACCGACGTACGAACCCCAATCAGTTACTTAAAGCTGGTTGGGGTTCTCTGTTACTAACAATAAAAACTTACGTAAAATGAGCTGGAAAGAAATTTTTAAGGACGATAATACTTACAATGAGAAGTCTATCGTAGGTTTTGGAGCATTTGCCATAATGGCATTATTCGCTATAGCAGATATAGCAACAGGATGGTTCGGCAAAGATTTAGTAATCAACGAATTTATCTATAACTCCTTTATTATTGTAACACTAGGTAGCTTTGGAATAGCTGGCTTAGAAAAATTCTCTAAAAAATGAAACAAATAGAGGATATTTTTGAGACAGAAGAATTCAAATCCCTTTCTATTTGGAAACGCTTTTGGGTTAGACTTCAAGTAGCGTTTTTTACTTTTAATTCCTATATGTAATGACTAAGTCTACACTTTTAATACTTACGGCAACAACTACTATGAGCTTTTTGTTTTCATATTTTATGGAGCTTACCCTTGGTAACGCTGAGCAATTCTTAGGAGTAGCTTGTGTAGTTTTATTAGATGGCTTTTTTGGAATCATTGCAGGTATTAAAAGAGAAGGATTTAAAACATTTAAAGCACTTTCAGTACTTAGAACTTTAGGGGTATGGTGGATTATTTTAGGTGCTATACTCTCAGTAGAAAAAGGTTTTGTAGGAGCAGGATGGATGTCGGAAACTATTATAATACCGTTCTTAATATTTCAACTTATAAGCGCTCTTAAAAACGCTTCTATGGCAGGTTTTATTAAAATGGACTTGTTAAATCAAATCCTAGATAAAATTGATAACCATAAAGGCATAAGAGATGGCAAAAGAAATTAATGAAGAAACAAAAATAACTTTAGATTTAAAAACTATTGGTTTAATTTTAGCAGGAGCAGCTACTGTTATAAGTATGTGGTTTGCACTTCAAGCAGATATTGAAGAAGCAAAAAAACTCCCAGAGCCCGAAGTTAGTAGAACTGAATACGATCTAAAGGATAAACTTATTAGAGAAACTATTATGAATACTCAAGAAAAAGTTGAAGAAAATGGGGAAAAATTAGATGTAATTGAAGAAAGATTATATGAAATGAGTAAAAAATAACACAAATAAAAAAGTCATGAAAAAATTTTTAACAATACTATTTTTATTATTTAGTACTACATTATTCGCCCAAGAAATAAAAGTAATCCAAGTTAATGCTGAATGGAATAGCGCTAATACTCGTTTAGACTTAGACCAACTAACAGGATGTACTTACCAATTTGGTTGGCTAAAACACCAATCTAAAACTATCCAAGATGAGTTAATATCAGTTCCAGTAGTTTTTATTTTAAAAAATGGAGAAATAGTTAAAAAATATCAAGCAGGTATTAGTTTAAAGCTAAAAATTTCTTTAGAAGAAATTCAACAAGAAATAAATGCTATAAAAGAGGATTAATGTACGAATACAACGCAATAGTAGATAGAGTAGTTGATGGTGATACTATTGATTGCACAATAGACTTAGGATTCCACACCTGGAAAAAAGTCAGAGTTAGAATGGAAGGTATAAATACCCCAGAATCTAGAACTCGAGACTTAGAGGAAAAAGAACGTGGATTAGCTGCTAAAGCTAGATTAGAAGAAATCCTAAAACTAAACAACAACGAATGTATATTACATGTCTCAGGATTAGGCAAATATGGCAGAGCCTTAGCTTCAGTATATGTAACGTCGCTCTCACCAACCCCAGACGATACCTCTATAACTTTAATTAATGTCAACAAACAACTTATCACAGAAAAACACGCCGTTGAATACGACGGAGGTGCTCGATAAACTAAAAATAGTTTATATCCCATTTAATAATAGACATATTATAACTTGGGCTGCTTTATTAGATGAAAAATGTGTAGGTAATATAAGTCTACAACTCCATTTAGGTAATCGAGTTAAATTTATAGATGCTTGGGTTCACCAAGACTATAGAAGAATGGGCATATTTAGAAAATTATGGGATACTAGGTGGGAATACGTAAAAGAACATTATAAAGGATACAAAGTATTTGCTTGGTGTAAAGAAGGCAGTTTACCATTATTGTTAGAAAAAGGCTTTACCTCAGGAGAAATCATAACTTACGTTGAAAAAGATTTGGATTTCTGAGTCTTTTTTCGTATGTTTATGGTATGGCACATTCAATTGAGGTTATTGAAAAACAGTTGGGCAAGCTTCAAAAGCTAAATTACAACCAATTTTTTTGGTGGCGACGTTGGAATCGCAAAACCAAACCACTTCACAAGTACTCACCTTTGATTGATAAAATCAAAAATGGTGATTATGATGAAAGTCCCTATTTGTTTCAAATCTATTACTGTGATTGGGAAATTGCTGAAAAACGTAAGCAATTTACTGATGTGGGTGAATGGGCTTATGAAACACGACTTGACAGACAACGTAGACGTCGTTTACGTGAAGATCATGAAAAATATGAAAAAGAAAACCTCGAGCAATTGCGCAAAGATTTCCTTAACACATTTCGTATGACTAAAGATGATTATGAAAATGATGTAATTGAGGTTGGAGGCACGCTGGAGGAATTTTATAATTACTGTGAAATGCGTTATGGAACGTTTGCACGCCCCACAACAGCACCACGTAGAGGACGCCCACCTAAAATTAAAGTATGAAAGTATCACACGAAATACCATTTGCATATTTAGAACATAGTCTAAGATTTAATGACTATGACTATTTGCTACCCCATCTATATGATGAATACTCTGAGTATAGAGAATTTTTCCAAAGGGAAAACAAACAAAATAGAAGGTATATTATAATGGATAACTCACTCCATGAACTTGGAGTAGCTTATTCAAAAGGTAGAATGATTTCTATTATTGAAGAAATTAAACCCGATGAATTTATAGTCCCAGATGCTTGGGAAGATTCTATTAAATCCATGCGCAATGCTAAAGAATGGAGTTTTATTGAACTTCCCGAAGGTGTAGAAAAAGTAGCGGTTGTGCAAGGTAAATCGTTTAGTGAGATAGTAAAGTGTTATCAAACGTATAAATGGTTAGGTTATAACAAGATTGCATTTAGCTATGGAGCTAGTTATTACAACAATGAATTTCCACATCCCAACAAACATGTTGGCAAGGCAATGGGACGTTTGTTTGTTATTAGTCAGATGATTGATATGGGGCTTATAGGGGCTACTGATAAAATTCATCTTTTAGGTTGTTCTATTCCCCAAGAGTTTTTATATTACAAAGATATAAAACAAATTGAAACTATTGATACTTCAAATCCTATTATGGCTGCTTTTGATGGAAATATCTATAATAGTTGGGGGTTAAATGTTAAACCTGAAACCAAAATTGATGAGGTTATGAACAAACCTTTTAACCCAGAAGTTTATATGAGAATAAAACACAACGTATACGAATTTAAAAAAATAAATAATATTCTATGAAAAAACAAGCAGTATTGTCACTAAGTGGAGGTATGGACAGCTCCACATTGTTGCTTC
>Ga0208644_1003208_pt1 | contig 12795 bp, 23 predicted proteins | sample VirMetDEL_Nov_18_FD_184517 | JGI IMG/M metagenome (GOLD analysis project Ga0208644, IMG submission 184517) | Aqueous microbial communities from the Delaware River and Bay under freshwater to marine salinity gradient to study organic matter... | ecosystem: Environmental > Aquatic > Marine >... | reverse complement strand
TCGTGTAAAGTGATGGGTCAATGTTCCCGATGTCGTGCGTTCCTACTGGGATTCTGAAATATATCTTGTCCCAAGAGTCAGCGACCGCGATATTGTTGTCCACGATGCCATCCGCTAAAAGTGTACCCGTTGCGTTATAGCCTGAGTATGCTTTGATATTGTACTGACATTTCCCGATTTCGTTGGCTATGAAGTACAGATGATAAGACTGGTCTGAGTCTATTCTGATGGTTCTCGGAGAATCGGTCAGGAACTTCTTGGTTACGCTTGGCGTGTTGTTTACAATGTAGTCGGTGTAGTCGAAGTCCAGCCATTCAATCTCGTTACGCACCCCGTTCCATACGCTCTTAACCCTCGAAATAAATAGGTCGCCATTTTGATATACACCACTCGCATCCTTTTCTTCCTCTTGGATAGCTAAGTAATACTCCTTGTGCATCTGATTAGATACGTAAAACCCGTTATGGTTCGCGCCCTTGATGTCCACCTGACCTTTGACGTAAGACTGAAGAAACCGCGAAGGGTCGAAGAACGCTCTATCTAAATACTGCCCATCATTTGAACGAGTAGGGTAGACTCTTACCTGACCAATAGCCGCAGAAATTGGGTAGTCAATTGGAAGGATTGCAACTCTAAACCGAACCGTTGGCGTGTAGTTCGTTGTCTTTATAACGTAGGCGTTGTCGTTGTAAACAAGCCCGTATTCGTCAGGTTCTCCGTTCTGTGTTAGAAATATCGCCATTACTTGGTTTCGATTAGTTTCTTGATTTCTTCAAATGTGATTTCGATATCCTCCGCAAGTGCTTTCTCTATAATCTTTGCAGCTTGTGGTATCATCTTGTCCGTAGCTGGTTTAATCCACTTCTTGCCCTTGTAACCGTTCTCAGATATGTTTTTTCCTATAACCGTAGCTAACGCCCATCTGTGACCGTCCTCAAGTTGTTTGTCTGAACCCATAAGTCTTGAAAGAACGTTAGGATATCTAAGCCAACCCATAGCTATTGCATTCCTTATCTTCTTAGGGTCTCCTCCCGGTCCGCGACCTTTGTCAAGAATCAAACCGTAACCCTCCATAGTTATCTGCATTCGGTAAATCTGCCCGAATACCTTAACCTTTGGTTGCACCGCCAACCTTAAAGACTCCCCAAGTGTTCCCGATGCCGTATGTCCTTGCCCTTGCCCTTCGCTTCCAGCACTTGAGCCTCCAGCAAGTGAAAGGTTTAATTCGCTTACGTATTCCGCTCGGAACTCATTCAGAGCATCTATTAACTTATCGAACGCCATTCTGTTTCATTTGGTGATACTCGTGGTTTTGTTTAGCCTTTTGGAAGGAGATGAGATTCAAGAACTCCCGCAGAGGAAGAGCAAAGAAATAACCCCACTTGGTCGCATCGTTATTTGACAAGTTGTTAACCACGTTCAGCCAGCCGTATTTCGATTCAAATGTCTCAACCTTCTTTCCGCTTGCTTCTTGACCTTCTCCGCCTTCCGAACCGAAGATTCCAGTATATGTTTTGCGGACATCAGATAACTGCTTAAAAAAAAAGCCGACAACGGTTGGACGATTGTCATTGGTGCTTGGAGCATTGCCTCTGAGGTTTCCTTGTGCCGCTCAGGGTCATACTTACTTTTCTTCCATCCGTACCAAGTTTTTTTCTTCGGAACAAGGAACACCGCCATAACCTCATGTAGCTGGTCGATAACCTTGTCAGGGTCTTTCATCAAGTGCATCAAGGTGATGTACTGCCCTCCGTTCAGATTATAAACGTCTGTTATCACGTCGTATTTAACGCCTCCAAATTCCACCACCTTCTGTACTTGCCCAACGAGTTGCTCGGTAAGAAATGAAAGCGTATGCATACACTTGGCGTAGGTCTTTAACGAGTAGGTTTCAATCTCGTCAACTGGAACGCCTGACATTATGGAGATGATAGCCACGTTCGTAGGGTACTCGTCTCCTTTCTCTGCGAGGATTCGCTGGAGTGCTTGGAACTGCTCAACAGTTACACCAGCCCAGCTATTAGGTAACTCAATCTTCATTCTTTATCTGCTCTATTTTCTTGATTGCCCAGTTAACGCCTTCGTCTCCGCCCCAAGCTAACCACATCAAACGACCGCAACCTTCGCCCAGTTTCCTTTTAGAGTTCCGTTTGTGTCGGATGAATGCCGCCATCCTTTCGATGGTTTCTAAGCTGATAGGCTCACGTTTTGCCAACTGGTTCGCTCTTGCCTTTCCTACGGCAGTACCGCAACCTTTCCATCCATTTTTCTCCGCCCATCTCAGAGCGGCTTTAGCGTTCTCGCTTGCGGCTTTCGGGTAGTCCGTGTACGCCTCTTGCATCCGCCATATTTTGTTTAGTCGTTCAAGCATCTCAATTATAAATAGCGAATCCGTGTTTTTGTGTCTAACGAATTGTGTACTTCCCAGCGTTCGCCTTCAGTTTCTCCATTGCTACATATCTCAGCGCATCAAGTGCGTGGTTGTTATCATCTTCGGGTTGGTTGGTTACTTGGTTTGTTTTGTAGTCCCGTTTCCAAGCGTAGTTCCTGAGTTCTCGGATGATGTTAACCGAGTCTTGATGTACCATTATCTGTACAGATTTCAGCTTGTCAATTCCTGACCTTACGCTGTCCTGACCTTTGGCAACTGGTCGTATTCTGAAACCAGCCCTTCGGATTTCCTCAATGCTTTTAGGTTCTGCGGAGTCGGCTATTATCTCGTCCGACCTTTGTAGTCCGCACTTCCTCGCAATGTCAGCATTCGTTAACCCTGTTTCGTAAAGCACCTCCTTAACCCACAGCTTGCCTTCTTGATAAAGAACCTCCACGAGTGCGGTCGGGTCGTTGGTAAACCCGAAGTCTAAACCGTATGCTTTCCACTTGTACCCGGAAGGAAACTCTTTGGTTTCTTGCCAGTTCTCGTATATCGCGCCTTCTCGTCTTGACCTTTGCCCAAGCCCGTAGACCTTCCACTTGTATTCGTCTGCCGTGCCTCTTGATACGTTAAAAGGTGTCGGCTCATAGCTGTTTATTTTGTCTCGGATGTGCTGGTCTAAGAAGGTGTTGTCCAACATCGTTGAATGGATAAGCACCACATCGTCCCGCTTCAAGACGTTGTCGTAAATCCAATGCTCATCGGTGGAAGGGTTGTAATCGAGAATCCACTTGCCCTTACATCTCTGCTCTAATTGGTCGAAGTCGTCCTTGCTTGTTTCGATTGCTTCGTTGAGCCAAAAGTAGTCGGTTTCGATACCGTGTAGCTTCTGACTATCGTCAAGCCCGTAGAACTCAAACGTAGACCCGTGAGCAGAGTAGATTAAATCGGTCTTGTTGAACGCCTCATCTTCCCATACTTCAAGGCTTTGGAGTACCTTCTTGAACGTGTCGAGTACGGTCGGCTTAATCCACGTCCTCCTAAACCTCGCAATCGCAATCCTCTTCGGTTCTTGTAGTCCTGTAAGGTAGACGGCTTGGCAGATGCTCCACGTTTTCGAGGAACGGCTTCCACCCTCAAGCACAATTCCCCGAATGGATTTATCATTAAGGGCAGCCCAGAGGTCATCAAATACGCCAGTTCCTTCAACTTTCACGTCAGTTTATTGGTTGACTTTTTGGTCGGTTTCGTCAGTCTAAGGCTCAATATCTTTCGACCTTGCCGATTCTTGCTGTGGCTTGCCGCACACCTGACACTTCTTACCACCTTTCAAGTAGTCCTTTCGCCATACGTGGTTCTTGCATAGCCTCTGTCGCATTAGCCTTACGTTCTCGTCTGCCTTGCGGATGAACTCCTCCGCTTCATCTCCTTCAAGTGTTGGGATGAACACCGATGCCTTCTGCGTTGAGCAACTCAGTTTATGGAATCCAACTTTATGGCACACCGGGCATTCTGTCATTTCTTCTCAGGTCTGTGTATTACTATCTCCACCTTGTCAGGCTTGCCTCCGTTAACTGTCTGCTCTACTTCCTCCTTCGGCTTGCCGTACACCCTATCGAATAACACATCGAGAATGTGAATACTTCCTTTCTCGTAGTCCCGTTGGGCTTTCTTCGCTATTAGAGCAATCCAAAACGGTAGCTGGTCGTTCTTCGCCAACTCCACCAACTCGCTTCTTGATTTGCCGAGTACGTTCTTTATGATGTCTTGAACCTGACCCTTCGACAACTTGACGTTATGCTCGTCCAAGAAGTGTTCCTTGAGCAGAGTTTCCACGTTCTTCGGTCTGCCTTTCGGGTTACCGCTCTGTCCTTTGCCCCACTTTTTCAAGTTCTCAGGTGTTCCGCCTTCGTTCATTGTTCAATCGTTGTTTTAACGTACTCCTTTCCGTTTATCTTAACGCTCAAAGTAGGGTCGAGTTTCGTCATTCTGTCGATTATTACTTGGCAATACTTCGGGTCAAGTTCCATTCCGTAGCACTTTCTTTTAAGTTGATGCGAAGCGACCATTGTAGAACCTGAACCGCAGAATAAGTCAAGCACTTTGTCTGCTTTGTGATTACCTATTGCTCGTGCAGGGATTTCTATTGGTTTTTGTGTAGGATGTAATTTATTTTTACCATCCTTTTTTATTTCCCAAATTCTATTTTCTGTAGTATCTCCTATAAAATTTAGATTTGCACCTTTTGTTTTCCAAAGTAAGCAAGGTTCGTGATTTTGTTTATATGATGCCCCTAATGCTCCATATCCTCCTTCTTTTTTCCAAATCAACAATGCGATAATTTGACCTTTAACATTTTCTACTCCACGATATAAACCAAACGGAACTGTGTCTGCATAAAACATAAATACAGGACCAGAGCAAAACATATTTGCTATTGTTACAGAATCTTCGTATAAATCAATATCATCATTTTTAATCATCTGCCTTCCGTTCTGCTCTAATCCATTTTCTCCATTTTTTAATCCACCTGTATAACTTACACCATACGGGGGGTCAGTGAATACCATATCAGCCTTCTCACCATTCATCAACTTAGCCACTTGGTCGCTATCGGTACTATCTCCACAAAGTAAACGGTGCTCTCCTATCTCGATAAGGTCGCCTAATACGATGTCCGTTTTGAGTTCTTCGGGCACTGTATAATCGTCCTCCTCTGCTTCAAGTTCTTCTGCTTTCCAATTATCAGGAGTGTCAAGTCCCCACTCGTTCAGTTCTTCAGCATCCCAAGTGTTGGCGAGTTCGTCCCAGTCCCACTCTCCAAATCCTACGTTGTCCTTGATTATGAACTCTCGCTGTTTTTCCTCTGACCAATCAACTACTTGAACGGGTACTTCTTTCCAGCCCGCTTCTTGCATTGCCTTCAAACGCATATTACCGCCCAACACAACCATCTCTTGGTTAACGACTATCGGTCTGACGTTAGCCATCTCAGGAAAGTCCCGAAGGCTCTTAACCAACTTCTTGAACTTCTCGTCTTTGATGTATCTCGGATTGTCCGAGTTGGGTCTAACCTTAGTTATCGGTAAACTTTCCATTCTTGTAGTTTGAAAGTGCTTCTTGTTGTGTTGCTCCGACTGATTTCTTGCAAGGTTTGCCGTTCCAGTAATCGTCTGCGGCATCTCGATGAAAGCAGTACCACTTCATTTGGTAGGTGTTTTGGGTTATGTAAAGCCCGTAGTTCTCATGTTTCTCGTTTTGCCTCATCTAACCTACGTTTTATTTCGATTGCGACCCCCGCCTTCTCCGCTTCCTTCTTGGAGTCGTAGATGCAGTCTCCGTTTCCCCATCTCCATTTTCCGTTAGGGCATTGTCTTGCTGGCATTGGTAATAGTTTAATAGTGCAACACTCATCAGTTGAGGAGTTCTTCCACAGGTGAAACAGACTTTGGCTTTCGGGTCTATGTAACTCCACGCTTCTTGATATAGCTTCTGTTCATCTCTTGTTATTCTTCCCGAGTAACGCCCCTGTCCCATCATCGTAATTTGGTCGAGCCTATCAGCTATAAATAGCAAAACTTCATTTTTGTCCATTACAGTTCTTCTTCAGATAATAATTTGTAGAGTTGCCGCACTTCTTCTTGAGTGTTTAGTGGTCTCAAAGAGACATAACTCCCATCATCATAATCCATTAAACTAACGTATTGACCGTTGTCATCAATGCAAAGCCATACGTCATAAAAGCCTACTGGCTTCGCGTAATCGCTAAATTCTATATGCTCAAAGCCTACGCTCTCAAGCCATTCTTCTGTAATCTTCATATCTCAAACCTCCACATTAAACGTTCAAATAACACACTCAGCAAAGGTACGTACATAAGTGCCTCAGTAGTGTGAAAACAACACATCGCAAACCCAAACCAAAAAGACATACAAAGTCGGCAGTCCAACGGTTTAAACGAATAACTCTCGTCCATTCCCATCCACTTTTTAATGAGTAGGTCAATTCCGAATACCTCAATCCAAAGGTAGCTTAATACGCTCGCGGATAATGCGCTCAAGATGTATAGCATAGTAGTTGTCTCTTAGTTGTTCAAGTGCTTTATTAACTGTGTTTCCGATTGACTTGTAAGGAATGTCTACCTTCTTGCCGACCTTTCGATAGCTGCCTTCTTCCAGCCATAGTTTAAGTACCTCGCGGTCGTACCAATGCAGTTCTTCAATTAGAATCTCCAAGAGGGTAATATCGTTTTCCTTCTCCCAGTCATAATCTTCCCGCTCGTGGTCTACCTTCTTGTGATTGTGGAGGTCGTATAACTTTGAGAAGCTGGAGCGTTTACTGGTCGCCATTGTCATCATCGTCCGAACTACGTAAAACCTCAGATATCCGCCTTCGTTTATCTGTTGCCATTTCTCTTCGGGCATTTCTAAAAGAAGAAGAGCAACCTCTTGGATAAGGTCATCGGGGCAATTGCATAGCTTCTGCGCGAGTTCATATAACTCTTGGTCAGATAGTAGGTCGATTGCCGCTTGGTCTTTCACGGGCTTAAATGTAGTTATTTATTTAATAATCAACAAAAGTTACCTCGTTATCAATTATCTCATCAATCTTGTTCTGACAATGCTCTAAAAGTTCGATAATCGTCAGGTCGGTATTTCCTCCACCGTATGCCGTGTTGAGAAATTTCTCCACCTCCTTCTGAAACGAGTTACCCTTTGCTTTGAGTTGCTGCTTGAAATGGTTTGTGCCTCGCATTTCATCTAAGGCGTACACGAATAGCTGCCCATACACCATTGCTTTGATTGTTGTCTTGTACTCTTTCATTTCCTTAAATCTTCTCCTTTTACACCGATAAAATTAAACATCTCGTAGATACGTGATTCGATTCTCTTGCCGTACTTCTTGCCAATCATCTCAGCGTTGAGATTTGTCGTAGCAAACGTAAGGTAACCCTTGTTCGTGTAAAGCTGGTGTCGCTGGGTCAACGCATCAACTCCGACATTTATCTCCGTGCCGTATCGTTTGATGGTCGTATGCTCTTCTCCGATGTCATCAATGGCGAACATCTTGGATTTCATTGCTGATTCCAAACTGAACAAGTCCTCGCCTTCTGCTTGGTAGATGCGCTCCATTTCAAAACCCGTGTAGATTTTAAACTTGAACTTCTGAGCGTAGCCCATGAACAAGCTGAGAGATTTCAAATAGACCGTTTTCCCGACCCCAGTAGAACCCATCAAAATTAAACCCTTGTCGGTGTCTCCATTGAAAGAATCCAACTGAAGAGCGTAGCGGACAATTTGGTCAGTAAGTTCCGGGTGCTTGTCTTGCCACTTCGGGAGAACATATCGGCAGCACTTCTCAAATGATGCCCTTGCGGTTTCAAAGTTATGCTCTTCGTACTTTCGAAGCTGGTAACGAGCATCTTGCCCCTTCTCAATTCTGCTAATGTAGTCGTCTATTCTCATGGGTATTCTACGTTTTCGAAGTTCTTAAAATCGTACTCTTGGTTCTTCTTTAGATTGTCGGGTTTAAACCAAATGCTCCGAGCCTTCTGCTTCCAATTCTTTACGGTGTTTCCTCTGCCATCTTTCCAAACTCTGCCGCGTGGCTTTCTACTTTCCTCGTAGTATTCAAACATCTTGGTCGCTGATTCTTTAGTGTAACCATTCTCGTCAAAATACAAAATTACTTCTTCAAGCGATGGTGGCTTTATACCATCATCTTTAACATTAACATTATCATTTACATTAACACTTACATTACCATTTACAGTAGACGAAATTGAACGCTCGTTAACGGTCGTTGAATCTCGTTGAGCGAGTTGTGCATTTCGTTTACGAACTTCAGCAGAGCGTTTACCAGCTTCCGAGCGTTGCTCTTGTTGGTTCTCCCACTTCTTTAGGTCGCGCTTCAACGATTGTTTAATCGGCTCAAATGCTAACTCGGTAATGAAGTCAGGAGCGACTGGGTTGTCGTCATTGACGTATGAAATAATGTGTTTGATTAAACGCCCAGCTTGAGCGTCATCGAGTTTATCCCATACTCCTTTTTGGTCGCAGTACAGAATGAATGACTTTTTGTTTTCAGCCATGTCTCAGGGTTTAAAGGTAACCGACCGGGAGGCGAGGCAACGCCCAGCATGACCACCTGAGAAAGTCGAAGGCTGTTTTTCCCGTATCGGTTTATGTATCTGTTCATAACTCAGGGTTTACGACAAACGCTCTTTTGCCTTAGCGTTCATTAGTAAGTAGCAAAATTAACAATTTGTGCCACTTGGAAGTCAAAATAGTTCAGTTTGCGTAACGTCTTTCTTGCGGATAATTCCGAGAGCCGTTTCGAATATTGCCGCTCCTAAGTCAGAATCAACAGCTTGTCGGTCAGCGTGTGACTTGTCATGTGCGTGTTTACCAGTTCCTACGTATTCCTTCATCATAGTTCCAACATCATCTGATTTCGTCTTGATATAAGGCAAGGCAAAGTTTGACCAAAACAAGTGTCTTCCTATTTTACGCGCTGGAATTAAAGGCTCATAATACGGTATGACGTTTTCAATTACATACTTGCAACTGCTGAAGTGCTGAAGAAAAATAATCTCCTCATAAAGATTCATGTCAGGAAAGACTTGAACCTTTCGGATGTGCTGAGTGAAGTAGTTTGTTCTACTGTGGGATTGGCAAGGCGGTGAACTCCAAATAAAATCGAAGTGTTTGTGGTTCTCTAATAAATACTGATGAGCATCACCCACCACTACCATATCATTAGGAAACCGCTCTTGGTATAACTTAGCCAACTCAGGGTCTAACTCAACAGCAGTAACTTGCATATCAATACCAGCTTCTTCAGCTACTTCGTCCCACTTAAAACGGTTTCCTCCGAGGCAAGCGTATAGATTCAACACTTTAAACTTCGTCATCTCTTTCGTATCCAAACATTAACATAATGAAATCAAGCACTCTCAGCTTCCAGTTCTGCATATTTCGTGTGAATTGATTTGACTAACTTATCTTGGACTTGAAGAGCCTGCCTCATCGTCTTTATAGAATAAAGAACCGTTGAGTGGTCGCGGGAGAACATCTTGCCAATGTCTTGCAAAGAGTAGCCGCTTCCGTACAACTCCCGATGCACTCTGTAGATAGCGTAATGTCTCGCAATGGTTACATTCCTCATTCGTGTCCTTGCTTTCATCGCTGAATACCCGATCCCTGTAGCTTGCTCTACCCGGTGAATGATGTCTTTCGCGCTCTTGTCGATGTGCTTTTCGCAGTAGACTCCTTGAATTGCCGCCAATAGCGTTTGGCAATCCTCACCGAAATAGCCTTGATGTAGTTCGATGATGTTAACGAGCTGCTCCTTGTGGTCTTTCGTAAGTCGTATTACTTGCATCTCCATACGTTTATTTGTTTACCGAAATCGCCTTCTATCTTATACCCAGCCTTCTCGATTAATCCCTTCTTGTGGAGGTTCGAAAACGACCTTCTGATGGAAGTAATAGGAGTGTTTGCCCATCTGTCAGATGATAACGGCTCCATGATTCTAAAGTGTCGCAGAACCCTCTCAGGAGTAACGCCAAGCTGGTCGTGGTTTCTAAAGTAAATCAAGATAAGTTCGTCCTGACTTTTGGCTTTCTCTTGGGACTTCTTTAACTCTGTCCCGACTTCGTTGTTCGTGTTGTAAAACATTAGTTTTGGTTTATGTAGTTAATAATTGTTTCTTGGGTTCTAACGCTGACCTTCTCGCCAGCAAAGTAAGCGTAAACGGTTTGAGTTGACAGCCCAGTTTCTTTGGCTATTCGGTAAGCGGTTATCTTCTTGGCGTTAGCCTCCGCTATCACTTCTTCAATCTTCACTATTTGAATCATTATCTTCAGGTAAAAGGGTTACTACTTCGGTTTCTTTTTCTTTCCACATTTCTACGATTGGCTCGTTCATTGAATAATCAATGTAGAACGTGGTGTCTTTTATCGTTATGTAAACGACTCCAGCTTCGGTGTTTGGGTTAATTATCATTTTCTTGTCTTTGGTTTAGTTCTTCTGTGTAACATTCTAAGCAAACGTCCTCATCTAAGGGGCTTGCCTCTATAAAATTATAATCTCCGCACCTCGTGCAAGTGTAGCAAGTGCAGTCATCGCACTCCCGTACTTTTTGGTTGCAACATTCTCGGTAAGTGTAGTCGTTTAATCCCCAGTCCATCTTAAAATTCGTAAACAACGTTAGACTTAGTTTTGTCGGTGCAGTTAATACCTCCGCCTTTTACTGGTTGCTCCTTAACAATCACAATTTTTTGCTCTTTGAATTTTTTAGTCTTTTCCATTAGTTCTAAAGTTTCCACTAAAGTACAAATACTTTTGAATATTCAAAACGTTAGGGCAAATTTTTTTATTCAAGTAGTTCAATAGCTTCTTCGACTGAGTTGATAACGTGATAAGTAACGCCTACCGACTCAAAGCGTTCTTTGCATTGCAACTCCCCAGCAGTCAGCTTTCTTGCGCTCGGTGGTTTGTTTCCGTCCTTAACTTCAACTATGTAAAGTTTTCCATTGTGTCCGACCAGTAAGTCGAAAGCGTTCTTCAACTGGCTTGTAATCAAAACAACCGCTCCAAGTTTACGAAGCATTGCAACGATTTCTCCTTGATTGTTATCTACTCTTGCGGCTCGTCTCAATTATCTCCCGGATTCTTTCTTTTGGTAGCTTCGTTCCGAAGTCCGCTTCGTGGTGACAACTTCGACAGAGTGCCACAAGGTTTTCAAAAACGTCTTTGCTTTTTCTGCCGCCCATTCCTCGCGGCTCAATATGGTGTATGTCCTGAGCCAAACTACCGCAAACTTCACAAGGGACAAAGTCCGTGTTATCGAACCCCATCCCTTGCAAGTAAATCTTAGTATGTCGCCTCAAAAGGGAAGGTCATCCGTTGCCTCAACGGTAGCCGCTTCAGCTTTTGGTGTAGGCTTAAAGGTATCAACGGAAGCGTAGAGTTTACCTTGTGCTGACTGCTTTACTTGTAGCCGAATCTCAAGACCGTGCTTGCCTTCCTTTAGGTACTGGTCATTATCCTGTAGCCACTTGATTAGCTTGGTCGGGTTGATAACCATGTCCGCCTTTACCCATTCAGGAGCGTTTGAACTCGGTGTGTAGACGTTCAAGCCGTCCACGAATACTACTTTACTTTCCATTATTTAGAGTTTAAAAGGTTACGAAGATAATCATTTGCAAACGCCAATCGTTCGCGGAGTTGTTCTTGCATCTCAAGGTCTTGCTCTACCCGGATTTCAATTAGTTTGAAGCGTTCGTCCTTGATGCGTGGGTCGAAAGAAATGAACCGACAAGCTAACGCCCCAGTTGCCAACATTTGCCCTTGCATCTGCCACATATACTTTTGGTCTATGTAACCCTCGAACGCGGTCTTTAGATGGTTCGCGGTGTTGTACGGGCATTTAATTTCTATCAGTTCGCCATCAATTATGCCATCAGGGCTTGCCCCTGAGTAGTCGTTTATCTCAACGAACGGCATCTCTTCAATGCTTACGCCTTTGAGTTCTGAGTAGTACGCCTTGCAGATTGGTTCGTATTCGTTTCCCCAATCTAATGCCTTGCCGAAGATTTCGGTTCTTTGCCCGGTCAGTAATTCCGCAGCCTTCTCGTAGATGTAACTGATAGCCGTCTGTCCAAGTACCTCGTCTTTCTTTCTTCCGTTGGTCATTAGGTCGCCAAAGCGAGAAGCTGTAAACTTCCCTAACCTTTGTGCGTGCCATTCCTCTGAGCGTTGCTCGGAGTTGCTGATTGCTTCGAATATATCTTCCATCTTACGCTCTTTTAAAATCGTCCGACTCATCCTCTCCGAAAACGCCTACCTCGTAAAGTCCTGATAGTTTTAACACTACTCTTGATAGTGCGCGTTTCTCCGCCATCGCAACCGGGTAGGTTTGGCGGGTGTTAGCTGGTGCGGATTCCCCGAATGTCTCCATTTGAACGGGTAGACCATTGCCGTTGGACATTTCTCCAATTGCTTTGATAACTACAAACTTGCAGTCGTCTGTCAGGTGTACCATTTCGTAACGTACTCGGATGCCTTTGTGCGCTTGGATTCTCTCAATGCCTTGTCGGGTTATGATTACGAACCCTTGTGGGCTTTTAAAGAAGTGGTCTTTGTTCAGACCGTTTTCGGTTGCGAGACTCTGAAGCCTCTCTTTCTGAGTTTGATTCATCGTTCTGTTTTTGATGATTATTAAAGGTTTGAATTTACGAATTTAAAGTTTGAATGTCAACATAATTATTGTCGTTGACCACTCGGACAAAGGTATAAAGACCTGACTTGACTGCCTCTGCTCCTGAGTGCCTGACCAGTTGCCAAAAGATGAACGGCTCGACATGGGTAGTTCCTCCGCCATTACGTAGGTCGGTAATTGCTTTGCGAGCAACCAGC
>Ga0208644_1003207_pt1 | contig 12797 bp, 22 predicted proteins | sample VirMetDEL_Nov_18_FD_184517 | JGI IMG/M metagenome (GOLD analysis project Ga0208644, IMG submission 184517) | Aqueous microbial communities from the Delaware River and Bay under freshwater to marine salinity gradient to study organic matter... | ecosystem: Environmental > Aquatic > Marine >... | reverse complement strand
AGAGATGACTCAAGCACAGTTGGTACTAATGATGTCGTTATTGAAAACGATGGTAGTGGTGATGCTAGTTTAAAATTTAGTTTAACTGGTGCAACAGATTGGTTTGCTTATGTAGATAATTCAGATTCAGATAAATTTAAAATCAGAAGAAGTACAACAGACCACTTTAGTATTAATGAGTCTGGCAAAATTTCTGTAGGCACATCTGCCGTTTATGGTCAAGCTACTATTGGAGGTAGTGGTGAAATTCTATCTCTAAGGTCATCAAGTGGTGCAAGTGAATTGCACTTCTATGAAGGTGGTACAACTAGAGGAGTAATATCAAGTCTTAATGGTTCGGATGGACTCTCTTTAAAGTCAGGTACTACTGAAAGAATGAGAATTACTAGTGATGGTAAAGTAGGTATAGGAACTAGCTCTATTAATGGAGTCTTTACTGCACAAGGCACACCTATGACTGCTATAGGCGCTCAAACTGTAGCTGATATTTTTGGATATGTTCAACAAGATGCAGATAAAGGTGGTGGTATTGGATTAGGTGGAAGATATATAACAGATTCTAATTCAGTAACTGCTTTTGCAGAAATTTCAGGAGTAAAAGCTAATAACACAAGTACTAATTATGAAGGCGAAATGGTCTTTAAGACTCGTGTTAATGGTGGTAATTTAACCGAAAGAATGAGAATAGATGGTTCAGGTAATTCTACATTTGCTGGGAATTTAACTGTAACTAAAGCCAATGCCGACGCATCGTTTATAGGAAATTTTACAAATGATGGAAATAATGCTAATAGATACGGATTAAAAGTTACGGCTGGTGCTGACGATGGAAGTGGTACAACCTACTATCTTCACGCTAATGATGGGAATGGAGACAATATTGGTCACATAGCAAATATTTCAAATACATTTCAATTAACAGATGCTTCAGATGTTTCATTAAAAGACAATATAAGAGATACTGATGTAAATGGTCTTGAAGTGGTAGAATCAATTAAAGTCAGAGACTTTGAATGGAAGAAAAGTAATGACACTATGAAAGCTGGTTTTGTAGCTCAAGAGTTAAAAGAATCTTTCGAACCAGCAGTTTCAGAAATGGAAAGTGGGTTACTCGGAGTTTCAAGAGATAGACTTGTTCCAGTTTTAATTAAAGCAGTACAAGAGTTATCTGCAAGAGTAAAAGAATTAGAAAATAATTAACAAACAAGGAGTCAATAATGGCAAAAAAAGAAAAGAAGCCAGTCTTGAACTTAGATGATAAAGAGTATATCATTGAGGATATGACTGACGAGCAAAAGATGATGGTAAATCACATAAACGATATTCAGAACAAACAGAATAGTAATCAGTTTATCGCTGACCAACTAGCTGTTGGTAAAGAAGCGTTTATTAATATGCTCAGAGAATCATTAAACTCAGAGGAAAAAGAGTAAAATGATAGTAAGGCGATGCGCTCAAGGTCACGATGTAGTTTTGCACAAGAACACTAAGCCAAATATGGTGAAAGTTATCAAGATGGTTGATGGTTCTTATGTTACAATACAGTATCCAAACTCAAAAGATTATTTTTTAATGGTTGATGGTGAGATAACTCGCAAAAGCGACTCATTTCAAACGATTGAAAATGCATACGTTGCTGCATGCGCAGATAAACATTCTAATGGACATGGGCGCATCGACTATATGATTCATAAAATAATAAATAACCAGGTGGTGGATAGATGAACAAAGTAATTAAAAAATTAAAAAGCGGAGATTTTGAAGTTGTATATGAAGATAGTAATTCAAGTTATAATCTTGAGTTTAGTTATATCTATGTTGGGTAGCTGCTCAAATGGTTGGTCTGTAGGTGATTTTGAACCATCACCAAGAGATACAATGTATGCATTTGTAGAAATATTAGATCAGGATTCTACTTCACATTTTTATGCAGATAAAATAAGAGTTAATTCAGATAACTGGTGCTTTACACATAACCAATGGGAATCAGTAAAGGAATATGAGTGAAAAAACTGCTAGAAGTTATCGTGCTAATGTTATTGACGACAATTTTTCTATACATCTTAATATTAAGTGGCTATTTCAAATACTATGTTTTGTTGCTGGTATTAGCTACTATGGTGTGCGTATGGAAAATAGGATTGCTAGGCTTGAAACTGAACTTATTAGTGCGGAAACAACAATTAAAGATTTACTGGCAAAGCATACAATGGAAGAAGAAACAAAAAGGCAAGAGTTAGAAGAAAAAATTATGTTTTATGAAAAAGAACTAAAAATTAATTTGAATCCAATGTCTTGGAAAAAGAGGAAAAAATAATGGATATGATGGCAGTATACGGCGAAGCAGGAATGATAGGTGTATGTGCTGCACTACTCATATATCTAGTGATGAATTTATCAAAGAAGTCAGAAGCTCAAGCGGAATCATTAAAGAATTTAGAAGTAGAAAATAAAGGTCAATCTGAAAGTATTAATAACATGGAAGGTATGATTATAAAACTAATTAATAGATGGAATGAATCAGATGCAGTGAGAGATAGAAGGTATGAACAAATGATGGAAGCTGTATCAGATTTAGAAAAGCAGTTATCAAGAATGGATGGTATTATGAGTCGTATGAATGGGAATGGAAGACATGGATAATAACGATTTAACACGAATACTGACTAGGCACGATGAAAGATTAAAAAATATTTACTCTTCACTAGGTAGAATTGAAAAACATTTAAGCCAGTTAAATGGCAAGGTAGATCGGCATGATATTGCTATCGCTAAAATACAGACTTGGGGTGGTGTTGCATTAGTAACATTTCCAATAATGATAAATATAATAATGAGGTTCATATAATGGATATAAAAGCAATGCTAGTAAAACTAGCGGAAGAACAAGCAGATAAAATGCAAAATGAAGCAGTTGGTCATATAGCATCAGATGCGTTTTCAGATAAGTTAGCGCAACTATTAAACGACAAAATAAACATACCTTTTGTAAAGGAAGAGAAAGAAGGTAAGATGTTTAAAGAGTTAGTAGAAGTAATCCAGTCTATTACTATCGGTTTAATTAAAGGTAAGTAATGGCAGTACCTGCACGAGTCAAAGCAACGATGCGTAGATTAGGTCTACGTGGAGTAAATAAACCAAAACGTACACCAAGTCACAAAACAAAATCACATGTAGTGATGGCATCTAGTGGCGGTAGATATAAAGTAGTGAGATTTGGACAGCAAGGTGTACGTGGCGCAGGTAAGAACCCAAAAAGTAAAGCGCAACAGGCTAGAAGAAGAGCATACTATGCAAGGCACGGACGAACAACTAATAAGTTCTCAGCAAAGTTCTGGTCCAACAAGGTAAAGTGGTAATGAAAGTAAAAGGTGTTAGTGTAACAGGATTAAGTAAAAGGCAGGTCGCTGCAATGCGTAGACACGCAAGGCATCACACTGCAAAGCATTTACGATCTATGGTATCTGCAATGCGTAAAGGTGCAACTTTCGGTCAATCTCATACTAGTGCAATGAGAAAGGTAGGTAAATGAGAAAGAAATCATCTGTAAATAAAGCAGGTAACTATACTAAACCATCACTGCGTAAGCGGATCTTTTATCGTATTAAAGCAGGTAATAAAGGCGGTAGAGCAGGTCAATGGAGTGCAAGAAAAGCACAGATGTTAGCAAGAGCATATAAGAAAGCAGGCGGTGGATATAAATAATGGCACTGAAGAAATCACAGAAAAGTCTAAAGAAATGGACAAAGCAAGACTGGGGTTACGTCACAAAAGGTGATGAAAAGAAACCACGCAGAAAGCGAGGTAGATATTTACCTGCTAGTGTACGTAAGAATTTAACGAAATCACAAAAGGCATATGAGAATAGGCTTAAAAGAGCTGCTAGTAAACAAGGTAAGCAGAAAGCTAGTTATTCCAAAAGAACTGCCAAGAAAGTAAGGAGAGCAAGATAATGCCGTATCATTATGGAAAGAAGAAGAAGTCCAAGAAAATAAAAGTTAAAAAGAAGAAGATGAAAAAAGGTATGAAGCGCAAATGATTAATCCAGACCAAGTAAAAAAACTCATTAAGCGTGTCTTACAGAAAATAGACTTATATTCTTCTGAAGCAGCAGAGTTTATTTATAATATTGGATTAGTGGAGTCAAAGTATATTTATATTGAGCAAATTAAAGGACCTGCACGTGGTGTCTATCAATGTGAACCTTGGGTAGCGATAGATATAATAGAAAACTATCTCCAGTATCGAGAAGAACTAATGAAGAAAGTTGCAAAGGCATGTTATTTAGATTGGTCACATTTTACTTCGCCAGTTGAAAAGGATTGGGAATATATTTTAACTACGAACCTTGCAGCTCAAATAGTTTTTTGTAGATTACACCTACGTAGAATACCTAAAAAACTACCAAAAACATTAGAAGACCAAGCAAATCAATGGAAAACATACTATAACACTGCAAAAGGCAAAGGTACTCCAGAGAAGTTTTGCGAGATAGTACAGAAATATGGATGAAACAGAAAAAATAGATATATTAATTGATACAATGCACGAGTTACAAGAATTAACACGTCAATTAGAAGATCCACGAATGGATATGGATATGATTTTAGGAGCAATGATTGCATTAATTATTTGCACTGATATACCTGATGTCACCATTTTACCTACTAGTAGCATAACTAGTGAGATAGCACAAGCATGAGTTACTTAACAGCATTCTGCAATATAACAACCGATTTACAAGCAATAGTTAGTGATATAGATCGCTATGATCGTAAACGTGTACTAATGTCAAATTGGACAAATCCATCTACAAATCTTTATAGATTACATAATACTGGATACATAGAAAATTTATACAAAGATGGTTTAGAGTTAACGAAAGTTAATGACACACCAGATGCCGATAACGAATTTAAATATAACGAATCCGCAGATTACGTGGACGTATTTTTAGCATCTAGCTCTACCAGTGCATTTAATTCTAGTGTATTTGAAGCAGGACAAGATTGGGAAGATTTAAAAAATCGTGTGGTAAAAGAGCAAGCGGATCATATGCGCAGTTACTTAAATAGACCTATCTATAAGCGTGGTAATAGCAACTATCAAGGTGCATCAGATAGACCATATGACTTTATTATAATACGATGCAATGCGCTATTAGCCTGCGCAGATTTAGTGCGTAGCCAAGATCCAGAGAAAGCAGCAGAACTTCAAGAGCAGGTATTAGGTGATGAAGGTATGCTAACAAAATTAAAGTCACGTGATTACGTGATGTGGAATGAAACTAGTTTTCGTTCAGAATCAGGCGTTATTCGTGAGATTAGTGTGAATGCTAATAGCACTGGCTACATTGAAGATGTAAAGATGTATGGTCCGCCTAGCACAGATTATGATGAAGTACGAGTAGTGATTAGTACCGCAGGTACATTCACACCTGGTACTGCAAGCACAGTGAAGTATGATGTGTTTACAAAAGATGATACAGGACTAAAAAGACATAAGTCTGTAGATGCAGAAGTAATGAATGGTGACTATCAACCACTAGCATATGGCGCATCCATACGCTTTCAAGCAGGCGTTTATACATTAAATGATGAGTGGAGTGTGACATTCCAATCTGATGAAATTCAAATAGGAACTGTGCGCAGTGGACAGATTTATAGATAATGGCTATATCATTTAACAATGTTATCTATGAACGAGTCATTGATCATTTACATAGTATCATTGCTGATGAATTTGGGATTCAGATTTTTTACGATGAACATCAATCTAATCAAAGTTTTTTATTACAGCCTTTGTCAGATGATCTTAACGAGCAAATTAATACAGGAATGGTACGAGATTATACAATCCTTATCAGTTACCAAGTGGATTTCGCAGGTAATTACACAAAGGAAAGTTTTAGGCAGGTATCGTTAGTAGCGGAGCGTATGAAAAGACTTATTTATAATAACAGAAACTATAGTGTGTCAGGTACAAGGCAATTTTACAATGCTGTCATCGACAACACTATATATGAGCGTGATGATGAGAATCCAGATTTATTACGCGCTAATATGACTGCTGTAGTATCAGCAATGGAGATAATAGGATGATTTACAAAGCAAAGAAATCATATTTTGACTTAAAAGATAGTGAAAACTTTAATGGATTTGATAGTCCTGCAAAACATAATCGTCTTATAAATGGCGAATCAGTAGAAATCACATCTGTGCCTAAACCACTTGAAAAGTATCTAGAAAGCGCAGAACCAAAAAAAGCAAAAAAGGAAGATAAGTAATGGCAACTAATTTTCAACCGAGAGGTGACATAAAGGTAATTATGGGCAGTGGTGCTAAGAATTTAGGTACTGCACACGTAGCTGGTGATACATGGGATGAATTGCAAGTAGTAGATTATAACATTGAACATGCAAGCGCACCAATTGATGTTGCACCATCACGCAGTGGTATTTATGGCCAGGTAGAGTCACAAGGACATCATAGACCAGATACACAAATTTATGAAGTAACTTTAACAATGCGAGGAACTCCAACAGCAGTATTAAAAAGTTGTTTATCTCTTTTTGGTGATGGTACTAGCGCAGCAGCACTTACTAGCGCAAGTAGCACTGGCTCAATGAAAGATGATGTTTCTAACGCAAGTCAAGTTACGCTTTTATTTGAAAATGCAGGTTCTGATTCTACGGATATAGATGTTGTTATGGCAGGATGTATAGCTACTCAAATGGTTATCCGAGAAGATGTAGGTACTAATGGTGGTGAAATGGTGGTAGAGACAACTTTTATTACTGCGTATCAACCAAGTGAAGAATCTCTTGCACCATCTTCAACCACTGTAGATGAAGCTGCACCAAAAAATATTTTTGATATAACCACATCTACTTTAGATGGTTCTGCATTAATATTAAATAACTTTGAAATCACTATATCAAGACCACTTGCAAGAGTACATCATCAGAATACAAGTGATTATAAACCATTTGGTTACGTGCAAACAGGTCCTTATGAAGTCACAGGTTCTATTACTGCAAAACGTGATGACTCTATACATGCTTTGATTGATCATATTAAAGGAGATAGTGGAGGTGTTACACTTACACTTGGCGAATCAAGTGGTTTTACATTATCATTACCAGATGTAATGATTGATAATTCAAAGCCTGAAGTAAGTGATTTCTTATTGCAGACAATACCTTTTAGAGCTTTTGGAGCTAACGAAGCAGGAAATATAATTTCAATCACGATCGCTTAATACACGCCGTTTTCATCGTAGGATGAAACATGAAAGTAAAAACAGACCATGGTACATTTGATGTACCTGACATTAGTTTTAAGTCACGCAGAGAACTGCATAAACTTGAAGTAGGTGCTATTACAAAAGAAGGCGAGATAGACACATCCAAATTCTTTACTGTACTAGATTGGATATTAAATCATTCATTTACCGATCCAGAAAAGCAATTAGGTAAACTAGATGATAACGCAATCGATAGTGTCTTAATGGCTATTTATAACGCATACAAAGAACCAAACAAAAAAAAGTAATTATGCACCGAGTTGCCGTGTGGATGAGTTATAAAAATCAACCCACACGCAACTTAGCTTTTCCATACACTGCGCAGTCTCCTACGCTCAAGAAAAACATCACCTATACAGAAGATGAACTATGGGAAGAGATTGGTCGTATCGTAGAGCAAGATAGTGATGGAAAATTTACGCTTGGTGCTGCGTTATATTACTCATTGGTATTCTGTGCTGACTCTACGTACTTTCTAACGCCTGAGACTGTATTTGCGCTTGAGGAGTATATGGCTATGAAGAGATTTAACTTACCACTGGCTACAACGATAGATAATGCAGATTATCATCGCTTAGTCATCTTTTCAGCTATAGATGAAGAATTTAATGCATTACAATCTGAAGATATGAAGAAGAAAAATGGCTGAAAAAAAGTTTATTATTGAAGTACGCACAAAAGGATTTACACGTGCGACAAGAAGTGTAAGAGATTTAGAGAAGAATACCAAGGATTATAACAAAGCTGCGAATAGAATGCGTGGTGAAACGCAAGGATTAATGGCAGGTCTTGGTAGTTTAAGAAATAAAATCTTAGTGTATAGCTTTGCTTTAGGTGGAGCTGTAGCGGTTATGAATAGATTTGTTCAAGCATCATCTGGTTTTCAAGATGTGAAAACAAGATTAGTTGGTTTAACTGGTGGTGTCCAAGAAGCCGAATCCGCATTTAAAACATTTAATCAAGTAGCAGCAACTACACCATTCCAATTACAAGATGTTGTAAATGCTGGTGCGCAGTTAGAAGCATTTGGCTTAAACTCAAAACTAACGCTTAGAGCAACTTCTGACTTAGCAGCATTTATGGGTACTACTGCAACGGAAGCTGCTAGTGCGCTTGGTCGTGCTTTTGCTGGAGGTGCAGGTGCTGCGGACATCTTGCGTGAGAGAGGCATACTGCAGTTAATTAAAGATTCTCAAGGAATAACGGATCTTACTAAAATTACTTTACCTGAATTTAGAATTGCATTAGTACGAGCAATGACTGATCCAGATGGTCGTATTAGTGGAAGTGCAGATCGTTTATCAAAGACTTTTTCTGGTGCAGTAAGTAATATGCAAGATGCAATGACTCGTTTTGCTGCTGTGATTGGAGATAGTGTTATAGGTCCACTAACAGAAGTAGCGCAAGGTGCAGAAAGATTTTTCAGAGCTATGGATGCAAAACGTACTGCGGAAGTTGCTACAAGTATTGGTGCTTTAGCAACTGCATTTGGTCTTTTAAGAGTACAAGCATTACTTGCGAATGCAGCACTTGCTAGCTATGGAAAAATATTTAAAGCAATACTTTTAGCTGGAACAGTCTTAGGTATCGATAAACTGTTTCAAATGGCTGGTACATTTGATCATTTGAAAACAAGTGTAGATGATTCGACAGATTCTTTAGATGATCAAAATGTTCAGTTAGAAGCCTATTTAACATCACTAAACACAGTAGATACTGCGGTCACTACAATGGCAGAACGTAACGCTAATTACACAAAAACTCTTGATTCATTAACTGAAGGATATAGAAACCAAGTTGCATCACTATTAGCACAAGAAGCAGCAATGAATGGTGTAGATGCAGTTGAGGTAGAAAGAATTAAGAACTCTGGTAAGATGAATGAAGATATGAAAGCCGCTATACAGGAAATTGAAAAGATTACTGCTAGAATCCAAGCACAGAGAGAAGCTCAAGAAAAAGCAAATAAAATAGAAAGAGCAAAAGTAGAATTATTAGATGCTGAATTAAAAGCAAGAAGAGAATTTGAAGCATTAAAAGAAGACATAAGGCAAGATACATTTAAAAAAGCGCAAGAAGAATTAAATGATTTACAAAAAGAATCTGGTAAAACATTAGAAACTAGTATGAAAAAAAATGTAGATTTATCTAACCAGTTTGCAAGTGGTATTTTAATGGCTTCACAGGCAATGGCATCGTTAAAAAATGATTCAGAAGTTACCGCAGGACAAATGATACGGACTATTGGTGCAATTGTTAGTTTGATACCTGGTGGGCAGATACCAGGTGCAGTTATTCAAGGTATTGGTATGCTTACTGCACACACAGGTGGCTTAATAAAAGATAACGGAATCCAACGCTTTGCGCAAGGTGGTCAAGTACAAGGTGAAGACAATGTACCTATTTTAGCACAGGCAGGTGAGTTTATAATGAAGAGATCCGCAGTGCAGAATATTGGTGTTCAAAATCTAGCTAATATGAATAGAACTGGCAACGCAGGTGGTGTTACTATCAATATTTCAGGAAATATGATTGGTAATGATGAGTTTGTTCGAGATAATTTAATTCCAGAAATACAGAAAGTTAGCAATCAAGGTTTAGCATAGTATGGCATTAAGTAATGCGCCATCAGAATCCAACGTCAATGAAAATTGGCTATTCCAATTTAGTGCAGATAATAACAATTGTTTAGAGTTTGATGGTACGGATGACTATGTATCTTTTGGTAATGTTTTAGGATTATATACTAGTTTTACATTAGAAGCGTGGATTAAACCAGATACTTATAGTGCTAGTAGTGGTACTCAAATTATACTAGAGAGAAGTCAAGATGGATCGACCGAAGCTAAAAACACAAATTGGCAAATTGCATTACGTCATAATGGTTTACGATGTAAGTATCAATATGGTACTGGATCAAATGTATCTAATACTGTTACTACTAGTGCTATTACCGCAAATAATTGGCATCACGTAGCTGTATTGCGAGATGATAGTCTAAATCAAATGCGATATTATGTTGATGGTGTAAAAGTTGGAACTGTAACAACGAATGTTTCTAATGATCCAACTGGTGGTGCATCTGGAGTTGTGTCCGTTGGTGCTAATTTTGAACAAAACAATGAATTTGATGGTGAAATTGCACATGCACGTGTTTGGAGTGTAGCAAGATCAGATAATCAAATTGCACACTACTATAATAGAACTATAGATAGTACTGCATCTAACTTAGTGGGTTACTGGAAACTAGATGAAGGTACTGGATCAACCGTTGCAGACAGTAGTAGTAACTCTAATAGTGGTACAATTACAAGTGCAGAATGGTCTATAGGTGGCTTTGATCAATATATTCATTCATTTGGGATTTCCACTAGTGATACAAAAGTAGATAATAATTTTTATCCTGGTGCAATATTAAATAGAAATGTTAGTGTACGTGATTCTATAAATATAACGAATGGTACATCAACAACAAGTAATATTTCTTTAAATGTCGCTAATGTAGTTTTTGATGGTATTGATTTATATAAAAGAATATTTAATGGTACAAATAACTATTTAAATAAAGAAGTTCGCGTTTATGCGCAGTTTAATCGATCAGACTCCATTAGTGACTGTCAACGTATTTTTACAGGTAGATTAGTTGATATACAATTAGACGAGAAACAACAATTATCATTGCAAATAAATGCGCATAGACCTTGGGATAAAATTGAATTTCCACAAGTAAAATCTCTAAATGATATATATCAACCTGTCGCATATGGAGATTACATTGAGCATGGTGATAAAAGTTTAGTTAGAGAACATACAAATGCATTATATCCTGCGCCTTTTAAAAGAAAAGGTATTACAGACGATCATTTAATTATTACAACAAAATCTCATTCAGATATGAGGCCACATTATTATGATCGTTCAGCAGATGCATTTTTACCAATAAAAGCAGATAATTATATTGCGCAAACAAAAGATTTAGAGTCTGGTTATGATACTAATGTAAATATTGGTGTAGTGAGTCGAGAGTTGCAAAGAAGATTTAGATTAAATGCAACAGCTATAAGTTCTAAAGGTACAAGTACATTTAGCAACGTAGAAAATTTAACATTTGATGAGTACAATGGTATAAATGGAATTGTTCATAGTTTTACTGGTAATAATTCTACGATTAGTCAAAAGGATGTTTATTATAATTTTGCATGTGAATTAAAAAAAATTAATGATTCTGATGTAGATATAAAAGGTATTATTGCCACACCTCCATCACAAGTTAATGGCGATATATTTATAAAAATAAGATATTCTGGAGCTAGTGGTGATATATACAATGGTACAATTCCTGCTAGTACAAATCTTGCAATAACACAGCCAAATGGTCTTGCTGGGCAGGTTTCTGTTAGTGATTCTGGATATGGTGCTATAGGTATTACTATTGCAAATAATAATTTAAATACTGTACGCTTACAAACACAAATCACATCAGTGGATTCAAATAATATTACCTTGGAAATTAAAATTACAGATTTAGTGTTATATTTTGATATTCAAGAATCTTATGATGAGAGTAAAGGTTTAACTAATAATAGTATCTCTACTAGTTCTGGGTTAAAAAATCTATATATTGGTGCAGATGGACTCACTGCATCTTGGGATAATGGTGCAATTTCGCATGGACACGATATTCACAGAGATTTATTAATGAGGTTTGCTGGTTTAGGAAGTTATGATCCAATTAATTATAGTTCATTAAATACGGATCGTGCTATTGACAATTGGAAAGGTAGATATTGGACGTTAGAGCCAGTTTCTTTGAAAGATGTATTAGATAAACTTGCTTATGAATTTTCTTTTTGTTATAAAATGGATTCTAGTGGATTACTAAAGTATATATATGTAGTACAAACTAGTGAATATGATACTTTAAAAAATAATGGCAATGTTTTAAACATGACTAAAGATGATCTTAGTAATATACAAATTAGCACTACTGGATTAGATGAATTAACTACTAAAATGATTGTAAATAATCATTTACATCCTGCGGAAACTGGTCGTTATTATAATAGTGTAACCGCAACTAATACTGCAACACGTGCTAAATATAATTTAGGTGCAAAAGAAGGTATAAAAACTGAATTTTTAGATATTAATGTAGGAACAACACCAACTTCACCAAATTCTGATTGTAATGCAGATTTTTATTCTTATTATGACAATTTAATTGGAGAAATAAAAACAATTATTAAATGTAATGTAGTCAATCCAGCAAAAGGATGCCAACTAGAAACTGGTGATATAGTCACATTCACAGATATGCCAGTAGAGATGTTTGGCACTGATTTTAGTACCAGTACATATTTTATGATTGTAGAAACAAAACGCTCACCAGGTAAGGTAAGCATAACAGCAAGAGAGGTAGGCTAGTGGCTAACCAAACTATAAAAACACCAAGATTTTATCCAGACTTAATTAGTTATCATAGAGCAAGAGGA
>Ga0208644_1003203_pt1 | contig 12807 bp, 13 predicted proteins | sample VirMetDEL_Nov_18_FD_184517 | JGI IMG/M metagenome (GOLD analysis project Ga0208644, IMG submission 184517) | Aqueous microbial communities from the Delaware River and Bay under freshwater to marine salinity gradient to study organic matter... | ecosystem: Environmental > Aquatic > Marine >... | reverse complement strand
ATCAGTCATGTTTTCTAAATCTAAAGTTTCAGCTTCCATGTCTTCATCAGACATTTCTTCTTCTTCAGATTCTTCTTCATCACCTTCAGCCTCGTTTAAGCTTTCTTCAGTTGATTCTTCTTCATCTAAACCTTCAAGTTCAGCTAGGAGTTCATCTAAATTAAGCTCTTCTTCATCAAGTTCTACTTCGTCAAGGTCTTTAGAGTCCATTTCTTCCTCCATGTTTTCCATATCAGAGGCTTCATCCATGTTTTCCATATCAGAGGCTTCATCCATGTTTTCCATATCATAAGCTTCCTCCATATTGTCTTCATCTTCCATTTCCTGGATTTTGGCGGCAAACATAGATTTAAGCTGAGGAGTGAAAGCTTCTTCTAAAGCGGCCTTGGCGTTTGCAATAGCAGTTTCTTTAACCGCCTTTGCATCAGCAATAGCTTCTTTTAGTAGTTTTCTGTCCATAATTAAAATTGTTTTTGGAAATACGTTTATTGGGAAACGTAATAAGATTATTACTTATTAAATGCTATATAGAGGATAGCATATTGGTCAGGGATATGTATGTATAAAGAGATTCAAAGTCAAAAAAAAGTGCACTCTCTTAAAAAGAAGGTGCACTTTCATTAAAGAATATGTTAGTTTAGAAAATATTATATGTAGATCCTTTTTTTCTATTGTCTGAAATAGTAAGAGGTTGGGTGTTTTGGTAATTAAAGTATATAAAGCAATCTTCTTCGGTTTTTATTAAAGCTAATGGTTTTATATGATCTACTTCCCAGTATGTACCATGATTATCCCAATTCATTTCAGGAGTAAATTGTTTTTCTATATATTCTTTGTAAGTTTTAACATCACATCCTAAATATTTTAATCCTGAGTGATTTTTAGTTATATTATTTTTCTTTAAAATTTCATTAACTCTTAACCTAATGCAATATTTTAATTTAAATAACGGATCTGTTTGTTTACGTTTTTTAAAATATTTTACTTGTTGTTTGGTTTTAGACTGATATTCATTCCATTTAATATTAAAACAAGGTTTACATTGACTGCCTACTCCAAACCTTCCATTTTTAGAGGGTTTAAATTCAGATAATAATAATTCTTGTTTGCAATTAGAGCATATTTTATATCCTTCTTTTAGATTTTCTTTTAATCTAGGAGATTTTTTAGTGTGATAATGTCTATTATGATGATTATGACAACATTCCCTGCATTCACGTTGATATCCATCTTTACGAGATTTGTTTTTATTGAACTCTGTTAATTCTTTTATTTGTTTACAAGTAGGACAAAATTTTGGCATATCTATATTTTATTATAAATATGCCAAGACTTTGAAAGGATATGTTGGTTTAGAAAAGGGGGCAATTTCCTTTGGAACAAAGGATTTCTTTAATTATCTTATCGATATTTTTTATATTTGGATTATTTTTTATAACTGATTCATTTAGTGATTCCTTGATGGGGTACATCCAGGAGCCGGGGTTTGAAGGGGTAGATACAAAATCAAAGCACAGCAAGTCAAAATCATCTTGTACCTCTTGAAGTTCTCCCATAGGTTGTAAACTACCCATTCCTCGAGATGATACTCCAACTTTAATTCCACTACTAATTAATGCTTTTAATATATTACCTGAAGGAGTAGGTAATATCTCTATTTTACCTATAATGTTATCTCCATCCCACCAAAAATCTGTAATATTATGTGAGACATTTTTTAGATTAACAATTTGGGAATCTGGGTGGTCTAATTCTCCTAATGCTCTGTTTTCTTTAACAAATTCAGCATATTTGTTCATTTCTCTCTCCCATAATTCTCTACGGTAATATCTTCCATTGCCGTTTTTAATTTCAGCAGTAGCTAAAATACCTTCAACTATAGGATTACCTCTAGGTGAGGTTTTTCCTTCAAACAAGAGAGTACTTGTTGGTTGGAATGTCTGGGTTTCTATGAGTAATTGTTTCATATTATAATTCTCTACCACCTTCAAATGAAATAACAGTACTGTCAGAATCATACCAATCAGATACTTTATATCTACCATCAGGTAATTCATTTACATGCTGTACAACACCATGTTTAGCTGACATCCTTCTGGCATATTCTACAGCATCTTCATATGAATAAATATAGTCTGAGGTGCCATATTCATTTAATTCTTCTTTAATAAGTTTATGAATTGCTGAGCGTAATTTAGATTCTTTTAAATTTACAAACTCTCTTGCTTTATCATCAAGTCTTCCTTTCTTAAACATATTGTTACTAATAAAATCATCTATTTCATCTTTAGATAAACCTGCATTTGTTAATATCTCACGAGCTACTTCTATTTGACTTTTTGCATTTTTATCATATCCTATAGGATCATGAAACATTCTTATTTCTTTAATGGATTTATTTTCTTTTAAGTCACCATATCCACTTGACTTGTACTTACCTTTTGCCTCTTTTGGGATACCTAATCCAGGATGTTCTGTGGTATACCCTACTCCTTTGGTTCCAAATTGACCATCTTTAACATAATGTAATTGATCTTTGGCTAAATTTTTGGCTACAATTTCTTTTAATTCTTCTACTGTTTTATCCTTATTTTTAGGATCATTCATTTCAGTATAGAATCCTTTTAAAAATTCCTCACCATAAACATTATCAATGTTTTTCTTATCTTTATAATCAAAGCCTCTAGTTTCCATATCAACCACTTCTTTGGTTGGTTTTTTCTCTTCAGCTTTGGCCTCATTTATGGATTCATTAAATATTTTAAACCAGTCAGGAGTAGTAGGTTGAGCTGAAACTATCCCTAACATGGTTTCATTTAAAATATTTTTATGTTTTAGTTCATTAACAGTCTCATTAAATCCATAATGGTTTGGGATACTTGGGAATTGAGCTTTAGCACTCTTAACGAATACTTCTTTATTGCCTTTTCCTTCTTTAATTAGATTGTATTGTGTTTGTAAAGATTTCATATTATTCTTCTCCTTTAATGATTGTTTCAATTTCGCTGATTAATTCTTTAACTAAATCTGTAGGAAATACAATTTCATATGATGATGGATGATCATTATAATAATCTACAGTTTGGTTTTTTGCATTAGATAATATTGGTAATAACTCATTTATCATTCTTTCTATATCATCAAAAGCCTCAATCCTAGATTGTTGGAATTTTTGTACATCTGTAGGTTCCTGTTCATATAATTTTTTTACTTCTAGGCCTGATCCTTTAATTTTATTTGGGACAGGTTTAAACCCTAGTTTATAATAGTAATTATGAGAGGTACCTTTTGCTTTTTTATTTTTATTGAAAGCAAATGGAGTAGAGTATTGTTCTCCTGTACCAGGGGTGGTAGAGGCACTTCCACCTGTGGTAGAAGTTTCTTTTATTTTATATTTATACTTGTACTTTGCCATCATTCATAGGTATGTTTAATTCCTCTACTAAACTATAGTATTGCATTAAATCTATAAGATGTTCATCATTTATCTTAGTATTTTTGTCTAATTCAACAATATACTTAGATACTTCCTCTAATTTAATTTTTAAGACTTGATCTTTTGTTTTATTAATATGAGTTTTTAAATAAGACTGGATTTCATTAATCTTAGTGTTATAGAATGTTTTTAAGTAAGGTTTGTTATCAACACTGTTAATGAATTCTTTTAATATTAATTTCTGATTATTTGAAAGATTTTTATATTTTTCATTAAATTTTTCTAATAAAATATGTTGAGTAAGGATTCGAGTTTCTTTATCAGATTTAGTTAATTCCTCCATCACATCCTCCTTAACTGCAGTTTCATTTACTTTACTGGTAGTTAACTGTTCTAATAGTGTAACTTTACTAGAAATAATTTTATCAGGATTAATAAAACTATCATTTGAGTATGATTCAGTTAACATATATAAAGAGGCATAAGGTTTATACATAGAAAGTTGAGTTTTAAAAAACTCATCTATGTTATATTTTTCTTTAATCTCTTTAATAACATTATACTTGTCTTTCTTTAAACGAGTTTTATTTAATTTTTTATGAGAATCTAACACAGTTTCTAAAATTGTATTAGCCCGTGATTCCGTTAGATGTTTATTTTTGAATAAACTCTCATATAATTTATATTCTTTACCTAATTCAGTATTAGTAAAATTTCGTTTTAAAATACCTACTGCCTCAGATTCTTTATTAGACAGAAGTTCAGAGGTGATTTTTTTAACCAGCAGTTCAAAAATAACCGCGGGGTTTTTAAATTTAGAGTGTTTTATTTTACCCATTTATCTTCTTATTTATTATATGTATATACAAAAGGATTATTCTTTAATATTTTTTTCATTCAACAATGAGTTTGCTCGTTGTTCTTCTTCAAATATTAATTTTTTGTCAGGAAACTTCTTTTGTAAATCTTCTAAAGCTAATGGGGAATTATTATTAAAATTAGGTTTTAAATTATTATCTTTATCTTTAGATTTCATTCTTTTAACTCCTAAACGATCCATACCCATTGGATCATTTTGGGTGTTCATGAATGAGGCTTTTTCTTTAGGTCTACCTAGTGGTTTTTTCTCATCATATCCCTCAGGTACATTTAAATTCCCATTTTCATCATATCTTCCTTTACCATATAATGATGCTAAATCATGTGGTGTACCATAGGATTTACCTGTTTCAAGAGGATCATTACCTTCTGATTCAATTTGAGAGATACGGAATTTACGTTTAACATCCTCAGTGACCAAATCTCTGTATTCATTATACATGTCCTCACTAGTATGGAATATATTCTCATAAATCCAATCTGAAGGGAAGAGATTAGATTCCATAATTTGAGATGCTAAGTCCATTTTTTCTTTCATTAATGCTACTCTTTCTTGATCATATATGATAGATGGAGTAGTTAAAGAGAGCTCAAAATTGGTTAAATTTTCATCTCTATATCCTTGAACATATAAATGTATTAAAGCAATTTTGTATAATTCAGATACGATGATTCTCTGGATGCGTTCAATAGTACGGGCAAATCTAACATCTTGGGCAGCTAATGTAGCTTTACCTTCAAGATTTTCATCATAACCCATAAAAGCTTTAGGTACCTTAAGGGCAGCAAATAATTTATCTCTTAAATAAGTAACGTCTTGAATTCCATCCCATTGTAGTCCTGATAGAGTTTCAATTTTAGTAGATGAATCATTTCCTCTAACTGGAATATAAAAATCTTCCAGCAAGTTTTGCATATTAAATCTTAAATTATATTCACCAGTTTGAGGATCAGTATATGGAACTCTTTTTAATTTTGAGATTGTTTTTTCCATGAATGTATCTACCTCATTTGGTGGGATAGAACCTACATTCATATAATGAATACGTTTTTCAGGGGCGCGTACAATTCTATGAATTAACATAGCATCCTCCATTAAAGCATATTGTTTATATAATTTACGGGCAGGTTCAATATATGAACGACCATAAGGTAAAAAGTTCATATCAGTTAATAACCTAAAATGAGCCATTTCATAATTATCAAATACAATATGATTTTTATTAGCATCACTATTAGGTAAATTATAATATCCATATCCGCTGGAGGCGAATCCTTCAGGCGTATAAATAAATCTTACTGATGATGGATTTTCTCTATCATGTCCTTCTTGTCTTTCAATATGAAAAGCTGTATAAGGAATAACATTATATACTCCAAATTTTTCAGAGATTTCTAATTTTAAGAAAAAATCTCCATACTTACACATATTTCTAATCCATGGCCAAAGATTAAATTCAACATTCAATACATCATAAAATAAATTGTATAATATTTTTTGAATATTTTCATCTGAACTTCTAATTTGAAGTACCTCACCAAAGTCATTTTTTAATGTACTTTCATCAGCTATAATATCAAGTGCAGAGGCTATAATAGCATCTGTATCCATGGCATCATATTCAGAATATAATGTTGGACGTAATGTTTGATAATTAAAATTAAACTGCTGACCATAAATTGAAGTTGGCTGGTTTGTGTATATTCTATTAAATCTATCTACTAATGAATTTGTCTCAAGTTCTCCAGATTGTTGGATTTTATTAATGTCCATTACACGGAGTTGACTTCCCCCAACATTTCGTATTACTACGTCTGTAGAGAATAATCTTTTTAATCTAGGAAATAATCTTTTGTCTGCCATATGTTATATATATGTTATATATAGTAAGAAAAAATTTTAAAAAAGCCAACGAATGCTTTCATCTTTTCCTCCTACATTCATATTATATGGATTCTGAGTGTTATTTCCGGAATAAGCCCCAGAATATCCATATTTACTATTTGAAATATTATTAAGTGCTGCTCTAGATAGGTCTAGACTTTGTTGTTGGAATTTTAAAGATGTATCTCTTAAATACATTCCTATACCAAAAGACATAATTAAGTCATCATTGTACCCACTTTGTGCTTCAGGTCTTCCGTTTTTCCATATAAATACTTTCATTTCCTCTAATAAACGTTTAGAATGTATTACTACAGATCTATCTCCAATATATTCTCTGAATTTATTTATTACTAGAGGGCGAGTTTTTAGATTCATACTAAATCCTGGAACTACATTTGATGATGATTCATATTTGTTAAAATAAGATTCATAAGTATGAGCCTCACTTTTAGGAGAATGGTATAAATTCCTATATCCCCTTTCAATAATAGCATCAATTGTTGACCATCCGATATTTGAGTTTTCTACAATAAGTAAAGCATTATTGTATTCAGTGGCTATGCCTGTTAGAAAGTATCCAAATTCTTTAGGGGGTAATTGTCCTTTAAATTCTGCTACTTGAACATTACTTTCAATATCCATAATATGAAAAGCAGAGAAGTCCTTACCATCTCCTCTTGCTACATCAGCCACTACCATATATTCTCTTGAATAATCAGCAGGTTCCCATACCCATAAATTTTTGTCTGCCCCCCTACGTTCAATAGGTTCTTGAATTGAAGTTTGAGATATAAAATCTATCCATTCAGAATGGAATACAATATCACCAGAAGTGTTAAAGTCACAATCACATTCTTGGGCTGCTAATTTAGGATCACCTAAAAGCTCATCTTGACGTTTTCTCCATTCCTCATCTCGTTCTGGATGGACATACCAAGGTAATCTGATTGGAAGAAATTCATTTTCTTGAGCCTCGGCTCTAACCCAAGTTTTATGGAACCAATTACCAACACCATAAGGGGTAGATAATACAATTGCTCCACCACCGGTTGCTAAAGTTTGTTGAGCAGATGCCCATATCTCATCAATACCATCAATGAAGGCGGCCTCATCTATGATTAACATAGATACAGCCTCGGAACGACCTGAATCAGAGGCGGCAGATACAGCTTTAACTTGAGAACCATTATTTAATCGTAAGGTTAATTTATTTTTTTCATCTGCTGGGATTTTAAGCCAAGAAGGTAAATTATCATACATGAATTTTACCTTAGTGACCATGTTTTTGGCTGTTTCTTGTTTAGTGGCTATACATAAAACATTCTTATCTTTATGAAATAACATTAACCATAAAGAATACCCTGCCACTAATGTTGAAATACCTAACTGACGAGATTTTAGGATTATAGAATATGGGTTATCTTTCCATAATGTTAAAACTTTACTCTGGAATGGGTATAAATTAAATAAAACTCTTCCCCTGGTAGGATTTTGGATATAACAATATTTTCTCATAAAATGAGAAGGATCACTCGCACACTTGACATACTCCTGTCGGATTATATCTTTTATATCAGTAGACATATTTTTAGGACTTTAATTTGTTTTCAATTTTTTTCTTTTTAGTGGTAAGTTCTTTTAATTTAGATAAAATTTCTTTTTCTTTTTCAGTTTTTTTATTTTCTTTGGCTGATTTATATTCTTTAGTTAATGACTTCATTTCAGTAGCAACTTTAACGAGTTGGTTGGCTAATGAGATAATTGAATCATTTTTATTAGATGAGGCAGCTTTAGTTGCTTTTTTATCCATTTCATCTTCATCTTCTTCTTTAACTATTCTGATAGTATCTTCAGGTTTAACTTTAGATTTTACTTTATCTAAATCCTCAGGTTTTACTTCAATAGTGGCTTCATTCATTGTTCCTTCAAGATAGTCTATAATAGCTTGAGGATTATCAGTATGTTCCATCCATTTCATCATTACCTCTTTAGCGTCATCTGATAAATTAGCTTGATTGATTAAAGCAAAAATTTGGTCTGTCATAGGATTATTATCACCAGATAAGATCCCAATGATTTCTTCTCTGATTGCTTTTGTAAATTCTTGTCTAGTAATTTTCATAGTTCTTGTATTTGTAATATTAGTTTTCCTTGCCCTTTAATTAAACGATGGTATGTTAATTTTTCAATAGATATTTGAGTACCTTCATGAAGTTCAATTGGTAACTGGTTATCATGTTGGAATTTCCAATTTTTTCCTTCTATTATAGTGATAACTCGTGATTTAAGATCTCTATGCCACATGAGTTCAATAGGATCTATATCTTTACCAAATGTCCTTATAATGCTATTATCTTTTGATATTATGTCTTTATAAGGTTTTGACATTATTCTTTATTTTTCTTACCAAATATACGATTAACTGCCCCTAACCCTAATGCCCCAAAAGCCAAAGCAGTAACTGCCTCCACTAAGATGGAGGAAGGAGCTACACTCTCTGGGGAGAATTGATTATGATACATTGTAATACATAATGATAAACCACACATTATTCCTACAAAACGATTACTAGAGTAATCACCCTTATCATCTTGGAATACTTGCATTATTAATGATGTTCGGCTAAATAATTTTTTCATATTCTTGTATATTAAAGTTAAGCCGATAACTAATTTATGTAACATAATTTTATTATATGTATGTTATTTAGTTTTACCCCATGTTTTTCCTTTACCTTTATCTTTACATTTTGCAGGAGTTGGGCGACATGAAGGATATTTTGCACGTTTCTCACCTTTTTTTCTACCACAAGATTTATATCCTGTTATTTTACCATCTTTTCTGATTGGTGCATTACAATCAACCCATCCACCTTCTTTACCTGGTGTGCCTGAGCGTTTAAACCATTTATGGAGTGATTCATCTTCTTTTAAATATTGTTCAGGAACATCTACATACAACACCACAGCATAAGGTGAATTTATAGTAGATAAAGCATAATGTCTGTGATTACCATCTATTATAGTATTATCCTTTTTATTAACCACTATAGGATAGAAATCCTCTTTTCTATGATCTTGTGTTTGTTTTTCCCCATCTAATATTTTTTGAAATTCTTTTGCTTGATGTTCTGAAGAGGCATTTTTATAATCTTTACCAAATTGAGATGGTTTTATAGAAGATAATGGAACTCGTTTTATTTCTCCTTTTATATTTTCTATAAAATCAAAAAACTCATTTCTATCTTTAGGTCCACTCCATTTATAACGTGCTTTTAAATAGGAGGGAAGACGACTTAATGAGGATTTTATTCCTTTATCAAATAAACCTGGGTTTTGTTGGTAGGCTAAATCTTGAATATTTACCTCTTTTTCTTCTTTTAAATCTTTCCAAATATCACCTTTTCTACATCTAACTACAGCCCCTGATTTATAGGCTGATGGTTTATCATATTTACGATCTGCTATACGGAGGCAACGATCTCTTTTAGTTTTTTTTTGTTCTGATAGAACTTGTTGGATTATTTCTTTTATTTTTTGTCTTGTTAGATCATCGTAATCCTTCATTGATAAAGTACCTTTTTGTTTAGTACCCTGAATTGCTTTTTCAGTAAAATCATGTAAGTCCATATCATCCTTAGCATCTTCTCTAGCATACTCTAAAGAACGAAGAAATAATGGAACATCCATTTTAATTGAATCTATCGGATCATTTTGATTTTCATTAATGTTCTCATTTCGTTCAATAGTAATTATACCTTCCCATCCTGATGTAAGATCAACTGAATATTTTTCTGTGTCTAAGTTTTTCTCTATGTATTTTTTATATAAATTAGATCTACGTTCATCATCTTCAAAACTTTTAGATGGTTCTATATATAAGGTTTTAATATCTTTTCTGGTGGATAAAAATTCTTTAATTATGGTAGTGACAGTTGCCATAACTTTAAATAATTCACCTTTATTGACTACTTGAGTAAACTCATTTCCTTTAACATCTGATTTTACATAAAAATCCACAAAGGCTGCCTCATCTTTCTCTACATTTAAATCAAGTGGGTCACTAAAAGCAAATTCCACAATATAGTTTAAGCCAGAATCAGTAGTAAAGGTATATTCGGTTTTATATTCACTATCAGTTGATTTGTTATACTTGTATGAACCAGCAGTTCCTTCACCTACCTCATTTATGGGTTTAGAAAAGAATTCTTGTATTTTTTTTAAATCCTCCATTTTGGTTATATGTATGTTTTGTTTAAATCATAATAATATGAGTCATCATCATCTGATATCCATTTATCAGAAACTGATTCTACTGAGGGTAATGTTTTATCAACTTTTATTTGTTTGAGGTCTAAGGGGAATGATTTTGTAATCCAGTTGGAATCTTTCCAAAATATTCTATTATTAGGTTGACATAATAAATACCCATTATCTCCAATTAAAATATGACCTGCTTTATAATCAGTAGGTTCGTTTGAATATGGATTATCAAACCAATCTACAGTGAATAAATAAGTAGCCCATATTTTAGTTTTATCTTTTAAAATAACTTGACATTTATTTTCTTTTAAAAAAGAATATTCTGTCACAGTTACATTTTCACTAAAACAATCCCATAATTGTTTGTAATGGAAAGGTATATCTTTTACTGGTTCTTTAATAAAAATCTCAGATATCGGAACCCTACTTCTTAACATCCCAAAATCAGTCATAATATGGAATGTTAATATTTTGCCTGCTATTGATTGAATACCAAATGCATATGCGTTATCATAAGTATTATGATCATTTTTATTATGAGTATAATGAGAACGTCTTATTAAACATTTAAAATAAGGTATGTTAGTATTTAGTATCATTATATTTTTACCAAAATCCTGTAAAGTTTGATTTTAATCCTAATAATTTAGCATAGCGAGGTAACCTACAACTCCAGTATGAGGCTTTGGTTTTATCTTTTTTATTCTTGCAATCATGTCTTTTAGCAAAAGCTTGTCTAGCTTTAGGATCATTAATTTTTGCTCTTAATCCTCCTGAACCAAACCTAACTGTTTTGATTTTTTTAGTTTTAGGATCTCTAACATAAACTTTATATGCTTTACCTCCAGAAGAGTCACGCATTGGTTTGTTTAATTTTTTGTTTGATTTTTTAGATTCAAGTATTGGAAAATCTAATGGAACTTTAGTACCATTCTCTAATACACCAAATTCCCCTAAATGAGTTTCAGTTATAATTTCTTTATCATTACCATAAACCTCAATTATACCTCTAGAGTATAAGGCTCGAGCCTCAGCCCATAGATTAAAATATGAAGAAGAGCCAGCCCGATAGAGTTGTTCTGTTAGGGGTTTACCGTTATTTAAATGATATTCTAGCCCTTCTGATAATATAGCGCGTGGGGCGATGCTTTCATTAAGCATCATTGTTATCGGTTTAGTTTCACAAGTATTACATCCACATTTACACATATTATTTTATTTTTTTAAAGTTATCACCCTCTAATTCATAAAGATTTGAAGATGAAAAAGCTGTGGCTTTAGTCATCACTATTGCTTCATTGTTTTTAATACCAAACATAGTTCTATCTCCTCTGTAAGCAGATGTTAAGTATGGTTGGTAATCACCTTCAGGTAATTCTGGAGGAGTAAGTTCATGTTCTGCTGTTAATTCATATGTATTATCTGAGATGGGTTCTAGTTTTATTCTTCCTTGTAATATAATATTAACATTGTTAGGTCCATAGTTTTTACCATATTCAGGACCATAAATTAATTTTCTGATTAATTCATCATCTTTAATCGGAGCTATAAATCTTGAAGCTCTAGGAAGACCTTGTCCTGGATTATTTTCTTCAACCCATTTTTCTAAAGCTTGATTAAATTTTTCAACTTCTGGGTTGTTGGCATACATTGTATAACCGCTCCATCTTATAAAATCATTTGCTGATGGACCTTTTCCTCCTGCTTTTTTATGAGATATAAAAACTACAGGTTTATTATCTTTATCAATTAAATTAAAATCAGATTTAGGAACTCCAGATTGAGACTCAGCTTTAATAATATTTTTATAAACTTTATCTCCTACTTTAATATCAATAGGACCATTATTTTCTTCAACTAATTTTAAAATTTGATTATTTAATATTTGTAAATTAGCATCCTCAACAACAGTACCTGATCCTTTTCCTTTTCCTCCAAAATAAGAATCTTTTAAAAGATCAGATATACTATATTGTTTTCCACTATCATCCTTAAAGAAGGGAAATGTATTTACATTTCCTGATGTTAAATTTTTGATGGCATCTGCATCTTGAGATAAGAACACATCAGAATATTCGGGGTTGATGAATTGAAGTGGGGTTGATTCTCCTTTGACTAAATTAAATGGAAGTTTTTCTTCTATTTTTCTAGCTAGATCCGCAAATCTGTATCCTCCTCTTTTCTTTAAATCAAAAAAAGTAAGAACATTAAAATTATTTTCATTCAAACTAAAACCTAATTTATTTAATTCGTTTTCCAAAAGTAAAATATCCTGATCATTATTCATGTCAGGATATCCTTTAGGAAATTTGTAAGAGATATTATGTAAAAACTTAGTAATT